>Ga0123338_10001491_pt1 | contig 22669 bp, 17 predicted proteins | sample grotaG_FD_89793 | JGI IMG/M metagenome (GOLD analysis project Ga0123338, IMG submission 89793) | Glacier valley bacterial and archeal communities from Borup Fiord, Nunavut, Canada, to study Microbial Dark Matter (Phase II) -... | ecosystem: Environmental > Aquatic > Freshwater > Ice > Glacier ...
ACGATCCGCTGCCCGACGATTTGCTCGATCTGTTCGAAGGCAAGGCAGTAGATTGAGGCTGCTTCTCGATACGCACATCCTGCTCTGGGTGTTGAGGGATGCCCGCGAGCTGACCCCGGCCTGCCGCCGGATGATCCTGCAGGCGGAAGCGGTGTTCGTCAGCAGCGTGTCGGTCTGGGAGGTCTCGATCAAGGCCGCCGTCGGCAAGCTCTCGACCCAGCCGGCTCGACTCGCCCAGGAAGCGGCGGCGGCCGGCTTCAAGCCTTTGCCTGTGACCTGGACCCACGCCCTCGCGCTGAACGGCTTGCCGGCGATTCACCGCGATCCGTTCGACCGGATGCTCGTCGCCCAGGCCGTCAGCGAGCCGCTCCATCTCATCACCCACGACCGTCAGCTCGCTGCCTACGGCGCCTCCGTGACCCTCGTCTGACATGAACGACCTGTTCGACTTCGCCGACGCGGTGCCTGCGGAAGGCAGCGTCGCCCTCTCCGAATACGCCGAGCGCGCCTACCTCGAATACGCGCTCTCGGTCGTCAAGGGCCGTGCCTTACCGGATGTCTGCGACGGCCAGAAGCCGGTGCAGCGCCGCATCCTCTATGCGATGGCGCGCATGGGCCTGGCCTTCACGACTGCGGCCGGGCCGAAGGCGGTGAAGAGCGCGCGCGTCGTCGGTGACGTGCTCGGGCGCTTCCATCCGCACGGCGACCAGGCCGCCTACGACGCTCTCGTGCGCATGGCGCAGGGCTTCGCGCAGCGCTATCCGCTCATCGACGGCCAGGGCAACTTCGGCTCGCGCGACGGCGACGGCGCCGCCGCCATGCGCTACACCGAAGCGCGCCTGGCCCCGATCTCGCGCTTGCTGCTCGATGAGATCGACGAAGGCACGGTCGAGTTCATCCCCAACTACGACGGCTCGACGGAGGAGCCGCGCCTGCTGCCGGCGCGGCTGCCGTTCGTGCTGCTCAACGGCGCCAGCGGCATCGCCGTCGGCCTCGCCACCGAGATCCCGAGCCACAACCTGCGCGAGGTCGCGGCGGCCGCAATCGCGCTGCTGAAAGACGACCAGCTCGGCGACGACGAGCTCGCCCGCCTGCTGCCCGGTCCCGACTATCCGGGCGGCGGCCAGATCATCAGTTCGGCCGACGACATCCGCGCCGCCTATGCCTCCGGCCGCGGCTCGCTCAAGGTGCGGGCGCGCTGGAAGATCGAGGACCTGGCGCGCGGCCAGTGGCAGCTCGTCGTCACCGAGCTGCCGCCAGGCGCCAGCGCGCAGAAGGTGCTCGAGGAGATCGAGGAGCTCACCAACCCGAAGGTCAAGGCCGGCAAGAAGGCGCTCGCGCCCGAGCAGACGCAGTTGAAGGTGACGATCTTCGGCGTCCTCGACAAGGTCCGCGACGAGTCCAACAAAGACGCGCCGGTCCGCCTCGTCTTCGAGCCGCAGAGTCGCAACACCGGCCAGCAGGAGCTCGTCACGACGCTGCTCGCGCACACCAGTCTCGAGAGCTCGTCGCCGATCAACCTGACGATGGTCGGCGCCGACGGCCGGCCGACGCAGAAGAGCCTGCGCCAGCTGCTCGGCGAGTGGACGCGCTTTCGCACCGCCACGGTCGAGAAGCGCACGCGTCATCGGCTGGCGCGGGTGGCCGAGCGCATCCACGTCCTCGAAGGCCGGCAGCTCGTGCTGCTCCATCTCGACGAGGTCATCGCCATCATCCGCGCCGCCGATGAGCCGAAGCCGGCCCTCATCGCCCGCTTCGCCCTCAGCGAGCGGCAGGCCGACGACATCCTCGACATCCGCCTGCGCCAGCTGGCGCGGCTCGAGGCGATCCGCATCGAGCAGGAGCTGAAGGACCTGCGCGGAGACGCCGCCAGGCTCGACGACATCCTCGCCAGCCCGGCGGCGCTGCGCCGCACCGTCGTCAAGGAGATCGAGGCCGACGCCAAGGCGCACGGCGACGAGCGGCGGACGCTGATCGAAGAGCAGAAGCGCGCCGTCGCCGAAGTCCGCGTCGTCGACGAGCCGGTCACGGTCGTCGTCAGCCTCAACGGCTGGGTGCGGGCGCTGAAGGGCCACGAGATCGACGCGGAGCAGCTTTCCTTCAAGGCCGGCGACGCGATGTACGGTACCTTTGCCTGCCGCAGCACCGGCGCGCTGCTCGTCTTCGGCAGCAACGGCCGCGTCTACACCGTCGCCGTCGCCGCCCTGCCGAGCGGCCGCGGCGACGGCCAGCCGATCGCGTCGCTCATCGATCTCGAGCCGGGCTCGCAGGCCGCCCACTACGTCGCGGGCGCCCCGACGGACCTGCTGCTGCTTGCGGGCACCGGCGGCTTCGGGCTGCTCGCGACTGCGGCCGATCTCGCCGCGCGGCAACGCGGTGGCAAGTCCTTCCTCGTGCTCGAAGGCGAGGAGGTGCCGCTGCCGCCGGTGGCCGTCGCGCCGGGCGCCACCCGCGTCGCCTGCCTGACGCTGCAGGGTCGCCTGCTCGTGTTCGGTCTCGACGAGCTGAAGCTGCAAGGCAACGGCGGCCGCGGCCTGACGCTCGTCGATCTCGACGATGGCGACGCGGTCGTCAGCGTCGCGGTGTTCTCGCAGGCGCTGCGCATCGTCGGCACCGGTCGCGGCGGCAAGGCGCGCGGAGAGGTGCTGCGCGCCGCCGCGCTCGAGCCCTACGCGGGCAAGCGGGCCAGGAAGGGCCGGCGCCAGGATGCGATCCCGAAGGCGATGCGCGTCGTCGCTGCCGATTCGCATTGACCGGCGGTGGCAGCCACTACGATCGTCGCTCGCTTCAAGTTCTGCTGGAGGTCACATGAAGAAGATCGTCAACGACGTCACCGATTCGTTCGACCAGCGGCTCGACGTGCTGCAGGCCGGCCATGCGCCGCAGGCAGAGATCGACGCGGCGACGGTGATCTACGAGCGGCTGCGAACCGCGCAGGCGATCTGCCAGGCGCTGGTGCCCGGCGCCTATTCGGAGACGGCGGTGTTCGCCCTTCTGAACGCGATTTCGGAAGAAGCGGCGTTGCGGATGCCGCTCGAGGACTGAGCCTCCGTACCCGACGCGATCAGCGCGCGGCGACGCGGATCGCCTGCAACAGGGCCAGGGCGCAGAGCACGAACAGCGCCGCGGCCCAGAACGCGTAGGGCACGCCGAACAGGGCGACGGCAGCGTCGGCGCAGCTGGCGCGCGCCTCGAAAACGTCGGGCAGGAGCGTGTCGAGCTTCGTCGTGCTGACGATGCGATCGGCCAGCGTGAGGTTGCACGACGCCGAGCGCGCCGCCACGAAATGCTGCCAGACGGCGCTCGCCAGGCCGCAAAGCGCGAGCAGCAGGCCGTCGACGGCGGCGACCAGGCTTCCCGTTCGACCGCGCCAGGCCAGGCCGAGCAGCGCCACGGCGCCGAGGGCGAGAAAGATCAGCCGCTGCAGCACACACCAGGCGCACGGCTGCATGCCGTAGGCGTGCTGCGAGACCAGCGCCGCGGCGACGGCGGCGAACGAGGCGAGGGCGACGAAGGCGAACAGGCCGCCGGTCGGGGCGGCGCGGCGGGCACGCATCGGTCAGGCCGAAGCTTCGACGATCAGCTCGATCTCGACGCAGGCACCGAGCGGCAGCTGCGCCACGCCATAGGCGCTGCGCGCATGTGCGCCCCTCTCGGCGAAGACCTCGCCGAACAACTCCGAGCAGCCATTGGTCACGAGGTGGTGCTCGACGAAGTCGGCGGTGCTGTTGACCAGGCTGGTCACGCGCACGATGCGCTCGATCTTGTCGAGATCGCCGACGGCCGCGTGCAGCGTGCCGAGCAGGTCGACGGCGACGGCGCGCGCCGCCTTCTTGCCGGTGGCCGTGGTCATGTCGCGGCCGAGCTGGCCGACCCAGACCTTGCCGTCGCGCTTGGCGATGTGGCCGGAAAGATAAATGAGGTTGCCGGTGCGCACGAAAGGCACGTAGGCGCCGGCGGGGATCGACAGCGGCGGCAGCGAGATATCGAGGTCGGTGAGGCGGTCGTAGATCGAAGACATGGGGTTCTCGCAGGTCGGGCGGCTGAGCACAAATCCTACACTCCGAGGATGGGAGGACCGGGTACCGGCGGCAGGCTGGCGGCGTTGCTGCTCGCTTGGCTGGCCGGCGTCGCGGGCCAGTTGCAGGAGCGCGCGCTGTTGCCGCTCGCGGTCTATGTCGCGCTCGCGCTCGGCGCGGTGATCTTGACCGCCGTTCTCCTGGCGGCGCGACGCGGCTTCGTCATCGCCGTGGTCGCGCTCGCCGTCGCCGGCTTTGCAAGCGCCGGCTGGCGTGCGTCGCTGCGCCTGGCCGACGGGCTCGACCCGAACCTCGAAGGCCGCGACCTCGTGCTCACCGGCGTCGTCGCCAGCCTGCCGCAGCAGGGCGCGAGCGGCCAGCGCTTTCGCTTCGAAGTCGATGCCGAGGGAGACGGTCGCCGACCGGCCGTGCCCGAGACGATCGCGCTCGGCTGGTACGCCGGTTTCCACGAAGACGCCGCGTCCGTCGTGCCGCGGCGCGAGCTGCGCGCCGGCCAGCGCTGGCGCTTCACGGTGCGGCTGCGCCAGCCGCACGGCAACCTCAATCCGCACGGCTTCGACTACGAGCTGCTGCTGTTCGAGCAGGGCGTGCGCGCCACCGGCTACGTGCGCGACGCGCCGCCGCCGCTGCTGCTCGACACGGCGGCGGGCCATCCGGTCGAACGCCTGCGCCAGCGTGTCCGCGACGCCATCTACGCCAACGTGGCCGATCGACGCGCTGCCGGCGTCCTCGCCGCGCTCGCCGTCGGCGACCAGAGCGCCATCGAGCGTGAGGACTGGGACCTGTTTCGCAACACCGGCGTCGCCCACCTGATGTCGATCAGCGGCCTGCACGTGACGATGTTCGCCTGGCTCGCCGGCCTCGGCATCGGCTGGCTGTGGCGGCGCAGCGACCGCGCCATGCTGCTCGTCGCGGCACCGTTGGCGGCGCGCATCGGTGGCGTCGCCGCTGCGTTGGCCTACGCCGTGTTCTCGGGCTGGGGCGTGCCGTCGCAGCGCACGGTCTGGATGCTGGCGACGGTCGCATTGCTGCAGTCGAGCGGCCGCCGCTGGCCGTGGCTCGTCGTGCTGCTCGCCGCGGCCGCCGTGGTCACCGCGCTCGACCCGTGGGCCTTGACGCAGGCCGGTTTCTGGCTGTCGTTCATGGCCGTCGGCCTGCTGATGGTGTCATCGCCACTCGAGCGCGTCGACGCTGCGGCGGTGCCGACCGCAGGCTGGCGGCAATGGCCCGTGCGGCTGTTCGGCAGCGCTCGCGACGGCCTGCGCAGTCAGGTCATCGCTACCCTGGGGCTCACGCCGCTCACCCTGGTCTTCTTCCAGCAGGTCTCGATCGTCGGCTTCCTCGCCAACGTGGTCGCGATCCCGCTCGTCACCCTCGTCGTGACGCCGCTGGCCCTGCTCGGCGTCGCCGTCGCGCCGCTCTGGGCGATGGGCGCGTGGCTGGTGCAGATGCTCGTCGGCTTTCTCGGCGCGCTGGCGGCGATCCCGGGCGCTGTGTGGACGGTGCCGGCGGCGCCTCCGTGGGCCCAGCTCGCCGGCCTCGCCGCCGCGGCGCTCGTCGTCATGCCCTTGCCGTGGCGGGCGCGCTTGCTCGCCCTGCCGCTCGCGCTCGGCCTGCTGTGGCCGGCGCGCTCGCTGCCCGACGAAGGCCGCTTCGATCTCGTCGCCGCCGACATCGGCCAGGGCACTTCGGTGCTCGTTCGCACGCGCTCTCACGTGCTCCTGTTCGACGCCGGTCCGCAGTACTCGCGCGACAGCGACGCCGGCCAGCGCGTCCTTGTGCCATGGCTGCGCTCGCGCGGCGACGAGCACGTCGACCTGCTGATGCTCAGCCACCGCGACCTCGACCACGTCGGCGGCGCCCGCGCCGTGCTCGGCGCCTTGCAGGTCGACGCGATGTCCACGTCGCTCGAGGCCGGCCACCCGCTGATCGCGCTGGCGCGGCGCTCGCAGCGATGCCAGGTGGGCCAGCGCTGGCAATGGGACGGCGTCGATTTCGCGGTCCTGCGGCCGTTCGCCGGCGACTACGACCTGGCGCTGAAATCGAATGCCATGTCGTGCGTGCTCCGTGTCTCGGGCGGCGGCCGCAGCGCGCTGCTCACCGGCGACATCGAGCGCGAGCAGGAAGCTGCTTTGCTGCAGGCCGACGCCGCTGCCCTGCAGAGCGATGTCCTCATCGTGCCGCACCACGGCAGCCGAACGTCGTCGACCGCTGCGTTCCTCGACGCGGTCAAGCCGAAGACCGCCGTGTTCCAGGCCGGCTACCGCAACCGCTTCGGTCACCCCGCGGCCGACGTGCTGGACCGCTACCGCGAGCGCCGCATCGCCATCGTCGCCAGCCCGGCCTGCGGTGCCTGGTCGTGGCCGGCCGACGGCGCGGCAGCCGGAACCTGCCAGCGCGACGTCGCGCGACGCTACTGGCATCACGCCGGCGCGATCGTCGTGCCTTGAACCGACTCGTGGCGCGGAGTTTGCTACCCTCGTCATTTGGAGGAATCGGATGGCGGTGGCTTTCGACGAGATGCTGGCTGGCGACGGCGCGGTGCGCGAGCACTACCGTGGCTACGACCGCTGGCTGAAAGAGCAGCCGCCGCAGGTGATGCGGTCGCGGCGCGAGGAAGCCGAGGTCATCTTCCGGCGCGTCGGCATCACCTTCGCCGTCTACGGCGCCAAGGACGACGATGCGTCCGGCCAGAACGGCGGCACCGAGCGCCTCATCCCCTTCGACCTGATCCCGCGCGTGATCCCGGCCCACGAGTGGCGCGAGATGGAGCGCGGCCTGCGCCAGCGCGTCACCGCGCTCAACCGCTTCGTCCACGACGTCTATCACGGCCAGGAGATCCTGAAGGCCGGCATCGTGCCCGCCGAGCAGGTCCTCGGCAACGCCCAGTACCGGAAGGAGATGGAAGGCATCGACGTGCCGGGCGGCGTCTACTCGCACATCGCCGGCATCGACATCGTGCGCGCTGCCGAGCCCGACGGCAGCGGCAAGTACTACGTGCTCGAAGACAACCTGCGCGTGCCGAGCGGCGTGAGCTACATGCTCGAGAACCGCAAGATGATGATGCGGCTCTTCCCCGAGCTTTTCAGCCGCCACCGCGTCGCCCCGGTCGCGCACTATCCCGACCTGCTGCTCGAGACCCTGCGCTCGGTGGCACCGGCGGCGGTGAACGATCCGACCGTGGTGGTCCTTACCCCCGGCATGTACAACAGCGCCTACTTCGAGCACGCCTTCCTGGCCCAGCAGATGGGCATCGAGCTGGTCGAGGGCCAGGACCTCTTCGTCGACGACAACTTCGTCTACATGCGCACGACGCAGGGCCCGAAGCGCGTCGACGTGATCTATCGCCGCGTCGACGACGATTTCCTCGACCCGCTCGTGTTCCGCGCCGACTCCACCCTTGGCTGCGAAGGCCTGCTCGGCGCCTACCAGGCCGGCAACGTCACGCTCTCGAACGCGATCGGCACGGGCGTGGCCGATGACAAGTCGATCTACCCCTACGTGCCGAAGATGATCGAGTTCTACCTCGGCGAGAAGGCGATCCTCAACAACGTGCCGACCTGGCAGTGCCGCGACCCGGCCGACCTGGCCTACGTGCTCGACCACCTCGGCGAGCTGGTGGTCAAGGAAGTCCACGGCGCCGGCGGCTACGGCATGCTCGTCGGCCCCGCCGCAACCGCGAAGGAGATCGAGGACTTCCGCGTCGTGTTGAAGGCCGACCCGGCGCGCTACATCGCGCAGCCGACGCTGGCGCTGTCGACCTGCCCCAACTTCGTCGAGAGCGGCATTGCGCCGCGCCACATCGACCTGCGGCCGTTCGTGCTGTCGGGCAAGACGGTGCAGATGGTGCCGGGCGGTCTCACGCGGGTGGCGCTGAAGGAAGGTTCGCTGGTGGTGAACTCGTCGCAGGGCGGCGGCACCAAGGACACCTGGATCCTCGAAGACTGACATGCTCTCCAGAACCGCCGATCACCTCTTCTGGATGGCCCGCTACATGGAGCGGGCCGAGAACACGGCGCGCATGCTCGATGTCAACTATCAGATGTCGCTGCTGCCGCAGTCGGAAGAGGCGGCCGAGCGCGGCTGGCGCGGCCTGCTCAGCATCAGCGAGCTGACCGGAGACTTCGCCGAGCGCCACGGCACGGTCACGCCGAAGAGCGTCATGAACTACATGGTGGGCGACGCCAAGAACGGCTCGTCGATCCGCAGCTGCCTGATGGCGGCGCGCGAGAACGCGCGCGCCGTGCGCGGCACGCTGACGACCGAGGTCTGGGAAACGCAGAACCAGACCTGGCTCGAATTCCAACGCATGGTCGCGACCGACGCCTTCCAGAAGAGCCCCGGCGAGGCTTTCGAGTGGGTCAAGTTCCGATCGCACCTGTCGCGCGGGGTTACGGTCGGCACGATGCTGCAGGACCAGGCCTTCCACTTCCTGCGCATCGGCAGCTTCCTCGAGCGCGCCGACAACACGGCGCGGCTCCTCGACGTGAAGTTTCATTCCGCCGAGGGCGAGATGATCGGCATGCGCCAGTCGATGTCGGCGGGCGGCATGACGCAGTCGATGGGCGGCATGTCCCAATCGCTCGACGGGCCGCCGACGGAAGGCGGCGGCAAGGACGTCGAGTACGACTTCTATCATTGGTCAGCGGTGCTGCGCTCGGTGTCGGGGTTCGAGGTCTACCGCAAGGTCTACCGCAACGTCATCCGCCCGGAGAAGGTTGCCGAGCTGCTGATCCTGCGCCACGACATGCCGCGCTCGCTGGCGGCCTGCATGCACGAGGTGGTCTCGAACCTGCAGCGCGTCGCCAACGAGCAGTCGAAAGACACCCTGCGCCTGGCCGGCCGCCTCGACGCCGACCTCGAGTTCGGCCGCATCGACGAGATCCTCGCCACCGGCCTGCACGCTTACCTCACGCAGTTCCTCGAGCGCGTCAACGCGCTCGGCGCCGGCATCAGCCGAGACTTCCTCGTGCCGATCCCGACATGAGACCCGCCTGGGCCGGCCGGTCGCTGCCGCAGCAACGAAAGCCCTGATGTCGATCCACGTCGCGCTCAACCACATCACGCACTACCGCTACGACCGGCCGGTGCACCTCGGCCCGCAGGTCGTGCGCCTGCGCCCGGCGCCGCATTCGCGGACGCGGATCATGAGCTACTCGATGAAGGTCGAGCCGACCCATCACTTCATCAACTGGCAGCAGGACCCGCAGGCCAATTACCTGGCCCGCCTCGTCTTTCCCGACGCGACCACGTTCTTTCGCGTCGAGGTCGATCTCGTCGCCGAGATGGCGGTCTACAACCCGTTCGACTTCTTCCTCGAGCCGAGCGCCGAGACGTTCCCGTTCAGCTACGAGCCCGACCTGCTCGTCGAGCTCGCCCCGTACCTGCGAAAGAGCGAAGCGACGCCGCGCTTCGCGCAGTACCTGGCGAGCATCGACCGCAGCTCGATGCCGACCAACAATTTTCTCGTCGCGCTGAACCAGAGGCTTCAGCACGACATCACCTACCTGATCCGCATGGAGCACGGCGTGCAGACGCCCGAGACCACGCTCGTCAACGGCAGCGGCTCGTGTCGCGACAGCGGCTGGCTGCTGGTGCAGCTGCTGCGCCACCTCGGGCTGGCGGCGCGCTTCGTCTCCGGCTACCTGATCCAGCTCAAGAGCGACGTGAAGTCGCTCGACGGACCGAGCGGCACCGAGATCGACTTCACCGACCTGCACGCCTGGTGCGAGGTCTACCTGCCGGGGGCAGGCTGGATCGGCCTCGACCCGACCTCGGGCCTGTTTGCCGGCGAAGGCCACATCCCGCTCGCCTGCTCGCCGGAGCCGTCTTCGGCGGCGCCGATCAGCGGCGTGCTCGACCCGTGCGTGACGACCTTCGAGCACCACATGTCGGTCACCCGCATCTGGGAAGCGCCGCGCGTGACGCTGCCGTACAGCGACGCGCAATGGGCGGCGGTGGATGCCCTCGGCGCCCGCGTCGACGCCGACTTGCAGCGCCATGACGTTCGCCTCACGCAGGGCGGCGAGCCGACCTTCGTCTCGGTCGACGATCGCGAAGGCGGGGAGTCGAACACCGAAGCAATGGGGCCGACCAAGCGTCTCCTCAGCGTCGACCTCATGGAGCGGCTTCGCAAGCAATACGGCGAAGGCGGTTTGCTCCATTTCGGCCAGGGCAAGTGGTATCCGGGCGAACAACTGCCGCGCTGGTCGCTGAACCTGTTCTGGAGGAAGGATGGCCTTCCGGTCTGGCACGACCCGGCCCTCTTCGCCAGCGAACGCGACGACCACGGCGCCACGCCGGCGCGCGCCGAGGAGTTCCTGCGCCTGTTGGCAGTACGGCTCAAGGTCGATGCCGGCAACGTCTTCGGCGCCTTCGAGGACGCCTGGTACTGGCTCTGGCGCGAGAAGAAGTTGCCGAGCAACGTCGACCCGTTCGATTCGCGGCTCGCCGATTCGCAGGAGAAGAAGCGCATGAAGGCTGTGTTCGAGCGCAAGCTCGACACGCCCGTGGGCTACGTGCTGCCGATCGCGCCCCACGACGGCCGGCCCGGCCGCTGGCGCTCGTCGCCGTGGTACCTGCGCGCCGAGCGCTGCTTCCTCATCCCCGGCGACTCGCCGGTCGGCTTTCGGCTGCCGCTCGACTCGCTGCCGTGGACGCGGCCGGAAGACACGCCGTGGGTCCATGCGCCCGACCCGACGCAGGACTTCGATCCGTTGCCGGCGGCGTGGGAGGGCGAAGCGCCGGCCTGGCATTCGCACCACGAGAGCCCCGGCGAGGGCGAAGGCGCCGCCAGCGAGGCCGGCGAGCACCCGACGCCGAGCGGCTCGCACGATCCCGAGCCGGCGCTGGATACCGCAGCGCCGACGCTGCATCAGTCGGCAGGCTACGTGGTCCGCACCGCCATCAGCGTCGAGCCAAGGCAGGGCCGGCTCTACATCTTCATGCCGCCGGCGTCGTCGCTCGAGGACTACCTGGCGCTGGTCGCGGCCGTCGAGTCGACGGCACGCGAGATGAGCACGCCGGTCGTGCTCGAGGGCTACGAGCCGCCGCGCGATCCGCGCCTCACGGTGCTGCGGGTCACGCCCGATCCCGGCGTCATCGAGGTCAACGTCCATCCGGCGTCGAGCTGGAGCGAGCTCGTCGGCCAGACAACACATCTCTACGCTTCGGCCCGCGAGACGCGCCTGACCACCGAGAAGTTCATGCTCGACGGCCGCCATACCGGCACCGGTGGCGGCAACCACTTCGTGCTCGGTGGCGCCACGCCGAACGACTCGCCGTTCCTGCGCCGGCCGGATCTGCTCGCGAGCATGATCGGCTACTGGCACAACCACCCGGCGCTGAGCTATCTGTTCTCCGGCATGTTCGTCGGCCCGACCAGCCAGGCACCGCGCATCGACGAAGCCCGCAACGACTCCGTCTACGAGATCGAGATCGCCTTTGCCGAGCTGCGGCGCGTGGCCGAGGCCGAGGCCGGCAAGACGCCGCCGTGGATCATCGATCGCCTGCTCCGCAATCTCCTGATCGACGTCACCGGCAACACCCACCGCGCCGAGTTCTGCATCGACAAGCTGTACTCGCCCGACGGCCCGACCGGCCGCCTCGGCCTGCTCGAGATGCGTGCCTTCGAGATGCCGCCGCACGCGCGCATGAGCCTGTCGCAGCAGCTGCTGATGCGAGCGTTGGTGGCGCGCTTCTGGGCCGCGCCCTATCGACCGGAGCGGCTCGAGCGGTGGGGCAGCGAGCTGCACGACCGCTTCATGCTGCCGTACTTCATCTGGGAAGACGTGCGCGACGTGGTCGACGAGCTGCGTGCCTTCGGCTACCCGTTCGAGATGGAATGGTTCGCGGCGCATCGCGACTTCCGCTTCCCGCTGATCGGCGATTTCGCGGCCTCGGGCGTCGGCGTCGAGTTGCGCATGGCGCTGGAGCCGTGGCATGTGCTCGGCGAGGAAAGCGGGGCCGGTGGCACGGCGCGGTATGTCGACTCCACCGTCGAGCGCATCCAGGTCCATGTCACCGGCCTCGTCGAGGGCCGCTACGTGCTCGCCTGCAACGGCCGTCGCCTGCCGCTGCAGCCGACCGGCGCCGTCGGCGAATACATCGCTGCCGTGCGCTACCGCGCGTGGACGGCGCCGTCGTCGATGCACCCGACGATCGAAGCGCACGTGCCGCTGGTCTTCGACCTCGTCGACACCTGGATGAACCGCTCACTCGGCGGCTGCCAGTACCACGTCGCCCACCCCGGCGGCATCAACTACGTGACCTTCCCGGTCAACGCGCTCGAGGCCGAGGCACGACGGCTCGGGCGGTTCTTCCGCACCGGCCACACGCCCGGCACGGTGGTGCTGCCGGCCGAGCGGCCCAACCTCGACTTCCCCTACACGCTGGACTTGCGTCGCGCGGTCGCCGGTCACTGACCGTGCTCGACCCGTTCCTCGCCGGCTACCCGGCGCCCGACGATCGCTACGACGAACTGCTCGGCGCGCCCGGCCAGCCGCGACCGCACTGGGAGGCGTTCACGCGCGCTCTCGCCGAACGCAGCGAGCGCGAGATCGGCGACACGCTCGAGCTCACCGAGCGGCAGATCCGCGAGCACGGCATCACCTACAACGTCTATGCCGACGCTGCCGGCGCGCATCGGCCGTGGGAGGTCGATCCGATCCCGCTGCTGCTGCCGGCCGACGAGTGGGAGGGGATCGCGGCCGGCATCGAGCAGCGCGCCGATCTGCTGAACCGCGTCCTCGGTGATCTCTACGGCACGCAGACGCTGATGAAGAGCGGGCTCATCCCGCCCCCGGTGATCTTCGGCCACCGCGGCTTCCTGGCGCCGGCCGAAGGGTTGAAGCCGGTCGGTGGCCGCCACCTGCTGCAGTACGCGGCCGACCTCGCGCGCTCGCCCGACGGCCGCTGGTGGGTGGTGAGCGACCGCACGCAGGCGCCTTCGGGTTCGGGCTACGCGCTCGAGAACCGGTTGCTCGTCTCGCGCGTATTCCCGCAGATGTTCCGCGAGTTGCCGGTACAGCATCTCGCCGCCTTCTTCGATGCGCTGCGGGCCTCCTTGCTGCACTGGGCGCCGCGTGGCGACGGCGCGCCGCGCATCGTGCTGCTCACGCCGGGCCCCTACAACGAAACCTACTTCGAGCATGCGCTGCTGGCGCGCTACCTAGGCTTCGCGCTCGTCGAAGGCAGCGACCTCACGGTGCGCGACGACCGCGTCTGGCTGAAGACGATCGATGGATTGCAGCGCGTCCATGCGATCGTGCGCCGCCAGGACGACGACTACTGCGACCCGCTCGAGCTGCGCTCCGATTCGGCGCTCGGCATCGCCGGCCTCACCGACTGCGCGCGCCGCGGCAACGTGCTGCTCGCCAACGCCCTCGGCTCCGGTGTTCTCGAGTCGGGCGCCTTGCTCGGCTACCTGCCGAAGCTGAGCCGGCGCCTGCTCGGCGAGTCGCTGCTGCTGCCCTCGGTCGCGACCTGGTGGCTCGGCGAGCCGGCCGCGTTCGACGACGCCTGGCAACATCCCGAGCGGCTCATCATCAAACCCATCGAGCGCTCGGCCAACGAGCGGCCGATCGTCGTCGAGACGCTCTCCATCGACGAGCGCGAGGCGCTGAAGAAGCGCCTCCAGCAACGGCCGCAGCACTATGTCGCCCAGGAGTGGGTCCATGTGTCGCAGGCGCCGGTGCTCGAGCGCCGGGGCGCCGGGGCGAGCAGCGCGTTCGCGGCCCGCACCGTCGGCCTGCGCGTCTTCGCGGTGGCGACGCCGAGCGGCTGGCGCGTCATGCCCGGCGGCCTCACCCGTGTCGCCGGCGACGACGATTCGCGCGTCATCGCGATGCAGCGCGGCGGCCGCTCGAAGGACACCTGGGTGCTCTCCGACCGGCCGGTCAACGCCGAGTTCTCGCTGCTCTCGACCACTGTCTCCGCCGACCAGCTCGTCGGCTCGAACGCGACGCTGCCTTCGCGCGCCGCCGAGAACCTGTTCTGGTTCGGTCGCTACGGCGAGCGCTGCGACGCCACCGCGCGGTTGCTGCGGGTGGCGCTCGGCCACATCGTCGATGCCGGCGCCGGACCGATCGGCGGCACGCCGCCGTCGTGGACGTTGGCCGAGCGGCTCGGTGCCGTCGAGAAGTCGCGCAATCCGGCGCGTGCATTGCGCAAGGCGGCGACGCATTCCGGATGCGCCCTCAGCCAGCGCCTGCAGCAGCTCTCTCGCGTGGCCTTCAATCTTCGCGACCGCATGTCGGCCGACCACTGGCGCACGCTCAATCGCCTGATCGCCGACCCGGCGCTGCAGCGCGAGCCGGCGCTGCCGATGACGCTGGTCTGGCTCGACCGCGCCATCACCTCGCTCATGACGCTCTCCGGCTTCGTGCTCGACGGCATGACGCGCGGTATCGGCTGGAGCTTCCTCTCGATAGGCCGCCGCGTCGAGCGGCTGACGACGATGTGCGCGACGCTGAAGGTCGCGACTGTCGAAGGCCGCAGCCACGACCTGGAGTGGCTGCTCGAGCTCGCCGATTCGAGCGTGACCTACCGCTCGCGCTACCTGGCGGCGCCAGAGTGGCTGCCGGTCCTCGACATCGTCGTGCGTGAAGAAGCGAATCCGCGCTCGCTGGCGTTCCAGGCCAAGGGCCTAGCCGATTTCATCGCTCGCCTCGAAGCCAGTCACGGGCCATTCGCGAGCGCGCGGCTGGCGCCGGCCCACGAGGCCTTGCGGGCGCTGCAACCGGCCGACCTGCACCCTGAGAGCGAAGCGCTGGCGGCCGTGCTCGAGCAGCTGCATCGCGCCGCCTCCGCCGTGTCCGACGACACGTCGATGAAGTTTTTCTCGCACGCAATTCCGCGCAGCATGCTGTCGCTTGCGGCATGACCCCGAACGGCGGGGTCCGCTACCGCGTCGAGCACGAGACGCGCTACGCCTATCGCGTGCCGGTGTCGCAGTCGTGGCAGCTCGCCCACCTCACACCGCGCGAGTTGCCGTGGCAGAAAGTCGTCTCGCATGCGCTCGTCATCGAGCCGCGACCCGACGAGCGCCACGACGGCAGCGATGCGTTCGGCAACGGCGTGACCCACTTCAGCGTGCATGCGCCGCATCCGCTGCTTCGCGTCGACATGAGCTGCGAAGTCGAGATCGGCGACCGGCCGGAGCCCGGCGGCGGCATCGAGAAGGCCTGGGAAAGAGTGCGCGATGCGCTGCGCGACGCGCCGGTTCAGGACGATCTCGTCGCCACCCGCATGGCCGAGCCGAGCGCGCTCGTACCGTGGTCGGATGCCGCGCGCGACTGGGCGGTGCCGAGCTTCACCGCCGGCCGCGACTGGTTCGCCGCCGTGTCCGACCTCATGCACCGCATCCACGTCGACTTCGAGTTCGAGCCTGGCGCGACCACGGTCACGACCTCGGTCGACGAGGTGCTGGCGCAACGAAGCGGCGTCTGCCAGGACTTCGCCCACCTCATGATCGCCTGCCTGCGCAGCCACGGCTTGCCGGCGCGCTACGTCTCCGGCTACTTGCTCACCGAGCCGCCGCCGGGTCGGCCGCGGCTGCTCGGCGTCGATGCCTCGCACGCCTGGGTCGCGGTCTGGTCGCCGCAGCACGGCTGGGTCGAATTCGATCCGACCAACGACACCCGCGCCGATCGCCGCTACATCACGTTGGCCTGGGGCGGCGACTTCGCCGACGTGGTGCCGCTGCGCGGCGTCATCCTCGGCGGCCGCGGCCAGACCATGGACGTCGAAGTGAGCGTGATTCCGCGCGACTAGTCCGGCGGCAAGCGATCCCCCGAACGGCGGTGGCCCGTTGGAGGGCGCCGCGTCCGGCCTTCTGCGGGATGGCTGCGATGGACCGGTTTGAAGAGACTGCCGGCACTCCATCGAAAGGGCCGCCATGCACCATCAGTTCTTCGCGCTCGTTGCTGTCGACGTGCCTTCGTTGCCTTCGGCCACGGGCGCCGCCGGTCCCGGCTGGTACGAATCGAGCTGGGATCTGCGCCGCGGCCTCGAGGTCGCCGAAAAGTTCGGCATCGACCCGTCACCGTGGCAGCGGCCGCTCCAGGCCGCCACTGTTCCGGTATGCCGACGAGTCTCAGGAATCTTCTGATGCGCTCTGCGCAGGCGTCGATGGCCGGGCTGGATCGACCGCGACTCGTGCTGCGGCGGGTCCTCGCGGAAGACGGAGGGTGAACACCGTTCCTGCTTCCGCGGACGAGGTTGCTTGGATGGAGCCCTCATGGCCAAGCACGATCTCCCGAACAATGAAGAGACCCAGGCCGAGGCTGGTCTTGGAACGCTCGTCCGGCACGAACGAATCGCCGCGTGGCGCCTGGACCAAGGGCTCGAAGATGGAGGCCAATTCTTCCGGAGGGATCGGACGACCCGCATTGCACACCATCAGCACCACAGCGTCATCTGCGCCCTCGGCCCGCAGCGAAACGGCCGCTTGCCGGTCGCCATGTTGAATGGCATTGTTCAGGAGGTTCGACAGCACTTGCCGCAGTCGAACCCTGTCCGCCTGGGCATGGAGGTCTCCTGAAGCCTGGAGGGTGAAGAGGCGCTCCGGGTGGCTGGTCCGGATGGACTCGATGGCTTCTTCGCACACCGGTCCCAGATCGCACAGTGATCGCTCGACAGGGATGCCGGCCCCCAGGCGACTGCGGGTGTATTCGAGGAGGTCCGTGATGAGACGCTCCATCTCCAGCGAAGCGCGGTCAATGCGGGCGGCCGCCTTCTGCCTGGCGGGCTCTGGAAGATCCGGCTTGGCCAGCACCGCGTTCGACATGCGAATGCCCGACAGCGGTCCGCGCAGGTCGTGTCCGAGAATCGCCAGGAACATGTCGCGCGAGGAATCGACATTGGTCGAATAGCTCTTGACCGACTCCGCCAACGCCTTGTCGATCGCTTCGTTGAAGCGGATGTTCTCCTCCAGTACCGTGATGTCGGTGCCGGGGATCGTGGATCGTTGCCACAGGGCGAGGACGCTGGCTCGCAGTGCCCGGAACTCGGCCACCAACTGCACGAGATCGAAGCCGGAGAGTTGCCGCAGGGCCCCGTGTGCCGTGGCGGCGCTCTCGGGCAAGTCGGCGGCCGCCGCGAGGCCTTTCGACTTGGCCGCTCGCTCCGAGACGTCTTCCCGGACTTCCATCTCCGCCGCGGCCTCGATCAGGATCTCCCGGCAATGGTCGCGAAGCGCGAGGGGCGTCATGTGGGCTTCGGGCACGAGCATGCGCGCGAATGTTTCCCACTCCGAGACGATCGTGTCGAGGTTTTCTTCGATGAAGGCGCTGAACCGCATGTCTCAGACCGCCTTCGGGGGGTTTGTCGGTTCCGCAAAGGCGAAGACCGATGCGCGCTTCTTGGCGATATACATCGCCGCATCGGCGCTGCGGATCAGGTCCTCTCCCGAAGCGCCGTCGTCGGGATAGATCGCCGCACCGATGCTCGTATGAACAACCAGCCCGAGATCGGCCCAGGCAACTGGCTGCGCCACGCGCTCGGCGACCCCTTTGGCGATCATCTCGATGTTGCTTCGCTCTTTGGGATTGAAGAGCATGTACAGGAATTCATCACCGCCGTTGCGGCACACCGTGTCCTCTCCGCGGGCATGCCCGAGGAGGCGATTCGCAACCTCCTGCAAGACGGCGTCCCCGGCCGCATGGCCGTGGGTGTCGTTGATGAGCTTGAAGCTGTCCAGGTCGAAGAACAGCACGGCGAGCGTTCCGCCATGACGCTTGACCAGGGAGATGGCCTGCTCCAGGCGCGTGTCGAACAGCTCCCGGTTGGGCAAGCCCGTCGTCGAGTCGTGAAGCGCCTGCAGCCTTGCCTCCTTTTCGCCAGCCCTGGCGATCTCCAGGGCGACCTGCGTTCGTGCGAGGGCGTTCTTCGATGCGGCGAGTTCTGCTTCGGTCTGCCTCAAGTCCTCGATCCCCTTGACGAGGGTTTCCGTCACCTCATGGAGATCGTCGGCGCATTCCTGCACCTTGCCCTCGACCTCGATGCCGGCTTCAAGCGCCTCGTGAGCCGAAAGGGTCTTGCCGCCGCTCGCGATCGTCTCTCTGACGAGGACGTTGGCGTTGCCGATGTCGTCGGCGCACTCCTCGACTTTCGCCTTCACCTCTTGACTCTGCTCCAGAGCCAGCTCCAGGGGCGCGGCCTGCCCCGGTTCCGCAGCCATAGCTTGATCGGGTCTCATAGCCTCGTGCCTTTGTTGCTTTCGGTGCAGCGCCTGCGTCGCGAAATCAGGCTATCGCCCGCGCACTTCGCTGCGCACCGCCATGCCGAGATCGATCACCGCCATCGCGTAGTAGCTCGACCAGTTATAGCGCGTGATGGCGTAGAAGTTGGCCGTGCCGGCGACGTAGGTCGGTGCCGCGGCGCCGTTCTGCAGCTCGACGAGGGCGAGCGCGCCAGTCGCGGCGAGCCCATCGTCGCCGAGCACGGCGCCGCGCGCCGTCATCTCGGCGGCGCTGAAGGTGGGCACGATGTCGGGAGCGAGGAGGGCGGCGCGGTTGGCGGTGTCGGTCGGCGGCCGCACCGCGTAGCGCACCGGCAGGTCACGCTGCCAGCCGAACTCGGCGAGGTAGTTGGCGACGCTGCCGATCACGTCGGCGGCGCTCGTGTGCAGGTCGACGTGGCCGTCGCCGTCGAGGTCGACCGCGTACTTGTTGAAGCTCGACGGCATGAACTGCGCCATGCCGATGGCGCCGGCGTAGCTGCCGCGCCAGGCCAGCGGGTCGACGCCCTCGCTGTTGCAGAGCACGAACCAGCTTTCGAGCTCGTCCCTGAAGAAGGAGCTGCGGTCCTTGCGGCCGGCCGGGAAGTCGAACGACAGCGTCGCCAGCGCATCGATGATGCGGAAGTCGCCCATCTGGCGGCCGAAGATCGACTCGACGCCGACGATGCCGACCACGATCTCGGCCGGCACGCCGTAGATCTGCTCGGCCTGGGCCAGCCACGACTCGTTGGCGCGCCAGAAGGCGACGCCGGCACGGATGCGGATCGGCTCGACGAAGCGGGCCCGGTAGGCGGCCCAGTTCTTCGCGGTGCCGGCCGCTGGCGGCATGATGTAGCGGGCGACGACGGGCACGTAGCGGGCACGCTCGAGAGCAGCGCGAACCCCGGCGGCATCGAGGCCGCGGCGCTCTGCGACGGCATCGGCGAAGCGCATCACGTCGTCGCGGCTGCCGTACGTCACGAGGTCGGGCGCGCCGTCGTCGGCGATCGCGGCAGCGCGTGCCTTCTTCGCGGCGGCGCTCGCGAAATCGAGCGGCAGCGACGCGGCGAGGGCGGCGAGAACGAGGTGGCGACGAAAGGGCTGCGTGGTCATGGCGAGGTCTGGGGCGAGGTCGGGAGCGGGGTGCTTTTCTTCAGCTGTCGCGTCAGGGTCGTGAAGGTGCGCGTCAGAGCCGGATCGGGTCGCTTCGCGGCACTGCGACCGTAGCGCTGCGCCTCGAGGCGATCGAGCATTGTCGCCAGGCCTTCACCGGCGGTGCCGAGGCGGCCGCGGACCCGACCTGCAAGCGTGCGCGGCGCCTCGTGGGCGGCAGCGTCGAGCCCGAGCGAGCGCAGCGCCCGGCGCATGCGCTCGAGCTGCCGCACCCACGGATCGACGCGATGGCGATCGAGCCACGCCCATGCCGCGCCGGCGAGCGCCAGCACGCTCAGCGCTTCGACCAGCAGCAGCGCCAGGTCTTCCCAGCTCGGCGACGTGAAGCCGATGCTCTTCAGCACGTCGAGCTGCCGACCGCGCGAGTAGCTCAGCACCCACTGGTTCCAGCGGTTGTTGACGGCCTCCCAGTTGCTTCTCAGTTGGGCGAGCAGGGCCGGGCTCATGGTGGCGAAGGCGCCGGCGACGAAGCCCGGCTGCCGCACCAGGCGGTTGCTGCGGCCGATCCGGTCCGGCGCGATCGCGCCCGTTGGGTCGGCTCGCAGCCAGCCGCGCCCGGGTTGGAAGTATTCGGCCCAGGCGTGCGCCGAACTCTGGCGCACGACGTAGAAGCCGTCGATCGGAACGGGGTCGGTGCCCTGGTAGCCGGTGACGACGCGCGCCGGCACGCCCATCGCGCGCATGACGACGACGAAGGCGGCGGCGAAATGCTCGCAGAAGCCTTCCTTGCGGTCGAGCCAGAACTCGTCGACGCCGTCGCGCCCGTACTCGCCGGGCGCCAGCGTGTAGCTGTAGCCGGCGGTCGCGATCTGCCGCAAAACCGCATCGGCGAGCGTGCTCGCGACGACGCCGCGGCCGCCGGTCTGCTCGCGCAAGGCGCGCGCCCACGCGATCGTGCGCGGGTTGAAGCCGGCCGGCAGATCGAGGCTGTCCTGCAACTCGTCGACCCGCCGCGGCGCGCCGAGCACGAAGCGCGTGTTGGCGACGGCGTCGAAGCGGGCACGCTCGTAGAGCGGCCGGTCGGCCAGCCACTGCAGGTCGTCGCGCGGGCTGAGGCGAGGGCCTTCGCCGGCATCGACGGCCGTCGTCGCCTCGAGCAGCGGGACCGATGCCAGGCGCAAGGGCTCGAGCGTGACCTCGTAGCGGATGGCGTTGCCGCTGGTCTTGAGGTCAGGCGGTCGCGGCAGTGCGCCGGGCAGCGCCAGCGGCAGGCCGAGTGGCCGCCACTCGTTGCCGTCGAAGCGGGTCAATACCGGGCCGCGAAAGTACATCTCCGAAGGTGCGGGCACGGCGCCCTCGAAGCGGATGCGCATCGCGATCGAATCGTCGCTCGCGATCTCGGCCATCGAGCCCATCTTCATGGTGTTCGAGAGACCCGTCGTCGAGATGCCGTCCTGCGGCACGCCCCAGAGCGGGCCGATGCGCGGGAAGAGGAGGAAGAGCAGCGCCATCACCGGCGCACCGAGCAGCGCGGTGCGCAGCGCCAACCCGCCGGCCTGGCGCAGGCTCGGCTGGCCGACCGGCATGTGGGCGAGCACGACGGCGGTGAGCAGGCCCCAGACCGAGACCAGCATCGCCGCCGCCACGCCGAGCGACTGCGAATAGAGGAAGTGGGTGAGGATGATGAAGAAGCCGAGAAAGAAGACGACGAAGGCGTCGCGCCGGGCCCGCAGCTCGAGCGTCTTCAGCGCCATCAGCGCCACTGCGAGGGTGACGCCGGGCTCCTTGCCGAAGAGGGTGCGGTAGGAGAAGAAGGTCAGGCCGATGGCGATGACGAGCACGGCGACGAGCCACCAGCGGCTCGGCAGCGCTGCGCCGACGATGGCGAGGCGGGCTCGCCAGGCCAGCACCGCCGCCGTCAGCACCATTGCCCAGGCCGGCACGTGCGAGGCGTGCGGCAGCACCGTCCAGGCGATGACGGCAAGCAGGAACAGGGTGTCGCGGGTGTCGCGCGGCAGCCGCGACCAGCCGGGCCAGTGAAAGCGCGAGGCGGAGGTGGTCGGCGTCGTTTTCATCGAGCGCAGCGCTGGATCGGGAACGCGCTCACGGCTGCCAGAGGGCGAGCTTCTCGAGGCACGCGGTTCGCTGGCTTTCGCCGGCGGCCGGTGCCAGCTCGGCGCCGGGCAGGCGCAGCCCGTAGTCGACGCCGGCTCGGCTGGCGGCGACCGTCCAGGTCGCGAGTCGCGACAGTCGCGCTTCCGATGCGACGCCACCGCAGGCGGCCCAGTCGAGCCAGAGCTCCCGTCGTGCCGAGACGCTCGTGTCGCGGCTGACGAGCTCGGCGCCGGTCTCCAGCGCTTGCGCCGCCTTCTTCCACGCCACCAGCTTGAGCGGGTCGCCGCGGCGATAGGCGCGCACGCCTTCGACCTCGCCGCCGTCGCTGCTGCGCGACTGGGTCGGACCTCCGGCGATCGGTCGCGCCGCGGGCAGCGCCGGCGCGTTCGTTTCGAGCTTCGGATAGACCAGCAGGCTTGCTGCCGGCCGCCACACCGTCCAGGCGCGGAAGAGGCCGAGCGGAAAGCGGGTCTCGGCGCTCAGCGTCGGCACGATGTGCAGGCCGCGCGCGGCCGGCACGAAGCTCACGTGCGCCGTCGCCTGGCCGCCGGCGGGCACGTCGGTCCAGGTCAGCGTCGAGTCGTGCGCGTCGAGCAGGCGCAGGCCGATGCCGAAGCGCTGCGACGACGGGCTCGTCATCACCAGCTCGAGGACGGCGCTGTCGCCGGCGAAGGCGGCTTGCGCAGGTCGCAGGTGCAGTGTCAGGCCTCGCAGCGTGCCGTGGGTGAGGTGCATCGAGACGACGCCGCTGCCCGCGAGCAGGAAGGTCAACACGAAGCCGAGGTTGAGCTGGTAGTTCACCGAGGCCAGCAGCAGCACGAGGAGCGTGAGCCCGAACATCCAGCCGGCGCGGGTCGGCAGGATGTAGATGTTGCCTTGCGTGAGGACTTGGGTGTCGGTGCGCGGCAGTCGGGAATGCCACCAGGCGCGCAAGCGTGCGTGCGGCCACCAGCTGCGAAAACGCGCGCGCGCGAAGGCGGCCGGGTTGAGGCTGATCGCCGCGCTCACGGCAATGGCACCGCCTCGACCATCGCCCGCACCTGCTCGACACGGCCGCGGCCGGCGCCTGCGGCCGGCAGCAGGCGATGCGCGATCGTCTGCGGCAGGATGTACTGGATGTCATCGGGCGCTACGTAGTCGCGGCCACCGAGCAGCGCCCGCGCCCGAGCCGCCCGCAGCACGG
>Ga0123338_10001493_pt1 | contig 22659 bp, 21 predicted proteins | sample grotaG_FD_89793 | JGI IMG/M metagenome (GOLD analysis project Ga0123338, IMG submission 89793) | Glacier valley bacterial and archeal communities from Borup Fiord, Nunavut, Canada, to study Microbial Dark Matter (Phase II) -... | ecosystem: Environmental > Aquatic > Freshwater > Ice > Glacier ...
ACGATCTGATGCTGGGGCTGAACCTGATCAGCCACCTTGGCGTATATCGCCGGTCGCTGGTCGAACATGCCGGCGGCTTGCGTCCAGGCTATGAAGGAAGTCAGGATTACGATCTCGCGCTGCGGATCGCCGAATTGACCACGCCGGAACGCATTCGGCATATTCCGGCGATTTTGTACCACTGGCGCAGGTCGAACAGTCTGCAGTCGTTTTCAGACAAGGCTCTGGACCGGTGCGTGGGTGCCGCGCGCGCGGCCATTGCGGATCATTTGGTGCGCAGAGGCGTGCACGCCACTGTGGAGGCTTGTCCCAAGATCCCAAATTTTACACGCGTGGTGTACTCCTTGCCCGCTTCACCACCGCTTGTCACCGTGGGTACGATTGCGAACGGCGACCCTGATTCTCTGGTCAGGTGTCTTTCCGATGTTCTCCGAACGGATTACGCGCCGATGGAGGTGCTGGTGGTTCGGACGGAAGGGTACGCCTCACAGGCCCACGTAGCGCTGGACCGTCTGGAAAAAAGCGGTCTGATTCGCTTTCACCCGGTGCGTGCGGCTGATTCGAATGCGGCGCGCAACCTTCTGGTGGAGCACGCCAGCGGCGAAGTGGTGGTGCTTTTGGATGGCGAACTGAGAGTTCCAGATCCGCGTTGGCTGACCGAGTTGGTGTCTCAGGCACTCCGTCCGGACGTGGGCCTTGTCGGACCGATCCTGGTGGACGCGGAGGATCGCATCTATGGCGCGGGCATCGTGGTGGGCGGCCGACAACCGCTAACTCCCGTCAACCGGTGTTTCAATGGATACTTCGGCATTTTTGCGCTGACTCGGGAAGTGTCCGCGCTTCACTCGGCTTGTCTTGCGTTTCGGCGGTCTGTGTATATCGACGCCGGAGGAATGACCCCGCGGTTTCCACATTCGGATTCAGACGTCAACTTCTGCCTGCGGGTGAACCAGGCGGGCCTTCGCAATCTTTTAACGCCCCATTGCGAAGCGGTGCGATCCGGCGCGGCTCTTGACGTTCAACCCATTGTGGAGAGCGAAATGTGGGGCATGACCATTTCGGCGGAAGATCCCTTCTACAATCCGAACCTTTCTCTCGACGGTATTTTCACCGAGACGTCCAACCCATCAAGGCGCATCAAGCCCTGGTCCGCAATTAAAAATCGATTTATCATTCGCAACGGTCAAGCCATGAGGGCGGCAATGCTGCTGGAAGGTGTTCCACAGTTGGCGAAGATTTTAGAAGTGGGTGCCAGTTACAGCCCCATCGCTCCCCGTGCGGAGGGTTGGAATACAAAGATTGTGGACCATGCCTGCCGCGCCGAACTGGTGGAAAAATACAAGCAGGAGCGCGATGTGTGGGTGGATCGAATCGAAGAGGTTGATTTCATCTGGACAGCGGGCTCGATCGCCGATGCCGTTCCCGACGCGCTTCGCGGGTCGTTCGACTTCATGATCGCAAGCCACGTCATCGAGCATGTTCCAGATTTTATTTCCTTTCTGAATTCCGCCGAGCAAGTCTTGAGCCCGAGCGGAACCGTGATTCTGGCCGTTCCCGACAAGCGATTCTGCTTCGATTACTTCCGGCCGCTCAGCATGACGGGCGACATGCTTGAGGCAAATGAAGAGAAACGGAGCCGCCACACCCGGCGCACCGCCTATGAGCACTGGTTCTATACGGTGACGAGACGCGGTCAGGGCGCGTGGGGTCAGGAGCCGGTGACGGGTCTGGAACTCTCAAACCCGTTCGCTTTTGCGATGAGCAAGCTGAATGGCTTGAGCAGCGCGCCGGATGCCGCGTACGTGGACCTGCACGTCTGGAAATTCTGCCCTTCCAGTTTTGCGCTGATACTGCTGGAGTTGGCTCGCATGGGGAAAACGGATTGGTTTGTGGACAGGATCACGCCGGCCATGGGCTGTGAGTTCCACGCATTTTTGCGTCGCGGCGCAAGCGAGCGCGTGAGCGTCCTCAATGAGAAAGAGTTCGATGCCAAGCGGCTTGAGCTGCTGAAATGCGTATTGCGCGAAATGGGGCAGCAGGCCTCTTTTGCAAGGTGAGGTTTATCCTAAAGAGCTTCACAATGAAATCAAAACTTGCTTTGCCTCTGGTGCTATCGGCCGTCATTTGTTGCTCCGCGGCAACAGTTGGGCCTACCCGCGGAACTCTCATGATTGTAGGCGGCGGTGCGCTTGGGCCCGAACTGGTGGATCGGTTCTTCCTGCTCGCCGGGGGCAAAGATGCTCCCATTGTCGTCATTCCCACCGCGGATGGAGCGGCGGAATATAAGCCGGATTATTTATCGAAAACGTTCCTCGCCAAAGCCGGGGCAACCCACCTTACGCTCTTGCATACCGCTGACAGAGCGCAAGCGGATTCACCGGAATTCACAGTTCCCCTTCATGAAGCACGGGCAGTTTGGTTCGTGGGCGGGCGTCAGTGGCATCTTGTCGATTCATACTTGAACACACGCACTCAGAAGGAACTGGATGCCTTGCTGAAGCGCGGAGGCGTGATAGGTGGATCGTCCGCCGGTGCCACCATTCAGGGCTCTTACCTGGTGCGGGGTGCGCGCGCCGGCAATGAGTTGATGATGGCGCCGGGATATGAGCTGGGCATGGGGTTTCTAAAAAATACCGCTGTGGATCAACATATTCTCACGCGCAAGCGCGAACGCGACATGGCTGCCGTCATAAAGGCTCATCCTGAACTTCTTGGGATTGGCATCGATGAAGGCACCGCAATTATTGTGCGGCGCAACAAGTTTGAAGTGCTGGGCAAGAGCAAGGTCGCAATCACGACGGCAGGGAGGGAGATGTATTTCCTGAAGAGCGGTGACAGCTTCGATTTAAAGCATCGGAAGCAGCTTTAGCTGCTATAGAGTCGGCTTGCTAACCGCAAGGCGGGCCCGCCAGCGCCGGTAAGTTCCAGGCTCAACTTTTTGGTCGCGCATCAGCCATGCTGGAACCGCCGTCATAAAATATTGGTGCTTCACGCCGGGCACGGTAATCAATTCGTCCAGCTTCGAAGCTTCCTGCAGATCGGCCGCGCGCAACGTTGCGGAAAGCTTGGCCAGCGCTGCTTTATCCAAATTTTTGTCCAATTCCGGCAGAAGCTGCGTCACGTCTGCCAGTGACCTTTTGCGTCCCGCTAAAATCATTTGCACCACATCCTGATCGCCTTCTGAGAAGCCGTCTTCATAAATCACCGCGATCACGCCGCTGGTAAGAGGCACGGCACCCGCGGGCAAACTATTCGATTCGGATTCGAATCCAGCGGGGACTTCCGTTCCGCCATCCGGGTAGGAGAAACTGTCGCCGCCCCATGCGGTTGGCTGCTGCTTGCCTTCCACTTTGTAGGTTGCTTGCGCGATGTAGGCTGTAGCGGCAGCGGCGTAACGGTTCACCAGGAAAGCGGAATACGTACCGGTTGGCTGCTTCCGGTACTCCACTCGAAATTGCTTCACCACCTGCGCGGTCAAGCCATCCGCCACCACCAGCAATAGCAATATTCGCAGTACCATAGGCTCTTGAACATTAGAGTATCGTGAGCATACTAATAGGAATACATCCGGTGGCAGAGGCTCTGCGCGCCGGGCGCCCTTTGGACCGCATCCTGATCGCGAAAGGTGCCGGCGGTGCCCGCATTCAGGAGCTTGTTGATCTGGCGCGTGAAGCGGGAACGCCAGTTCGTTTCGAAGATCGCGGTTCCCTGCAGCGGGTCGCGGGCAGTGCCGCACATCAGGGTGTGGTCGCACTGGGGGCTGAATTCAAATATGCCGATTATGACCAGATTGCCGGTGGCGGCGAGCTCGTCGTTGTTCTGGACGGGGTTGAAGATCCACACAATCTAGGCGCCATTGTACGTACGGCTCATGCAGCCGGCGCTGCCGCGATCCTGATCCCTGAGCGGCGTGCCGCCGGTCTGACGGAAACAGTCGCAAAGGCGGCGGCCGGCGCACTGGAGCACCTGCCGGTGGCCCGCGTCACCAACATCAACCGGACTCTTGAGAACCTGAAGAAACGTGGCTACTGGATCTATGGCGTGGATGAGCGCGGCACGGAAGATTATAACCAGGTGAAATGGAACAACCCCGCTGCGATAGTATTAGGCGCGGAAGGCAAGGGTCTTCACCAACAGGTTCGGGATGGCTGCGACGTGCTGATCCGCATCCCGGTAGCTGGTAAAATCAGTTCTTTGAACGTGAGCGTGGCTGCGGGTATCGTGCTCTTTGCCTGGAAAACGCGGGCGCTTGGATGAGTGTTTTCGATTCTTTCCTGGAAATTGCGGGCAATCTTGGGTTCTTAGTCGGCGATAGTGATCGCCGTCGCGAGCGTACCCGTAAAGAAAAGCGTTCTTGGGGGAAGGAACAGGATGGCTTGGCGATATCCGTCGCCGCCAGCAGCCTGGAAGCAAAGCAGGATGAAACGCTGAGGATTGAGGTGGCGCTGCGCAATTCCAGCACGGCGGAGCGTGAATTCATGGTCGGAAATTGGCTTCGTTTTTTCAAATTGGATATTTCAGGGCCGTCCGGCTCCCCGGTCGCGCTCACCACTTTCGGACGTGTTCAGTTGGAAGCGGCCAAGAATGCGCCCGAACTTCCGATGATCTTAAAACCAGGCCAGGTGATGGAAGCAGATTTTCCCGTCAGTGTGCTCTATCAATTGAAAGAACACGGGGAATATACCGTAGTGGGCAAATCGATTGCAAATAGTGCTGTTTCTAACGAATTAAAGATTCGCATCTAAATTGCTCTAACCTCTGGCATGGACATATTGAGAAGGATTGCTGATGCGAAGGGCCCATGCATCACGATTGTTGAACCTGCGGGAGACCGCGCCAAGCTCGATCAAGCCGTAAACGAGATCGAACAGGCGCTTCCCAAAGGCGAGCGTGAGAAGTTGATAGGCTCCCTGCGCGAAAGTCTCAAGAAGGTGAATGGCGAGGAAAAGGGCACCGTTGTTTTGCTTGGCTCAGCGGAATTAAATGAGATGGTAATTACGGCGGAAGCTCTTCCCGCCACACGCACGGTTACCGATTCTTTCGCATTACGTTCGCTTTTGCCTGCGTTTCAAAAGGCCCACGATTTTTATCTTTTAGCTCTGAGTCAGAAGCGCACCCGGCTGCTTCACTGCACAGCCATAGCTTCAACGGAAGTTCCTCTCAGCAACGGAACGCCTTCCAGCCTGGGTGAATCGAGGAACACCGATAAGCCCGACCATCTGCTCGATAACCGGAGCAGTGCCGGGCCTTCGCAAGGACAGATGAAAGGTGTCATGTCGGGCACGGGAACGGAGGCGGAGAATAAACCTGAGTTTCTCCATACTTTCTTTGCTGAAATCGACCGCGGTGTTCATCAGACTTTGAAGGATAGCGGCCTGCCCCTCATTCTTGTTGGTGTGGAAAGCGAACTTGCAATTTATCGGAAGGTGAACACCTATCCGCTGCTGGGTGAAACGGGCGTCCTTGGTTCGCCGGACGGCTTCATTGGCGGCGAGATGCACGCCCGCGCTTTACGTGCGCTGTCTACCTACGTCGCTCCAGCCATGCAGAAAACTCTTGATGATCTGGACAAATTGATAGGCACCGGACACGCTTCCGTTCACGCGGCCGACATTGTTAAGGCTGCTCATGAGGGCCGCGTCTCCCATCTGTTTTTGCAAAGCGCGGCGGAGTACTTGGGCAACTACGATGAAAGCCGCGGAAAAACCAGTCACCATGGCGAGGATCGGCATGATCTAATTGAAGACGCCGCGCGGCAAACCGTGACTCACGGGGGCCAGATCACCCTCCTGACCGGCAAGCAAATGCCTGGCGGCGTGCCTGTCTGCGCCGTGTTTCGCTTTTAAAGGAGAAAGCAAATGATCGGACGATTGAACGCAGCGCTGATCTTTACGTCAGTGCTGATTTTCGCTCAGATCCCACCAGCGCCGAATACAAACCCAAAGCCCGTAAACGATCCGCTGAATACAAACAATCTGACCGGGGATAATACAATTGTCCCCGGCACAAATCAGCCGATACCGGGTGGGCACCCGGGCCTAACCACGAACCCTGTTGCTGCCATGACGGACCAGATGCGGGAAGCAGCTGACCAGATCTTTGCAAATGCAGTGGCGCAACAATCCATGACGGAAGTGGAACTAGGCAAACTGGCTGCGAGCAATGCCGCCAGCGATGCCGTGAAAGAGTACGCCGTGCAGATGACGGAGAGCAACACCAAAGTAAATCAGCGGTTGAAGCGAGTTGCTGCGAAAGGCAACGTTACCATTTCAGCGGCTCTCGATCCGAAGAGCCAGGCACGTGTCGACAAATTGGCCAAACTGACAGGCAGCGATTTTGACCGTGCGTTCGTGAAAGATCAAATCCAGAGTGGCGACAAAATTCTGCGGGCTTACGAACAAGAGCTGCAGAATGGCTCGGATCCCGGTTTGAAGATGCTGGCTACCCGTTCGACTCCTTTTATGCAGAAGCAGTTGCAAGCCGCTAAGGATCTGGAGAAGAGTTTGAAGAGCAAGTGAACTAGAATCGTTAAACATGGGCCGAAAGCTGTGTCTTGCGTTTCTAGTCACTCTCAGTGTTTCCACGCTTCAGGCACGCCAACCAGTCCGTGCGCGCCACGGCATGGTGGTTACCCGTGAGCAGCACGCGACAGACGTGGGAGAAGCGGTACTTGAAGCGGGGGGCAACGCGGTAGATGCGGCAGTTGCGGTAGGCTTCGCTCTTTCCGTCACGCATCCTTCCGCAGGCAACCTGGGTGGCGGCGGTTTCATGTTGGTCCGTTTCGCTGATGGCCACTCCAGCTTTCTCGATTTTCGCGAGCGCGCCCCAGCCGCGGCGACTCACGACATGTACTTGGGGCCGGATGGAAAAGCTACGCGGGATAGCGTGCTTGGGTATCGCGCCTCCGGAGTTCCTGGGACGGTGAAAGGCCTGGAGTATGCGCATTCAAAGTGGGGCAAGCGCAAATGGAAAGACTTGGTTAACCCTGCAATCGGCTTGGCCGCAAAGGGCTTTCCCGTGTCCTGGGGGCTTTCGAATTCTCTTCAATCGAAAACGGTGTCAGAAAAGCTAGCGCAATTCCCAGATTCCCAACGTATCTTTTTGAAGGGCGGCGATTTCTATCAGATGGGTGATGTGTTTCGGCAGCCAGAGCTTGCGGCCACACTGAAACGCATTCGGGATCGCGGTGCGAAAGATTTTTACGAGGGCGAAACGGCAAGACTTCTGGCCGCCGATCAGCAAGCACACGGCGGCACCATTACGCTTGCTGATCTGAACGGTTACCAGGCGATGGAGCGCGTTCCGCTAAAGGGCAAGTATCGCGGCTACGAAGTAATTACGTCACCCCCGCCAAGTTCCGGGGGCATTGGCGTCCTGCAAATGCTTGGCGTATTGGAGGGTTTCGATTTAAGTAACTCCGGCGTCGGTTCTGCCGCGGAGACTCATTTGCTGGCCGAGACGATGCGGCGTTATTTCGCGGACCGCAGCGAGTATCTGGGCGACTCGGATTTCTTCAAAGTGCCTGTCAGCGCTTTGCTGAACCCGAAATACATTGCGCATCTGCGTGACGGCATCGACCCCACGAAGACTACGCCTAGTACTGAAATCAGACCGGGCAACCTTCCGGCGTATGAGAGTTTCGAAACAACGCATTATTCCATTGTGGACGCGGAAGGCAATGCGGTCTCTGTCACTTATACATTGAACGGCGGTTTCGGCAGTGGAGTCACTGTGGGCAAGCTCGGTTTTTTGCTGAACAATGAGATGGACGATTTCGCGCCCAAACCGGGGGAAGCAAACGCGTACGGCTTGATTCAGGGCGAAGCCAACAGCATTGCACCACGCAAGACACCGCTCTCCTCCATGGTGCCGACCATACTCACGAAAGACGGCAAGTTCTTCCTGGTGTTGGGCACCCCCGGCGGCCCCACTATCATTAACTCCGTGCTCCAGACGATCGTCAATGTTGTGGATTTCGGCATGAACGCCCAGGAAGCTGTCGACCAGCCCCGCATCCACCACCAATGGCTTCCCGATACGCTTTCGGTGGAGCGTGGTTTCTCGCCTGACACGCTCGAGCTCTTAAAAGGGAAGGGCCACCAGATTCGCCAGGCCACCTTCATCGGGGAAGTCGCGGCTATCAAGTGGGATGGCAAGTTCCTTGAAGGCGCCGCTGACGGACGCGTAGAAGCAACGGCGAAAGGCTACTAACGCGATACTGGTAGATTCGATGGAACACGTTCTTTCTTCGCACCTGGTGGTGCAACAACGCCTGAGCACCACATGGCTTCAGAAGGTGCAGCAGGCGGGCATTCCGGCCGTGGAAATTTTCTGCGCGCGCCAACATATCGATTACCGCGATAAAGCCCAGATTCGCGAACTGGGTTTGTGGTTCCGCGATAACACGCTGAAGCTGCACTCGATGCACTCACCGATGTACAGCGATGAGTACTGGGGCCGCAGTGGACCGGATTCCATCATTAACTTGACGGAGCGGGGGAAGGCGGAACGGATCCGCATGGTGGATGAAATTAAGCGCGCGATCGAGGTTTCGGAAGCAGTGCCGTTTCAATATTTGATCCAGCACATCGGCGTGCTTCACGAAGAATTCAACGAGTTTAAGTTGGAAGCGGCGTTTACGGCGCTTGAAGGGTTGAGCCTGTTTGCGAGGCAGCGCGGAGTGAATATTCTGCTTGAAAATATACCCAATGAATTTTCGACAGCCGACCGTTTGCAGCAGTTTTTGAGATTCACTCACCTGGATCTGAACTTCGTCTTCGATACGGGCCACGCCAATCTGGCTGCCGGGGTGGAACACGAGTTTGAAATCATGAAAGACCGCATCCGTAGTTTGCATGTCCATGACAACGATGGAAAAGAAGACAAACACCTCTTTCCATTGATGGCCAAAGGTGGCACGATCGACTGGCCCCAAACCATGGAGCTTCTCCGCGGCCGTCCCGATCAGTACCCGCTTTTGTTGGAGCTGAAAGAGTCGGCTGATTTTCCGAACGGCCTCGAAGCCGCTGTGGAGATTTTCGACCGCTTAGAAAACGCCGGGCTATAGCGGTTCACTCAAGCATCTGTTCTTTGCGCGAAAAGTCCGGCGAAATTGCCACGCACCCGGCTGTAAGCCAGAAGCCACAGCACCAGTACCACCGCGGCTAGAGGTAGACCTTCCGGTGCCATGGAAGAGTGGAACAGAAAGATATTCACAATGATCGGTGCGAGTATCGCCAGCGCGAGGGGCACGAAGCGGCCAGCTAAGAGCAAGGCACCTCCGATGATCTGTAACAGGAATATTGGGGCCATGTAGCTGGTTGCCGCCATGGCGCCCAAGAACTGACCGGCTATACCGGAAGGCGGCGGCATGGGGATGAAGTGCAGGAATCCATTCAGGCCGAAAATCAAAAAGATGAGGCCAAGAAGGTAACGGGCGATGGTTGCGGCAATTTTCATAGAGTACTTCCAGACGGTGTCGTCCAGGTAGTTGACGACCCATGTCGTTTAAATGATTCAGTTGTTTAACGCCGCGTAAACTTGCCTCGTACCCCGGTTCGCGACACACTAGAAGCTTCCATGGCAACCCGAATCACCATCTCCGACGCATCCCGCCACGTAGACGAGACCGTTTCCATTCCCGGTTGGCTCTATAACATTCGCAAGTCAGGAAAGATCATCTTTCCCCAACTCCGCGACGGTACCGGCCTGATGCAGTGCGTCGCTGTAAAGAGTGCGCTTCCCGAAGAAACTTTTGAAACGCTAAAAGGCCTCACGCAGGAAAGCTCCCTCACGTTAACGGGCAAAGTTCGCGCGGACGCTCGAGCTCAAGGTGGTTATGAGCTTGACATTGAATCGGTGGAAGTCCATCAGCGCGTCTCTGAAGACCAGCCTTACCCTATTACACCGAAAGAGCACGGCACTGAATTCCTGATGGATCACAGGCACCTCTGGCTACGCAGCCAGCGGCAGCATGCCATCATTCGGGTGCGCCACACCATCATCAAAGCGGTGCGCGATTACTTCGATTCGCACGGATTCACCTTGGTGGATACTCCCATCTTCACGCCTGCCGCGTGCGAAGGCACGACCACGCTTTTCGAGGTGAATTACTTCGATGACGATAAGGCTTATCTCACCCAATCCGGCCAGCTATATAACGAAGCAACTGCGATGGCCTTCGGAAAAGTGTATTGCTTCGGCCCCACATTCCGCGCGGAAAAAAGCAAGACCCGCCGCCACTTGACCGAGTTCTGGATGGTGGAGCCTGAGATGGCTTACGCCGATCTGGACGAAGTGAAACGCGTGGCCGAAGAGATGCTGCTGTACATCGTGGGCCGCGTACTGGACTCCCGTCGGGAAGAACTCAAGGTATTGGAACGCGATGTGACGAAGCTCGAAGCCGTGGCTGGCCCCTTCCCCCGCCTTTCGTACGACCGGGCCGTGGAAATTCTTCAGGCTAACGGAACTGATATTCAGTGGGGAAGCGACTTCGGCGGAACGGACGAAACCATCCTGACCCAGCAGTTCGACCGTCCCATCATGGTGGATCGCTTTCCCTCCGCGATCAAAGCATTTTATATGGCACCCGATCCGGACCGGCCCGAGGTTGCCCTGGGTGTGGATGTGCTCGCCCCCGAGGGGTATGGCGAAATTATCGGCGGCGGACAACGTGTGCATGACCCTGAACTGCTCTTGAGACGAATCGAAGAACACGGCCTTCCGAAAGAAGCATTCGACTGGTACATTGACCTGCGCAAGTACGGCACCGTGCCGCATGGCGGTTTCGGCATGGGCATCGAACGCTGCGTGGCCTGGATCTGCGGCCTGGAACATATCCGCGAGACTATTGCGTTCCCGCGGATGCTTTACCGTTTACGGCCTTGAACACAAATGCATCGCTACGGCACACTGGTGCATATGCGCACTACCCTGAGGCATCGATCATAAGCTTATGGAGCGCGCCAGCGAAATAACCGGGATTCAGGAAAAGCCAAACTGGTTCGGATAGCTTTGGAGGGTCTAATCTGGCGTGAAGCAGGTAAACGGCTTGCGGCTCTTGGTGGCACAATGCCCGACTTGAAGATTCCGGCAAGCCGAAATTGTGACCGGCGACGACGCGAGCCGGCTCATAAGGAAGGAAGCATTCAATCCGCTAACATCGCTTTCCATGCGTCCTCATCTTTTCCGATGCTGATTCGCTTGCCGCCCCGCACCAGGGGTAGCAGCAACAGTTTCGGCTCACTCTCAATCTTGGCCAACAATTCCGCATCGGTCACCTTCAAATATTTCAGACCGGCGTCCACGTAAGCTTTACCTTCCACATCCAGAAGCCCCCGCAGGCCGAATCGCTCAATAAAGCGCCGGATTTCACCGGTCGCCATCGGCTTTCGTTGCAGGTCCACCACGTGTAGCGGAATACCGCGCTCTTTGAAGAACCGTTCGGCCGCCCGTGTCGCCGGCGAGTTCTTCACCCCAAATATCTGCACGCTTGTCACAACACCAGTCTTGCAAAACTTGCTCCGGCTCCCGCTTCGCGACACACTGGTAAGGTCGCCACCTGTACATGAAGCAATCGCAAATCGCCGTAATCGGCGCTCCCCTAGATCTCGGCCAGGATCGCCGAGGTGTTGATATGGGCCCGTCCGCCTTCCGCGTCGCCAGTCTCGATAAGAAGCTTAAGGCACTCGGTTACGACGTGGAAGATATGGGCAACGTTCCAGTGGATCAGCAGGAGAACACGCCCGAAGGTCCCCGCCATGCCAAATATCTACCGCAAATCGCCGCAGCTTGCGAACGGCTTGGGAACATGGTCGCCAATGCCATGGACGATGGCAAAGCACCGCTGGTGCTTGGGGGCGATCACTCCGTCGCGATCGGTACTGTTGCAGGCGTTGCCAAACATTTTAAGAAGAAGCGCCAGAAGATCGGGCTTATCTGGGTAGATGCCCACGCCGATATGAACACGCCCCAGACCAGCCCCAGCGGCAATGTGCACGGCATGCCGCTAGCCTGCTGCATCGGCCTGGGGCCGCCCGAACTTACCAAGCTGTTTGGATTTTCCCCGAAAGTGGACCCAAAGAATGTCTGCATCATTGGCGTTCGGGAAATCGATATTATGGAGCGCGCGCAGGTACGCGAATCCGGCATCCACGTTTTCACCATGCGCGATATCGATGAGCGGGGCCTCCGCGCCGTGATGGCCCAAGCCATCGACCTCACTACGCGCGGCACTGCCGGCTTCCATCTCTCGCTCGATCTGGATTACGTGGACCCCGCGGACGCTCCTGGTGTGGGAACTCCGGTCCGCGGCGGCGCTACTTATCGCGAGGCCCACCTGGCTATGGAAATGATTTGCGATTCGAACGGCATGGTTTCCATGGAAGCGGTGGAGGTGAATCCGGTCTTCGATGAAGTGAACCGAACCGCCGAGTTGGGCGTCGAACTGATTATGTCTGCCCTCGGAAAGAAGATTCTTTAATGCCGAAACTCCGCGTGGGTGTCATTTATGGCGGCCGCTCCAGCGAGCATGAAGTTTCCATGCGCTCCGCTGAAGCCATTATTCAAGGGCTCGATTCCGCGCGCTATGAAGTGGTGCGTTACTTGATCCACCCTGACGGCCACTGGGACCCGGAACCCATTCTTCCCGAGCCTGGCCGCACTCCAGTGGACGTTGTCTTTCCCATTCTTCACGGCACCTTCGGGGAAGATGGAACCGTGCAAGGATTGCTGGAACTTGCTGATCTTCCTTATGTGGGTGCCGGCGTCATGTCGAGCGCCATCGGCATGGATAAGGAGATGACGAAACGGGTCTGCCGGGAAGCTGGCCTTCCTATCGTGGATTACCTTGTGCTTACGCGAGGCAGTGTGAATGTGCAAGCGATCATGGAACGCCTGGCATTCCCAATATTTGTAAAACCGGCGAACCTGGGCTCCTCCGTAGGCATTTCAAAAGCTCATAATCTTTCTGAACTGGAGGGCGCGGTCACACTCGCCGCGAAGTACGACCACAAGGTGATCTGCGAGCGCGGTGTGGAGGGCAGGGAATTCGAATGCTCAGTGATGGGTAACGAAAGCCCGCGCGCGTCGCTGCCCTGCGAGATTCTCCCATCACGCGAATTTTACGATTACGAAGACAAGTATCTGCTGGATAAAGCCCGCATTGAAATGCCTGCCAATCTGACACCGCAACAAACTGTGGAAATGCAGAAGCTTGCCGTCGGGTGCTATCAGGCGATTGCGTGCGAAGGCCTGGGCCGCGTGGATTTCCTGATGGACCGCGCCACAGGCCAGATTTTTGTGAATGAGATTAATACACTGCCGGGCTTCACTTCCATCAGCATGTTCCCCAAAATGTGGGAGCATTCCGGAATCACATTCGCCGCGCTGGTGGAACAGCTACTGAACTTTGCTCTGGAACGCCACGCCAGAAAAAGCGCAACCCGGTATTCGCGCTGACCCATGTTAATCCCGTTCTTCGCACTGCTGTTCGCCGCTCCCGCTGCTCCCGATCAGCAAGCCATCCTGAACCGTGAACTGAAACGTTTGGTGGATGCTTATGCCATTGCAGAAGCCTACTCCGCTGAACCTATTACTTCAGAACAAGCTTTCTACCAGGGTGCCATCCCCGGACTGCTGCACCGGCTGGATCCCCATTCCGTTTTTCTCGATCCTGGCCAGTTTGAGCAACTCAAGCAGATGCAGAACAGCACCACGAAAGGGTTTGGCTCCGTGGTTTCCATTCTTCCGGGCCGCGTGATCGTGTTGCAGACGCTTCCCGGCACGCCTTCGGCCCGCTCCGGCATCTCACCGGGAGATGAAATCCTGGCTGTGAATAATATCCGCCTCGATCGCCTCACGCTAGAGCAGCTTGTCGGGCTCCTGGGCGAATCCCGCCAGAAGCCCGCACGTCTCGATGTGCGCCGCAGTGGGAACGTGCGCCTGCTGCAATTCACTTTGACGCCCGAAGAAATGCAGGCACCCAGCGTGGAACGTGCTTTTTTGCTGAAGCCGGGCGTCGCCTATATCCGGGTCGCCAGCTTCGAAGATAAAACCGGCGCGCAGCTGAGGGATGCTATCGAAGCGCAAGGTGGCAGCAAGCTTCAGGGGCTTGTGCTGGATCTGCGGAACAACCCGGGCGGCTTGGTGGGGGCGTCGCTCGATACGGCTTCCCTGTTTCTAAACCCCGGTCAAACCGTGCTTACCATCAAGGGCCGCAATGTAAAAGAGAGCACTGAGAAGGTGGCCGCCGATGCTAAACCTTATACCTTTGCGGTGACGGTCCTGCTGAATGCCAAGAGCGCCAGCGCAAGCGAAATTGTTGCCGGGGCGCTTCAAGACCATGACCGCGCTACCATCCTGGGCGAACCAAGTTATGGCAAAGGTCTGGTGCAAAGTGTTTTTCCGCTTTCGAATTCCACTGGCATCGCTCTGACGACAGCGCTTTATTACACGCCTAGCGGCCGTTCCATCCAGAAAGCTTTGAAAGACCGGGGCGAAGAGTTTGCCCTGACCAGCACGACCACCCACCCCAACACGCGCGCCGATTTCAAGAGCGACAAGGGGCGAGCGCTTCAGGGCGGAGGCGGCATCATCCCCGATATTCTGGTGCAGCCTGACCCCGTCACGCGCTTGCATGCCGCGCTTGAAGGTAGCGGATCTTTCCCGCAATTCGCAACCGAGTTCCTGAAGACTCAACACGTGACTGAAGAATTCCAGATCACGCCCCAACTGCTGGATACTTTTCAAGCGTGGCTTAGTGAACGCCAAATTCAGCCCGGCATCAATGAATGGTCGCGCGAACGTCTGTTCATCGAAAATCGGCTGAAAACTGAAATCTTCAACCAAAGTTTGGGTGTGGCGAAGGGTGACGAAGTTGAAGCTCAACGAGACCCCGTGATCCTGAAAGCTCTCGATGCTTTGAAGCTGCCTTAGAGCCTGTCTCCATGCAAATACCCACTCGCCGCCATTTCGTTCAAGACCTTACTGCAGCTACTCTGGTTACCTCCCAGGCGACGGCAGCGCAACCGGCGGCACCGCTCAACATCGTCTACATCCATTCACACGATTCAGGCCGTTACTTATCTCCGTACGGCCAGCGGGTGCCCACGCCAAACCTGAACAGACTAGCGGCGGAAGGCATCCTGTTTCGCCGCGCGTTCAGTTGCGCCCCCACCTGCTCCCCCAGCCGCGCCGCCCTTCTCACCGGCCAGTATGCGCATCAGAGTGGGATGCTCGGGTTAGCCCACCGCGGGTTCTCGCTTTACGATTATAAGAAGCACATCCTCCACACCCTTCGCAATGCAGGTTACATATCCGTTCTAGCCGGCCTGCAACACATCGCGCCAAGACCCGATCAAATCGGGTACGACGAGCTGATGGGTCCCAAGACCACCCTCGCGGTTGACGTGGCATCGAAAGCTGTCGAATTTCTGAACCGCCGTCCTACCAAGCCCTTTTTCCTCGATGTTGGATTTTTCGAAACACATCGCGAGTATCCCGCTCCCACCGCTCTCGATGACGCGCGCTACACACAGCCTCCGGCGCCGATTCCAGACACGCCGGAGACACGCGCCGACATGGCGGGGTTCCACGCAAGCGCGCGCAACCTGGACCGTGGCATAGGCCAGGTGCTGGACGCTCTCGAACGCAACGGGCTGGCCGGGACCACGCTGGTCATCAGCACCACGGACCACGGCCTGGCCTTCCCGCTTATGAAGTGCAACCTGACCGATTTCGGCTGGGGCGTGTCGCTGGTGATGCGGGGGCCGGGCATCTTTGGCGGCGGCAAGGTTTGCGATGCCATGGTCTCCCACATCGATCTTTACCCCACCATTTGCGATGCGGCCGGTCTCGCTCATCCGGCATGGCTGGAAGGCAAGTCCTTGCTTCCTGTGTTAAAAAGCGAAACCAAAGAGGTGAATGAAGAAGTTTTTGCCGAGGTCAATTTTCACGCATCGTATGAACCGAAGCGTGCCGTGCGAACGCATCGGTATAAGTACATCCGCCGGTACGGCGACCGCAGCGTGCCTGTACTGCCGAATTGCGATGATTCTCCCAGCAAGAGTCTTTTCCTTGAGTACGGGTGGAAGGAGCAAATTCAACCTAAAGAACAGCTTTACGATTTGATCTTCGATCCGAGCGAGCACAACAATCTGATCGCAAGCCCGCAACACACGGCGATTGTGACGGAGATGCGGGGCCGCTTGGATGCCTGGATGAAGCGTACCGATGACCCGCTGTTAAAAGGGCCCATCCAGGCACCTAAGGGCGCGAAGGTGAATCCGGTAGACGGCGTTTCACCCAAAGAACCGGTGGTGGATGCGGCACTATGATGCAGATCTATGACGCAGCACTATGATGCAGATCTATGACGCAGCACTAAGAAGCAGATCTAAGAAGCAGATCTAAGAAGCAAGCTGACGCATCGCTTCAGCCAGCACCAGCGCACCCTGCGCGATGGCGGATGGCGAGGAGTATTCATCGGGCCTGTGGCTCACGCCGCCCCTGCAGGGGATGAACAGCATCCCAGTGGGAACAATCTGCGACATGAATAATGAATCGTGATAAGCGCGGCTGATCATCAACCGATATGTCGCGCCATGTTTTTGGCAAGCAAGTTGTAAAGCGTTAATCACAGCAGGCGCGCACTGCGCAGGAGGATCGGCGTTTAAGATCTGCTTCTGCAATGTCACCCTGCGGCGGGTCGCTATCTGATCCGCGGCCTGACCGATTCGATCGAGCACCGCATCCCTGCGCGCACCGTCGATATCGCGAACATCGATCTCCATGCGAGCGCGGCTAGGAATGCTGTTCACGGCTCGCGGAAAGATATCGCAAACTCCGGTCGTCGCGACGGTGTCAACCGCACCGGACGATTTGGCGGCAGATTCCACAGCAAGTGCAATTTCAGCAGCAGCCAGAAACGCATCGCGGCGATTGGGCATCAACACTGCCCCGGCATGGCCGCCTTCGCCCTCAATTTCCATGCGGAATGTTGCGGGGGCCGCAATGGCAGTCACAATCCCCAGGTCAGTTTCGCTTTCTTCCAGCAAAGGGCCCTGCTCGATGTGCAGTTCGAGGAACGCGGAATAGTAGTTGTTTGGGAGCGCCACCGTTGCGAGTTCGCCAGTGAAGCCGGCGGCAAGCCGTACCTGATCGAGCAATAGGCCGTCCGTATCGCGAAGGGTTGCGCCCGCCGATGCAGCTAACGTAGCCGACAACATGCGGCTTCCCAGGCACCCGATACCAAAACGAGTCGGCTCCTCCGATGTGAAAGTCAAAAGTTCGATAGAGCGCCGCGGCTCGAAACCGCTGCGCTTCAAAGCACGAATTGCCTCCAGGCCACCCAGCACTCCTACTGTTCCGTCGAAGCGTCCGGCATTGGGAATGGCATCGATATGCGAGCCCGTTCCGACCGCGGCAAGTTCAGGCTCCGAGCCCATCCATCGCGCGAAAGTATTGCCCACCGCATCTTCGCGAACGCTCAATCCCGCTTCCCGGCAGAGATCTTTCACAAATTGGCGAGCCTGTAAATCCGCCTCGGAGAACACTACCCGAGTGACCACGGGAGAAGGCTCGGCCGAGATTGCCCCGAGCAAATCCAACTCGCGCGCTAAACGGCTTTCCTCGATGGCCAGTCTCAACGGTTCCAATCCTTATAGATAAGATATTTGGCCGGGATTTTCCCGAGAGCCCCGAACCATTGGGGCAGATAAGGCGCCATCCAGATAAAATCGCCCGCTTCCGTGGGATACCAATAATGTCCCAGCCGGTAAATGCCACCTCCTTCCAACATCAACAGCCCATGTTCCATGACATGAACTTCCACCATCGGCAATGTCGCACCCGGTTGGAAAGTCATTGTGTTGACCGCAAGATCGAACGCCAAATCCGCAGGAATCAGACTGCGTACCTCGAGCGATGCATCGCCCATCAAAGCCGCTGGAGCAATTTTGCTTTCGGTGCCGGTTACCAAGCCCGGCATAGTTTGTCCTTCGAGAGCCACATACGGTTTCTCAATCACAACCGCGCGAGTTGTCTCTGCAGCGCGCAGTGGCATGGAAAGCTTCGGCGGAAGCCAGGCATAATCGCCGGGATTCAAAGTGGAGCCGTCAAACTCGATCTTTCCTTTAAGCACATAGATGAACCGCTGGTCCCGCGCGGGGTCCATCGTACCGCCTGCTTCGAACTCCACGGTGTACTGCGTAAATTTCGCACCGATGGCTGGGGCGGCATGAACAATAGCCGTCGCCCCGCGCATCCCTGGCATGGGAGCGCGCACGAAGGTATCGGGTGTTTGAATCAAATGATCGGCGTAGCGTGCACTGCGTGTGTGTCCAAGTTGATGCATAAGTTAACGTGTTGGCCGAACCAATCGGCCGCGTGTTTCGGAAGGGAAAGTGCCGTCCGCAAAAATGGTTTCGCCGCGCCGCATCGTCCGGCGAACCACGCCACGAAAGGACTCTCCCGCATAAGGTGAAATTGCGTGCCGGTGCGCCATGTCAGCGGGCTTCAACGTAAACCGTTTTCCCAGATCCACAAAAGCAAGGTCCGCATCCTTACCGACTTGAATTGAACCCTTATTGGGAAGCCCGAAAAACTCTGCCGGTGTTCCGGCCAGTAAACAGGCGATGTTGAAAAGGCTTAAGCCCTGAGCGAAATATCCCCGCTCCAGCAGAACCGCCAACGTAGACTGCACACCAGCGATGCCGCCCCATGCACGGGCGAAGTCTCCGCGCTTCATATCCGGCGGCGCAGGCGAATGATCGGATGCAACAATGTCCACGGCCCCGCCCAGCAGTTCCCTCCAGAGGTGGTCGCGGTCAGCACGGCTGCGCAGGGGCGGCGCACATTTTGCCACCGCTCCCAAGCGCTCCAGATCATCTTCGGTGAAGTACAGGTAATGCGGACATGTCTCAATTGAAACGTTTACTCCGCGTGAGCGTGCGGCTTCGGCAACCGCAACGCCCCGTCCGGAACTGATATGGACGATATGCAATTTAACGCCGGTCTCTTCCGCAAAGAAGATTGCGCGCTGGATTGCCTCGATTTCGGCCAACACCGGCCGCGATGCCAAGAAAGCCTCAATCGCGGTTTTTCCCTCGCGCGCAAACCGCGCCGACAGTCCCTTGGTCAGCTCTTCGCTTTCGGCGTGCACGGCGACGGGCAGGTTCAGCCGCGCAGCTTCCGCCATCCCTTCCCACAGCGTCAGGTCATCTGCGCGTGGAAACTCGGGTAAGCCGGAATCGCACAGGAACGCTTTGAATCCCACTACGCCAGATTCCGCCAGCGCTGCCATCTCACTGCGGTTTCCTGGAATCAATCCGCCCCAGATGCCGAAGTCCGCGATGGACGACGCGGCCAGCGCCTCGCGCTTTCGTTCAAACTCGCCTGCATTCACAGTGCACGGTGTCGAGTTTAAAGGCATATCGAAGAACACAGCGCCCCCGCCAGCCGCCAGGGCTCGGCTTCCTGTAGCCGCACCCTCCCACTCGGTTCGCCCAGGCTCATTGAAGTGCAAATGGACATCGATCGTAGCCGGAAAGACATGTAAGCCACTTGCATCGAGGCTGGTATCGCCTGAAAGTTCCTGGCCGATCTCCTCGATGACACCGTCTTCAGTCCGGAGATCCGCCTGAACTACAGCATCAGGTAGTACCAAAGTTCCGCCGCGGATTATCAAGCGAGATTCTCCAGAAAGTTCATGCCCACTGATAAGGCGGATGCTACATCTTCAACCAGAACCGATTCCTCCGGATGATGGCTCAATCCGCCTGGGCTACGCAGAAAAAGCATAGCTGCCGGCATCGCGCGTGCTATCACCATGGCATCATGCCCAGCGCCGCTAATCATACAGTGAACCGCATGTCCCGACCGTTCGACCGCCCTCGCTAGGGCTTGCGCGAGTTGCGCGTCCAGGGGAACAGCAGCTTGATCCAAAGTGATTGCGGAACTCACACTCAGGCCACGCCGGTGCGCAATACGGTGGGCCGCGTCCAGCATAGAAGCTGCCCCGTGCCGGCGTGTGGCATCCATCTGGTGCCTTACGTCGAGAGTAAGTTTCACAGTGCCGGGAATCACATTGGGTGCACCCGGATGGACCTCCAATTTGCCCACGGTCGCCACCATCCCGAACGTTTTGCCCGCATGCTCTTCCACCTCACAGATCCATTCCGCGGCACACGCCAGCGCGTCGTGCCGCAAATTCATGGGGGTGGTTCCCGCATGGCCCGCTTTACCTTCGAAAATAATCTGCATGCGGGTCTGCCCGGCAATTGCTTCCACGATGCCAAGCGGCAGCCCAAGATTTTCCAGCACAGGCCCCTGCTCGATGTGAAATTCAAGATAGCCAAGGGATGCATCGGTCATGGCTACGGGGTCAGTCGGGTTCAAGCCGAAGTCACGAACCGCACCCGCTATAAGCGCGGTCGCTGCCGGATTGAGTTGACCAATCAGCGCAAGGCTGCCTATGAAGGGAAATCCAAACCGAACCCCTTCCTCTTCAGAGAAGCCGACCACTTCAATGGCGAAGGGGAGCGGGTGCCCCGATAGCAATTGAACCAACTTCACCCCAAGCACCACGCCTAGGATGCCGTCGAATGCTCCCGCATGAGGCACGGTATCCAAATGCGATCCGATCCAGAATACCGGTGCGTCCGCGGTTGCTGCTGCATACCGGCCTCGCAGGTTGCCTACGGCATCCACGCTTACCGACATTCCGGAATCTCGCATCCATTGGCTTAAGTCTCCATGCACGGCATGCATCGATGGCGACAGAAACGTACGTGTCGTGAAGCCAGGCTCTTCCGTGTGTAAGGCCAGGGCACGACATCGCGCGATGCAATCTTCGGCATGATTCAGCATCATGAGCCTCGATAGGTGCTGTATCCAAATGGTGAGAGCAGCAAGGGAACGTGGTACTTGCCTTGCGGATCGGCAATGCCGAATCGGATCACGATCTGATCCAGGAAGGGCGGGTCAGGAAGGCCCAATCCAAGCGCCCGAAAATATGCGCCGGCATGAAAAACCAGTTCATAGACGCCGCAACTGACCTGCTCCAAAGCATCGATCCGCCCGTCAGCATTCGTTGTGAATGAACCGATCAACGCGCGGTCGAAGAATAGATCCACACGAAGCGAGGGAGCCGGGGCACCTCGAGAAGTATCGAGAACGTGTGTGGAGAGCCGTGCCATCGAGCTACACCTCGCGCCGCAACCGCAAACCTAAACTTCCGTAAGGCGGCCTCGAATCCGTATAGACCGCCAGATTTTCACCTTGCTCAGCCACGGTATCCCAGGTTCTGTTATTCGCTTCCAGGTGAATCTCTGAAAGCTCAGGTATTTCAGCCAGCATCTTCGTCCCGATCTGATAAATGATCTGCTGAATGCTGCCTGATTCGAAGGCACCGAATGTATCATGAATGGTCTTGCGCACGGCCGCCGCAACGCGCCCCTCCGTCAATGCGCGTTCAGGCGATGTATAAAGCCACTCCAGATCCAGCCACATGTGCAAAGGCCGGTTTCGTATCTCCGGCAATGTGGTGTACCCATCGCGCACGAAACCGAAAAAGGCACTGCCCCCCAGCCGCACCAAGCGGAAGCCGGTGATGCCTGAAGCAATCTCCGCCACGCCTTGCTTGTTGATCTCAATCCGCGCGGTCAAGCGTTCGGGGCCGCCCGGCACAAATGCCGAAGCATGCCCGGAGACCTGCGCGTAAGGAATCTCAGTAGCCGAAACCTGCACGCCTTCCACCTGCGGATAAAGATCAAGAAACTTCGCTGCCAGAAACCGACAGTAAGCCTCCAGATCCGCCCCGCTAAAATTCAGCGTCTCGCGTTGAATGAAATTCTTCATCGAATCCGTAGCCACCAAACCGGTGTTGTCACCCGTGGTGTATGTCGGCCAGAACGCATCGCCATAAATTAGAATCTTGACGGTCGCGCCGAACACAGGGGCTTGCCCATGCGGCGTAATGCCATCCCGATTCAACCGGTAAGCGATTACATCACCCTTGCCGTAATAGCTTCGTTTCCATCCGCTGGCAAACTGTTCCAATCAACGCTCCTTGCTTAGAACATCATGCAACCGAAATGCGGCGATGCGGTACACCTGCCGCAACGCCTCTGCAAATTCCACTTCCTGCGGCGAAGGCAAGCGCTGCTCCAGCTCACGAAGCACATCCTGTTTGGTGCAGTTCTTCACCGCCAGCAGGAATGGAAATCCGAATTTGCTCTTATAGTTTTCGTTCAACCGGGCAAACCGTTCAAACTCCTCCCGCGAGAGTCGATCAAGACCCGCACCGGCCTGCTCGGCGGCGGAAGCATCGCTCAAAGCAGCCCGAGTGCCCAGGTCGGGATGGGCGCGCAACAATGCCAGCTGCTCATCCGGCTTGGCTGCTTCAACTTGGCGCGCCATCGCAAGGTGCAACGAATCGCTATCAGGGAAAGGCCTCTGGGCCCAGGCCCTTTCGGCCACCCACGGCGAATGTTCGAACACCCACCCTACGGTTTGAGTGAAAGCTTCCCTGCTCATGCCGTTCAATTCTTCAACAGTCAATGAAATCACCTCCGACACGGACTTCAGCCACGCTCTCCGAACCGGCAAGCGTGAACAACGCAGCCAGGATGCTGTTGGGGCTTTCCGCTCGCCCCAAAACTG
>Ga0123338_10001496_pt1 | contig 22631 bp, 20 predicted proteins | sample grotaG_FD_89793 | JGI IMG/M metagenome (GOLD analysis project Ga0123338, IMG submission 89793) | Glacier valley bacterial and archeal communities from Borup Fiord, Nunavut, Canada, to study Microbial Dark Matter (Phase II) -... | ecosystem: Environmental > Aquatic > Freshwater > Ice > Glacier ...
CCGTTGGTGCGCAGCTTGGCCTGCACGAAGGTGAAGCCGCCGAGCCAGGCGAGGTCGATCTTGTTCGTGGCCAGGCCTTCGACCACGGCGGCGTAGTCGGTGACCGGCGTGAACTGCACGTCCATGCCGGTCTCCTTCTTCAGGTAATCGCCGAGCGGCTTGAACTTGCGCTGCAGCTCGGTCGGCGCCTCGTCGGGGATTGCGGAGACGCGCAGCACGCCGGGCGTCTGGGCGTGAGCGGGGGCGGCGAGGGCGAGCGCCAGCGCCAGCGAGGCAGCGGCTGCGAAGTAAAAGTGGCGGAGCGACATCGGCAGAGCCCGGTGGAAGCGAAACGAAGTCGCGATGATGGCCGAAGCCGGGCTCAGCCGTGGCGGTGGCGATGGTGGGCGTCGGGCGTGTGGGGGTGGGCGTGCTGCATCGGCTCGTGCCGGTGCGGGTGCGTGTGTGGCCCGACCGCCGCGGTGCCGTCGCCGTGATCGTGGCGATGGTGGTCGTCGTGCTCGTGTTCATGGTCGTGATCGAGCGGCTCGTGGCGATGCGCATGCGCGTGGCGCTCGCTGACGTGCAGCCAGACGCCGAGCGCCATCAGCGCCCCGGCCGCCAGCAGCGGCAGCGTCACCGGCTCGCCGAGCAGCAGCGTCGCGACGACGGCGCCGAAGAACGGCGCGACGCCGAAGTAGCCGCCGGTCCGGGCCGCGCCGAGGTGGCGCAGCGCCACCACGAAGAGCGCGAGGCTGACGCCGTAAGCCAGGAAGCCGACCACGAGGGCGCCGCCGATGCGACCGGCCGAGGGCCAGGCGGCGCCGAGCGCGAGCGCCAGCGCGAGATTGGTGGCGCCGGCGGCTAGGCCCTTGATCGAGGCGACCAGCGTCGCGTCGGCGAGCGAGACCTTGCGCGTGAAGTTGTTGTCGAGCCCCCAGGCGGCGCAGGCGGCGAGCACCGCCAGCGGCGGCAGCAGCGAGCCCATCGCGGCGTCACCGTGCCAGCTCAGCAAGACGGCGCCGGCGACGATCGCAAGCATGCCGGCGACGACGCGGCGGCCGACGTTCTCGCGAAAGGCGAGCCAGGCGATGACGACGGTGAACACCGTCTCGGCGTTGAGCAGCAGCGCCGCCGCCGAGGCCGGCATGTGGGCCAGGCCCCACATCAGCAGCACCGGCGCGACGACGCCGCCGGCGAGCACCGCGGCGGCGAGCCAGCGGCGATCGCCGGGCGCGAGGCGGGCCCGCTCGGCTGGCGGCCTGAGTTGTCGCCAGAGCGTGAGACCGAGACCCGAGCCGGCGTAGAGCAGGCCGGCGAGCAGCCACGGATCGGTGCCCTCGAGCAGCAGCTTCGCCAGCGGCGTACCGGCACCGAACAGCAGCGCTGCGGCGAGGGCAGCGCCGACGCCGGGCTGCAATGAAGTACGTTGGGTCATCGATCCTGTCAACAATGGCGCGGCGACCCGACCTGTGCAGCGATCCATCGCCTTACCGCCGCTACACTAATCCTGACATGAATCCGCGCCGCACCTTCCAGCGTTGCACCACGACCGCGTTGATGGTCGTGTCGTTGCTGACTTCGCAGCTGGCGTTGGCGAGCTATGTCTGCCCGGTGACGACCGCCGCCGGCTCGATGAGCGAGGCGATGGCGTCGGGCGCTCCGTGCGAAGGCATGGACGCGGCGGAGCCGGTGCTCTGCCATCGGCACGCGGTCGACGCGGCGCAGTCCTTCGAGATGGCCAAGCTGGCCACGCCGACGCTGCCGGTCGTGGTCCAGGTGCTCGTGCTGCCGGTTCGGTTGGACCCGGCCCAGGCGGTGGCGCTGCCCTTCAGCGGCCGCGCAGAGATCCGGCCTCCACCGGATCCTGTGTTCCTTCAGACCCTCAGACTTCGCGTCTGACCTCTCCGTCGGCTGACCGGCGCTGGTGCGGCTTGTCCGCGCGCCAGCTTCACGCTCGTTGCTTGCGGAGATCGCATGTCCATTCCCCTTCGTTGCGCGACCCTCGCGGTCGCGGTTCTGTTGCCCGGCCTCGCCGGCGCCGCATCGCTCTCGCTGCCCACGGCGCTCGACCTCGCGGTTCAGCGCTCCGAGGCCATTCGCTCGGCCCGCGCTGGCGCCCTGAGTGCCGGCGAGGCAGCGCGCGCCGCGGCTGAACTGCCCGATCCGACGCTGCGGGTCGGCGTCGACAACCTGCCGGTGACCGGGCCAGACCGATTCAACACGACGCGTGATTCGATGACGGTGAAGCGCATCGGCATCAGCCAGGAATGGCTGTCGCGCGACAAGCGCGAGGCCCGCCAGGCCGCGGCCGACGCCACGGTCGGCCGCGAGACGGTGCTGGCCCGCGTTGCCGCTGCCGAGGCCCGCCTGCAGACGGCGCTCGCCTACCTCGACGCCTTCTACGCCGCCGAGGCCCTGCAACTGACGACGCTGATCGAGCACCACGCCCACGAAGAAGTCGAAGCAGCGCGGGCCCGGCTCGCTTCGGCGGCCGGTGGCAGCCAGGAGGTGCTGATGTTCACCGCCGCCAGCGGCGCCGCCGAGGACGATTCGGCCGAGCTGCGAAGGCAGCAGAACTCGGCGCGGGTCGTGCTCGAGCGTTGGGTCGGCCGGCCCGCCGACGCGCTCGATCCGGTCGCCTCTTTCAGGGCGCCGAGCGAAGACGAATTCGTCGCCGCCGATCCGGTCGTCGCGGTGCTTCAGCGCGAGATCGAGCTTGCCCGCAGCGGCGCTGCCGTGGCGGCATCGAACCGGCGCCCGAACTGGACCTGGGAAGTCGGCTACGGCCAGCGCACCGGCTACTCCGACATGCTGACCGTCGGCGTCAGCATTCCGCTGCAGATCGCGCCGGCGGCGCGCCAGGATCGCGACGTGGCGGCCAAGCTGGCGCTCGTCGACAAGGCCGAGGCCGACCTCGCCGAGGCGATGCGGGCCGCGACGGCCGACTACCGTGTCCTGGTCGGCGACGTGCAGCGTTTCGAGCAGCGCATCGAACGCTATCGCGCCGCGGTGCTCGTGCCGGCGGGCCAGCGCATCGCAGCGGCGACGGCGGCCTACCGCTCCAACCAGGCTGCCCTGTCGACGCTGTTCGATGCGCGACACGCCGAGGTCGAGGCGCAGCGCAAGCTGCTCGGCCTGCAGCGTGAACTGGCGATGCGACAGGCGCGGCTGGCGTTCCGGCCGATCGCGGCAGGAGAGCTGCGATGAGCCGCGCCGGAACCGTCGCCGCCGTGCTCGCCGGCGGGGTCGTGCTCGCCGGCGTTGGCTTCTGGATGGGACGCAGCAGCGCAGCCTTCGGCCCGTCGATGGTTTCGGCACGACCGGCATCGGCCGCCCTGCCGGCCGCCGCTCCTACCGTGCTCTATTGGCACGACCCGATGGTGCCGGGGCAGCGCTTCGACAAGCCGGGCAAGTCGCCGTTCATGGACATGCAGCTCGTGCCGGTCTACGCGGAGAGCGCTGCCGCCAGTGGCGTCGCCGTCAGCGCCGCGGTGCAGCAGAACCTCGGCATCCGCCTCGCGACGGTTCGCCGCGAGGCGATGTCGGCGTCGTTCGACGCCGTCGGCACGGTCCAGTTCGACGAGCGTCGCAGCGTCGCCGTGCAGACCCGCGTCGCCGGCTACGTCGAGCGGCTGTCGGTGCGGGCGGCGATGGAGCGCGTGAAGAAGGGTCAGGCGCTGGCAACGGTGTTCGCGCCCGACTGGCTGGCGCCGCTCAACGAGCTCATCGCCCTCGAGCGGACCGGCGTCTCCGCCGATGTCGTCGCCGCCGCGCGCGATCGCCTGCGGGCGCTGTCGGTTCCCGACGAGCTGGTCCGCCGCAGCCTGGCCGACGGCACGGCGCAGGCCCGCTTCACGCTGTCGTCGCCGGTCGACGGCGTCGTCGCCGAGCTGGGCGTGCGCGAAGGCGTGGCGGTGGCGCCGGGGACGACGCTGTTCCGCATCGCCGGCCTGGAGACGGTGTGGGCGGTGGCCGAAGTGCCCGAGGCACAGGTGGTGCGTCTGGTGCGCGGCCAGAAGGTCAAGGCAGCGCTGCAGGCCGATCCGTCGCAAACCTTCGCGGGCGAGCTGAAGGAGATCCTGCCCGAGGTCAGCAGCGCGACACGGACGTTGAAGGCGCGCTTCGAGGTCGACAACCGGGCCGGCCGGCTGACGCCGGGCATGCTGCTGCGGCTGGCCGTCGCCGGGCCGCGCAGCGAGCGCCTGCTGGTGTCTTCGGAGTCGGTGATCCGCACCGGCACGCGTACCGTCGTCATCGTGCGCGGTGAAGGTGGCCGCTTCGAGCCGCGCGAGGTCTCGGTCGGCATGGACGTCGGCGACGACGTCGAGGTGCTGGCCGGCCTGAAGGAAGGCGAGCAGGTCGTCGCCAGCGGCCAGTTCCTGATCGACTCCGAAGCGCGGTTGCGGTCGGTGTTCGGAGCGGCCAGGTGATCGCCGCGCTGATCCGCGCGTCGGTCGCGAACCGCGCGCTCGTCCTCATCGCCACCGCGTTCCTGATCGCTGCCGGCATCGGGTCGGTGGCGAAGACGCCGCTCGACGCCTTGCCCGACCTCTCCGACACCCAGGTCATCGTCCGCACGCCGTACCCCGGCAAGGCGCCGCAGATCGTCGAGGACCTCGTCACCTATCCGCTGACGACGACGATGCTGAGCGTGCCCGGCGCCCGCACGGTGCGCGGCTACTCGTTCTTCGGCGACTCCTTCGTCTATGTCCTGTTCGACGACAAGACCGATCCCTACTGGGCCCGCTCGCGCGTCGTCGAATATCTCAGCCAGGTGCAGAGCCGACTGCCGGCCGGCGCACAGGCCACGCTCGGGCCCGACGCGACCGGTGTCGGCTGGGTCTACGAGTACGCCCTCATCGACCGCACCGGATCGCGCGATCTCGGCCAGCTGCGCGCCCTCAACGACTGGTTCCTGAAGCTCGAGCTGAAGACAGTGCCCGATGTCGCCGAGGTCGCGAGCATCGGCGGCATGGTCCGGCAATACCAGGTCGTTCTCGATCCCGACCGGATGCGCGCGCTCGGCGTCACCCAGGCCGCCGTGCTGGCCGCCCTGCAGCAGGCCAACCAAGCGGCCGGCGGCTCGGTCGTCGAGCTCGCCGAGGCCGAGTACATGGTTCGTTCGCGCGGCTACCTGCGCTCGCTCGACGACTTCCGCGCCATCGCGCTGATGCAGACCAACGCGACGCCGGTGCTGCTGCGCGATGTCGCGACGGTACAGATCGGGCCAGAGCTGCGCCGCGGCATCGCCGAGCTCGACGGCGAGGGCGAGGTCGCGGGCGGCGTCGTCGTCATGCGCTCGGGCAAGAACGCGCGCGCCACCATCGCCGCGGTGAAGGCGAAGCTGGAGTCGCTGAAGGCGAGCCTGCCGGCAGGCGTCGAGATCGTCACGACCTACGACCGCTCGCTGCTCATCGATCGTGCCGTCGGCCACCTGCGCTCGAAGCTGATCGAGGAGTTCATCGTCGTCGCCGCTGTCTGCGCGATCTTCCTGTTCCATCTTCGCTCGGCACTGGTCGCGGTGGTGGCCTTGCCGATCGGCGTGCTCGCGGCCTTCGTCGTCATGCGCTGGCAGGGCGTCAATGCCGACATCATGTCGCTCGGCGGCATCGCCATCGCCGTCGGCGCGATGGTCGACGCCTCGATCGTGATGGTCGAGAACCTGCACAAGCATCTCGAGGCGTTCGATTCGCTCGAGCAGCGGCCGCCGAGCGCAGCCGAGCGCTGGCGGATCGTCGCCGACGCGTCGACGGAAGTCGGGCCGGCGCTCTTCTTTTCGCTCGTCGTCATCACGCTGTCGTTCGTTCCGGTGTTCACGCTCGAGGCCCAGGAGGGCCGCCTGTTCGCGCCGCTGGCGTTCACGAAGACCTATGCGATGGCCGCCGCCGCGGCGCTCTCGGTGACGCTGGTGCCGGTGCTGATGGGCCTCCTCGTGCGCGGCCGCATCCCGCGCGAGAGCGCGAACCCGCTGAACCGTGTCTTGATGGCGGCTTACCGGCCGGCGCTCGAAGCGGCGCTGCGGTTTCCGAAGTCGACCCTGGCCATCGCCGCCGTGGTGCTGGGCCTGACCGCGATTCCAGCGCTGCAGCTCGGCGGCGAGTTCATGCCGCCGCTCGACGAAGGCGATCTGCTCTACATGCCGTCGGCGTTGCCGGGGCTGTCGGCAGCGAAGGCCGGCCAGCTGCTGCAGCAGACCGACCGGTTGATCAAGACCGTGCCCGAGGTCGCGCGCGTGTTCGGCAAGGCCGGCCGCGCCGACACGGCGACCGATCCGGCGCCGATGGAGATGTTCGAGACCACGATCCAGTTCAAGCCGCGTGACCAATGGCGCGCCGGCATGACGCCCGATCGTCTGGTCGAAGCGCTCGACGCCGCGGTCCAGGTGCCGGGCCTCAGCAACATCTGGGTGCCGCCGATCCGCAACCGCATCGACATGCTCGCCACCGGCATCAAGAGCCCCGTCGGCATCAAGGTCGCCGGCGCCGAGCTGGCGACGATCGACCGGCTGACGACGCAGATCGAGGCGGCGGTGAAGGCCGTGCCGGGCGTGTCGTCGGCGCTCGCCGAGCGGCTGACCGGCGGCCGCTACATCGACGTCGACGTCGACCGCGCGGCGGCGGCGCGCTATGGCCTGTCGGTCGCCGATGTGCAGGCCATCGTCTCGACCGCGATCGGCGGCGACAACGTCGGCGAAGTGGTCCAGGGTCGCGAGCGCTATCCGATCAACGTGCGCTATCCGCGCGAGATCCGCGATTCGCTGCAGCGGCTGCGCGAGCTGCCGTTCGTCACTGCCCGAGGCGCGCAGCTGCTGCTTCAGGACGTGGCGAAGATCGCGATCGCCGATGGCCCGCCGATGCTGCGCAGCGAGAACGCGCGCCTGTCGGGCTGGGTCTATGTCGACGTGCGCGGCCGCGACCTGCGCTCGGTCGTCACCGACATGCAGGCCGCGGTCGCGAAGTCGGTCGCGCTGCCGGCCGGCTACGCGGTGTCGTGGTCGGGCCAGTTCGAGTACCTCGAGCGCGCGACCGAACGACTGAAGCTGGTCGTGCCGGCGACGCTGGCGATCGTCTTCGTGCTGCTTTACCTGCTGTTCAGGTCGTTCGCCGACGCGGCTTTGGTCATGGCCGCCGTGCCCTTCTCGCTGGTCGGCGGCTTCTGGCTGATCTGGGTGCTCGGCCACTCGATGTCGGTCGCCTCGGCGGTGGGTTTCATCGCCCTGGCCGGCATCGCCGCCGAGTTCGGCGTCGTCATGCTGGTCTACCTGCAGAACGCCTGGGCGCGGCGGCTCGCTGCCGGCGAGCCGGCCGACGATGCGACGCTGCGGGCGGCCATCCGCGAAGGCGCGGTCCAGCGCGTTCGGCCCAAGGCCATGACCGTCGCCGTCGTGATCGCCGGCCTGCTGCCGATCCTCTGGGGCAGCGGCACCGGTGCCGAGGTGATGAGCCGGATCGCCGCGCCCATGGTCGGCGGCATGGTCACGGCGCCGCTGCTCAGCATGCTGGTCGTTCCCGCGGCCTGGTACCTGGTGCGGCGCCGCCGCATCGGCAGGCCGATCGATGCGGCCGTGCCGGTGCTCGCAGAGAGCGCCTGACGACTTTTCTTCCCCAACGGCCTGTCGGCCATCACTCAGGAGTTCGCAATCAAGTTGTTGGCCCGTCTGCTCGCCGCCCTGCTGATCGCCGCAGCGCCCCTGGTGCACGCGCAGGCGCAGTCGACGCTCACCGAATGAGTCGTTCGGCCCCATTCGGCAGCATCGCCAAACGCCACGATTGACAGGCCTATTTCTCGTAGCTACATTAATATTTGCTTATCGAGTTCGGTCCCGCGAAAGATGCAGCCAACCAGGCGAAACATGGTGTGTCTCTCGCGCTGGCAATCGAGCTCGATTGGGAGGCCGCGCTGGTGTGGGTTGATGCTCGGTTCGAATACGAGGAGTTGCGCATGATCGCGCTCGCTCCCAAGACCGAGATCCTCTACTACGTGGCGTTTGTCGAGCGTGGTGCATCGCGAAGAATCATCAGCCTGCGCCGAGCCAATCGTCGCGAAGTGAGTCACTATGTCCAAAGTCTCTAAGCCGCCCTTGGTGCGCATGCCCACCTTGGCGCAAGAGCGTGCCATCACGGCAGCAGCCAAGGCCGATCCAGATGCCCAGCCGCTCACGGCAAAGCAACTGGCGTCCATGGTTCCCCTGCGCAGTCTGCGTGGTCGCCCGAAGTCGGCCAATCCGAAGCAGCTGGTCTCAGTGCGCTACAGCCCGGAGGTCTTGGCCTACTTCAAGTCAACGGGAGAAGGCTGGCAATCGCGAATGGATGGCGTGCTTCGAGAGTACGTCACGCGCCATTCGCGGCGAGCGTAGGCATGGCGCCGAACACCTCCATCGAGCGGACGTCCAAAGGCCGCTGCGCGCCCTTTGGGCCCGCCGCTCATGTCAGGATCCGCGTTGAGACGGTCAGGAATGCGCCGACCGTCACCCACATCCAGGTCGTTCGCTAACGGCGTCGCGGTGACGGCATCGCCACCGATCGGAAGCCGGCGAACACGTCGCGCCGGTCTGGGGTGAAGAAGTTGCGGTACGCGGCGTCGTGCAGCCGCGCATGGGTCGCGAACGAGCCGCCGCGCAGCTCGCGGTGGTCGCCGAACCAGGGCTCGGAGTAGTCGCGGTAGGGGCCGGGTGCGAAGCCGGGGTGGGGCAGGAAATCGTCGGCCGTCCACTCCCACACCGAGCGGCCCCAGTGAAAGCGCGGGTCGCCGGCGGCTTGCGTCCACTCGGCGGCGCTCGGCAGGCGGCGGCCGCGCCAGCGGCACCAGGCTTCGGCCTCGAAGGCATTGACGTGGATCATCGGCGCGTCGAGGGCCAGCGGCCGCACGGTATCGAACCAGCGCGTGTGCCATGTGCCGTCGGCGGCACGCGACCATCGCTGCGGATGGCGCGCGCCCGACTCGCTTCGCCAGCGGCCGGCGTCCCCGGGCCAATGCTCTGGAGCGTCGTAGCCACCGGCCTCGACGAAGGCGAGGAAGTCGCCCTGCGTGACGGGTGCGGCGTCGATCTCGAAGGCGGCGACATCGGTGCGATGCTCGGGCCGCTCGTTGTCGAAAGCGAAGCCGCCTTGCGACGCCGAGCGACCGAGCGAGACGCTACTTGCGTCGACGCGGAGCGGCTCGGCTGCGGCGAAGACGGGCAAGGAGGCGATGCCGGCCGGGGACGACCAGCCGAGGCTCGAGCGCAGCCAGGCGAAGGCCTCGCCGTGCATGTCTTCGTGCATCAGCGCGAGGCGATGGAAGTAGAGCGCGTCGTCGTTGTCGTCGGTGCGCGGGATCGCATCGATGCAGGCTTCGAGCTGCGCTTCGAGGCGCACCGCGAGCACGTCGCGCGACGGCGGCTCGATGCGCCAGCGGTCGGCATGAGCGAGGCGCGACGAATCGAAGACGGCATCGGGGCCGGCGATGCGCGCCGGCCGCGTCGCCTCGACGAACCGCCCATCACGACTCGACGCATGCGGGCCGCGCAGGACCCAGAACTCGGCGAACCAGGCGAGGTGGCCGAGCTCCCAGTCGATGCGGTTGACGCCGGGTTGCTCGGGCACCGGCCAGTCGGCGAGATCGAAAGTGCGGGCGAGCGTGACGGCGCGGCTGTCGCGCAGCGCGGCGGCGAGCGCGGAGCCGGCGAGGCGGCGCGGGTCGGCGCTCACGCGGCAGCCTGGCATCTCATCGGCCGACCCCGCATGCCATCATCGATCGATGGCCCACGACCCTCCCGGCGAACTCGGTCGAGCCGCCCGGCCGCGCGTCTGCATCGTCACGCCGGCGCTGCCTGCGGAAAACAACGGCAACGGCCATACGGCGTCGCGCTGGGCCGGCTTTCTGGCGGCGATCGCCGACGTCGAGATCGCGCTCGACTGGGACGGCGCACCGTGCGACGCCCTGATCGCGCTGCATGCGAAGCGCTCCGCTTCGACCATCGCCCGCTTCGCCGCAACGCACGCGGGCGCGCCACTGGCGCTGGTGCTGACCGGCACCGATCTCTATCGCGACCTGGCCGACGGCGACATGCAAGCTCGACATTCGGTCGAGTGTGCCTCCATCGTCGTCGTGCTGCAGAGCGCAGCCCTCGATCGCCTCGACGCTGCCGCGCGAGCGAAGTCGCGGGTCATCGTGCAGTCGGCGACCGCCTGCCGACTCGCGCATCGCGACATCGATCCCGACTTCGTCGCCGTCGGCCACCTGCGCGACGTCAAGGATCCGGCGACGCTGATGCGCGCTGCGGTCCGCCTTGCCCGCGATGAGCCAGCGCTGTCGATCGCCCACATCGGCGCCGGTCTCGACGCGGCCCTCGGCGCGCAAGCCGAAGCCACCGCCGCCGCCTGCCCCGGTTACCGCTGGCTCGGTGCCCGGCCGCACGGCGCGGCGCGGCGGGCGATCGCACGGGCCTGCGCGCTCGTGCATCCGAGCCGGATGGAGGGCGGCGCCAACGTTGTCATCGAGGCGGTGCGCTCCGGCGTGCCGGTGCTGGCCAGCCGCATCGACGGCAACCTCGGCCTGCTCGGCGCCGACTACGACGGCACGTTCCCGGTCGGCGACGACGCGGCCCTCGCCGACCTCATGAAGCGCTTCCGCCACGACACCGGCTTCGCCGCGCACCTCGCCGCCCAGTGCGCCGCCCGCGAGCCGCTGTTCCGCCCGTCCCGCGAGCGTGCGGCCGTGCGCGCGCTTCTGCGCGATCTGCTTGCACGCGAGCCCGCCATCACACTGCGAGAATGACCGCCATGAACACGACCGACACGACCCCCATCCGCCTCACGAGCTTCTCGCACGGCGGCGGCTGCGGCTGCAAGATCGCGCCCGGCGTGCTCTCCGAGATCCTGCGCTCTAGCACCGGCGGCATGATCCCGAAGGAGCTGCTGGTCGGCATCGAGACCGCCGACGATGCTGCCGTCTACCAGCTCAACGACGAGCAGGCGCTGATCGCGACCACCGATTTCTTCATGCCGATCGTCGACGATCCGTTCGACTTCGGCCGCATCGCCGCCACCAACGCGATCAGCGACGTCTATGCCATGGGCGGCAAGCCGATCCTGGCGCTGGCACTCGTCGCGATGCCGATCGACAAGCTCTCGGTCGAGACCATCGGCAAGGTGATCCAGGGCGGCCAGTCGGTGTGCCAGACGGCCGGCATCCCGATCGCCGGCGGCCACACGATCGATTCGGTCGAGCCGATCTACGGTCTCGTCGTGATGGGGCTCGTCCATCCGAAGAAGGTGCGCCGCAATGCCGACGCGAAAGCGGGCGACGTGCTCGTGCTCGGCAAGCCGATCGGCGTCGGCGTGATGTCGGCGGCGTTGAAGAAGGGCGAGCTCGGCGACGCCGGCTATGCCCGCATGATCGACGCGACCACGCGCCTCAACACGCCGGGCATCGCGCTCGCCGACATGGCCAGCGTCCACGCCATCACCGACGTCACCGGCTTCGGCCTCGCCGGCCACGCCCTCGAGCTGGCACGCGGCGCCGGCCTCGAGGTCGTGCTCGAGTGGTCGAAGGTGCCCTTGCTCGAAGGCGTCGAGGCACTGGCGCGTGCCGGCTTCGTGACCGGCGCCTCCGGCCGCAACTGGCACGGCTATGGCGCCGAGGTCGCGCTCGATGCCGGCCTGCCACCGCTCGCGCGCGACCTCCTCACCGACCCGCAGACCTCGGGCGGCCTGCTCGTGAGCTGCGCGCCGGCAGCGGTCAACGACGTGCTTGCCGTGTTCCGCAAGGAAGGCTTCGCGACGGCGGCGGTGATCGGCCGCGTCGAGGCCGGGCCGGCGCGCTTGCGCGTGACGGCCTGAGCCGTCAGGTCGCAGCGGCGAACAGCAGCGGTTCGGGGCTCCTCGACGGAGCCTTGTCATCAGCGTCGAAGCTGGCGCGACGCTCATCGAGAAGGTGCCGCAGCGACGCCGTATCGGCACCGTCGGCGCGATCTGCGATCTCCGCTGCCAGGGTCCGCATCTGCCGCGTCGACTGGCGGATGCGCTCTCGAAACGGCGCGTCTTCGAGGCGGTCGTTGAGGCTGCGGTTGAGCTCGGCGAACCATGGCAGCGAGGCCTGGTCGAGCATCGTCGCCGGGTTCTTGCGCAGTGCCGCCGGGCGCGCGGCCGACCAGTCGCGCAACAGCTTCTGGACTTCGACGTTGAGGCGCTGGCAATGCGCGAGTTCGGCGCTCAGGTCCGAGAAAGCACGCAGGTCGGCGATGCGGCCCTGGAAGAAGAACTGCGCCAGCACGCCCCAGTAGTAGGTGTAGTCCCAGATCACCTTCACGGGAAGCACTTCGGCGTCGCCGAAGATCGGGTACTGGCCTTCGTAGAGGGCCAGCGTGCTCTCGTAGAACGAATGGAAGATCTGGTCGTAGAGCCGCGCGTGCGCCTCGATCGGCCGGCCGGCGCGGTCGCGCGCGACCAGCTCGCAGATGTAGGTGTTGGCGATGGCGATGAAGTCGCTGCCCGGCGAATAGAACGGGTCGAGGAAGAGCCCGGCCTCGCCGGTGAGGGCCCAGCGCTGGCCCGAGAAGAGCTGCTTGCAGCCGTAGGAAAAACGGCGGAAGAAGGCAAAGTCCTGGAGCAGGGAGCGCTTGCCGTCGAGCCGCGCGAAGAGGCTCGGCTGATGGATCTGCAGCCAGTCCATCGCCTTGTCGAAGGTGTTCATCGTCTCGAGCGGATGCATCTTCGCGTCGGCGACGATGCCGACCGAGTGCGATCCCGAGGCGAGCGGGATGAGCCAGACCCAGTAGCCCGGGCCGACGAGGTGGTTGGTGGAGAGCCAGCGCGACGCCGGCTCGCAGCGCGAGCGCCATTCGGCGTCGGCCGACCAGTCGTCGATGGTGATGCGCTCGCCGATCCGGAACCAGACGGCGTTGGCGTCGTGGCCGTTGGGCTCGGCGAGCTCGAGCTTCTTCTTGATGAGGCCAGCGCGACCGCAAGCGTCGACCAGCCAGCGCGCTGTCGCCGAATGGCGGGTGCCGCCGGCCGTCCATGAGACGCGGTGCTCGTCGCTGCCTTCGGCCAGTTCGATGTCGCGCACCAAGGCCCCTGCCGCGAAGCGGACGCCGCGGCGCGCCGCTTCGAGGGCGAGGAAGTTCTCGAAGATGCCGCGGTCGATCTGCCAGCTCGGCACCGAGAGGAAGCGGCTGGCGCCGATCTCGGTGACGGCGTCGATGTCGCTGCGGCCTTCGCTGGCGAAGAAGCGGAAGCCGAATTTCTTGAGCTGGTGTTGCTCGAAGTGGGACTTCAGGCCGAGCACGTGGCTGAAGTAGTGGGCTCCGATCTCGACGGTGGACTCGCCGACCTTGTGGATGGCCACCGGCACCGGATGAACGCGGCGCTCGAGGACGAGGATGTCGAGGTCGGCGAAGCGCTGCTTGAGTTGCAGCGCGAGGGTCAGGCCGGCGAGGCCGCCGCCGGTGATGACGACGTCGTGGCGCGCGGAAGAGGGGGGGTTCGAGGACACCCTTGTGATTCTGAGCGAAGCGAAGAATCCCTGCGGCGGCGCCGAGATCCTTCGCTTCGCTCAGGATGACAGTGGCTTGCCGACGGGCTGCAGGCGCAGCGAGAGTCGCGACGAGAGCGGCAGGCTCAGCGGTGCGCCGAAGGCAGTCGCCAGGCCTTCGAAGAACGGCAGCGCGTCCGCCATCGCATTGCCGGCGAGTGCCTTGGCCGCGCTCGAACGAAGCGCCAGCGGCGCCGGTGCACCGGGCGCCAGCGACCACTCGTAGGCGGCGACGCTGCGCTCGCTCGGCGCCGGCGCCAGCACCAGCGCAGCGGCGACGAGGCCATGGCTCGTCGTTACCGTCGCCAGCGGCCCGGTGGCCTCGACGTCGAACGCGACCAGCAGCACGGGCCGTACATCGGCCGCGCATTGCGCGGCCGCTTCGAGCAGGCCGGCGGCGAAGCTGGCGTCGAACGCGGTCAGCGCCGAGCTCGCGGCCATGCAGCCGGTGCCGATCGTCCAGTAGCCGGCGGCGGCGTTGTGGACCGAGTTGTGGAACTTGGTCGGCGAGATCAGTGCCGGTTGCGAAGCCAGGGTCTTGCACATGTAGTCGTTGACGCCGAGGTCGCCGTGCGCCGAGGTGAAGATCGACGGCAGCGTCCCCGGCTCGAGGCCGGCTTCGCGCACCGCGGCCGCCGCGACCTCGAGCGCCAGCGCCACCGTGTCGGGCGCACGCCTTCGCTCGGCAGCGGCGAGCAGCTCCGGCGCCGGCCGCTTGGCGGGCGGATCGGCCGGCGCACCTTCACCGCGGAAAGCGGCGCGCGCGATGGCCCAGCCCGGCAGCGTCGGCGCCCAGAACGCGACGCCTTCGACGAAGAAGGTGTTCACCGGCGTCGCGCTCATGCCGGCGCCTTCCCGAACACGAGCACGCAGTTGTTGCCGCCGAAGCCGAACGAGTTGCTGAGCGCGATGCCGACCTCGCCCGTGGCCGGCTCGATGCGGACCTGGGCGCCGCAGACCGGATCGAGCGCGCGCGTGTTGGCGATGCCGGGCCTGAAGCCGTGCTCGATCGCCAGCAGGCACGCAGCCGCTTCGACGATGCCGGCTGCGCCGAGCGTGTGACCGGTGATGCCCTTGGTCGAGCTCGCGTGCGTGGTGGCGGGGAAGCGGCGGCCGACGAGCGCGGCCTCGACCTCGTCGTTCTTCGTGCTCGCGGTGCCGTGCAGATTGATGTGCTCGACCTCGGCTGCATCGATGCCGGCGCGAGCCAGCGCGTCGTCGAGGGCGCGTTCGGCGCCGAGGCCTTCGGGATGCGGCGTCGACATGTGATGGGCGTCGCTGGATTCCCCGTAGCCAAGGAGCTGGGCAAAGGCGCCTCGCCCGGCGCGCTCCAGCAAGGCGAAGCCGGCGGCCTCGCCGATGCTGATGCCGTCGCGGTCGGCGTCGAACGGGCGGCACCGCTGCGTCGACACGAGCTGCAACGCGTTGAAGCCGAACAGGACGCTGCCGCACAGCGTGTCGACGCCGCCGACCACCGCCGCATCGACGATGCCGAGCCGGAGCATGCGCTCGGCGGCGGCGAACACCTTGGCGCTCGACGAGCAGGCGGTCGAAATCGTCACGCACGGGCCTTCGAGGCCGAGCGCTTCCTGCACGAAGTTGGCGAGCGAGTGCGGCGTGTGGACGAGCGGGTTGCGGTTGTCGGCCGGAAAGCGGCCATCGCCGTCGAGGGCGCGATAGGCGTCTTCGGTGGCGCCGATGCTCGAGGTCGAGGTGCCGAGGACGACGGCGACGCGGCCGGCGCCGTGGCGCTCGCGCGCTTCGAGGACGGCGTCGATGAAGCCGTCGGCGGCGAGGCCGAGCCAGGCCAGCCGGTTGTTCCGGCAGTCCCATGATGCGAGCGGCTTCGGCAGCACGACCTGCTCGACGCCGGCGACGCGGCCGATCCAGGTCGGCAGCGGCTCGGGGCCGAAGTCGTTGGCGGTCAGCGCGCTGCGGTTGTCGCGCAGGGCGTCGAGAAGGCCGGCAAGGCCGGTACCCGCTGCCGTGGTCGCCGTGTAGGCCGTGATCTGGATCGGAGCGATGGCAAGCGGCAGCACGGCACGCGCTCTGCTGGAGCGACTGGATAAGAAGGCGGCGATTATCGGGGAGCTGAATCCGCGCCGCTGCCGTACGCGTATCGGCGGCGTAGGGCAACATGGCAACGAGCAGAACACATGGCAGCAGCATCACGCGGGCAGACGGCGATCGGCTGGGTCGAGCAGGGGCTCGTGCCCGACCGCGTCGTCCGGCTCGGCATCCGCCGCTTGCTGCGCGAGCGGCTCGCGGAGATCGGCGACGGCGATCCGGAGCGATCGGCGGCGCTCGCCGAGGACTTCGTCGCGTCGATGGCCGGGGCGCCGCTGGCGCTGCTGCCGGAAAAGGCCAACGAACAGCACTACGAAGTGCCGGCGGCGTTCTTCGCGCGCGTGCTCGGGCCGCATCGCAAGTACAGCGCGTGCTGGTGGCCGGAAGGCACGGCCACGCTCGGCGATGCCGAAGCAGCCGCCCTGGCAGCGACCTGCGAGCGCGCCGGCCTCGTTGATGGCCAGCGCGTTCTCGAACTCGGCTGCGGCTGGGGCTCGCTCAGCCTCTGGATGGCGAGCCGCTATCCGGCCAGCCGCATCACCGCAGTGTCGAACTCGCACTCTCAACGCGAATTCATCGAGGGCGAGGCAGCGCGGCGCGGGATCGCGAACCTGAGCGTCGTCACCTGCGACATCAACGACTTCGCGGTGCCCGAAGGCACTCGCTTCGATCGCGTCGTCTCGGTCGAGATGTTCGAGCACCTGCGCAACTGGGCCGAGGCGTTTCGCCGCGTCGCCGGCTGGCTGGCGCCCGGCGGCCGCTTCTTCATGCACGTGTTCGCGCATCGCTCCACGCCGTATCCCTTCGTCGAGCGCGACGAGACCGACTGGATGAGCCGCCACTTCTTTTCCGGCGGCATGATGCCGAGCGACGACCTGCCGCTGCGCTTCCAGGCCGACCTGCAGCTGCTGTCGCGCTGGCGCTGGAGCGGCACGCACTACGCGAAGACGTCGGAAGCCTGGCTCGCCAACATGGACGCTAACAAGGCCGAGCTTTGGCCGCTCTTCGAGTCGACCTACGGCCGCGACCAGGCCGGCGTGTGGTGGATGCGCTGGCGGCTTTTCTTCATCTCGGTCGCCGAGCTGTTCGCGTTCGAGGGCGGCGCCTGCTGGTGGGTCGGCCACTACCTGTTCGAGCGACGGGACACGCCCGGATGAGTCCGTTCGCCAAGGCGGCGCTGCTCGGCTTCGCCATCACCGCCGCGCTCGCCTTCCTGACCTGGCTTGCGAGCCTCGTGCAGCGCGACGTCAGCCTCGTCGACCGCATGTGGTCGTTGCTCATCGCGGCCCCGATCGTCGCCTACGGCTGGGCACTTCCGCCGTGGAGCTTGCGTACGCAAATCATCGCGGTGCTGCTCGCGGTCTGGGCGATCCGGCTCGCGGCCTACGTGTCGTGGCGCAACTGGGGCCACGGCGAGGACAGGCGCTACCAGACCTTCCGCGCCCGCAACGGCCCCAACTTCCCGTGGATCAGCCTCGTCACCATCTTCCTGCTGCAGGCGGTGCTCGCCTGGCTGGTGTCGACGCCGCTGCTGGCCGCCTTCGCCTATCCGCGCGAGTGGTCGCCGTGGATCGATTGCACCGGCGCCACCCTCGTCGTCGTCGGCATCGTCTTCGAGGCGGTCGGCGACCAGCAGCTCGCCACCTTCAAGGCCGACGCTGCCAACAAGGGCCAGGTCATGGACCGCGGCGTCTGGCGCTACACGCGACATCCGAACTACTTCGGCGAGTTCTGCGTCTGGTGGGGCTTCTTCGTCATGGTGCTGCCGTTCGGCTGGTGGAGCGTGGTCTCGCCGATCGTGATGAGCGTGCTGTTGCTGAAGGTCTCGGGCGTCGGCCTGCTCGAGAAAGACATCGGTGAGCGCCGGCCGGCGTACCGCGACTACATCGCCCGCACCAACGCATTTTTCCCTGGCCCTTCACGGAGCATTCGATGAGCAAGAGAAACAGGCTTCGGCCGGTCGCGGCCGCTGTCGCCGTCGGCGCCACGGCAGCGCTTCTGGTCGCCTGCCAGAGCATGGTCACGACGAAGGAACGGCCGCCGCTGGCATTGGCACCATCGGTCGACCTGCCGCGCTTCATGGGCGACTGGTACGTGATCGCCGCCATCCCGACGATCTTCGAGAAGAACGCCTTCAGCCCGAGGGATTCGTACCGGCTCGACGCCGACGGCACCATCGCCACCACCTTCTCGTACCGCGCCGGCTCGTTCGACGGCGACGCCAAGTCGATGAGCTCGCGCGGCTTCGTGCTCGGCCAGGGCAACGCCGTGTGGGGGCAGCAGTACGTGTGGCCGATCAAGGCCGACTACCGCATCTCGTACGTGTCCGACGACTACCAGCTCACCGTGGTCACCCGCGAGAAGCGCGACTACGTGTGGATCATGTCGCGCACGCCGACCATCGCCGAGGCCGAGCTGCAGCGACTGATCGCGTTCGTCGGCCAGCAGGGCTACGACACGGCCAAGCTGCAGCGGATGCCGCAGCGACCGGCGTAGCTCAGGCAGCGGCCGCGGCAGCGACGCGGCGGTCGATCACCTGCGACACCACGACCCGGCCGACGACGACCACCACGACTGCGATCGCGAGCAGGGCCAGTCGCGGCCCGATACCGTGCAGCAGGTCGCCGAAGACGAGCGGGCCGACGCCCTGGCCGATGAAGAAGCCGCAGGCGAACAGGGCCACGGCCGAGCCGCGCGCCGATGGCGCCAGCTCGGTGGCCTCGGTCTGCATCGAGTTGTGCAGCATGTAGAAGGCGATGCCGGCGAGAAACATCGCCAGCGCGTCGAGCCACCAGAGCGGCAGCATGGCCAGCGCGCCGTAGCAGGCCGCGGCGACGACGGAGCCGATCAGGCACATGCGGCGCACGCCGAAGCGGCGCAGCAGCGCCCGCACCGACAGCGCATAGAGCAGGCCGCCGATGCCGAAGGCGCCGAGGACGAGGCCGGTCTCGACCGAGATCGAGCTCGGCGTCGTCGCCGTCTTGGCGAGCAGCAGTTCGCTCATGAAGGGGAACAGGCCGTAGAACGCGGCGCCTTCGACCATCACGCAGCCGTAGAGCCAGATCGCCTTCGGGTTGGCGAAGACGCGGCCGTAGAGCACCATCGCACCGCTCCTCGAACGTGCCGCGCCGGCCGAGGCACCGCGCGGCATGCCGAACCAGGCGACCCCGGCGGCGACGACGCCGACCGCGGCCGCGATGACCAGCGAGCTGTGCCAGCCGAAGGCGTCGTTGGCGAGGCCGGAGACGACCGAGCCGAGCATCTGCCCGGCGATGATCGCGAACAGCATGCGGCCGATCACGACCTGGCGCTCGCTCATGTCGTAGGCGTCGCCGAGGCCGGCGAGCACCAGCGGAATGAGGCCGCCGGCGAAGATGCCGGCGAGGATGCGCGTCGCCATCAGGACCGGGAACGTCGACGCGAAGACGCCGAGCAGCAGCATCGCTGCCAGCCCTGCAACGCAGACCTGGATGCAGCGCGGCTTGCCGAAGCGGTCGCCGATCGGGCCGAGGAAAGGCTGTGCGAAGGCGTAGGGCAGCGCGTAGGCGGTGTTCAACATCGCCGCCGCCGACGGCGTCACGCCGAAGTGGACTGCCACGGGCAGCACGATCGGGTCGACGAGTCGAAGCGCGAAGCCGCTGGCGAAGGCGCAGGCGGCGTAGAGGAGGAAGACGGGCACCGCCGTCATTCTCAGCGCAGCGAAGAATCGACGTGCCGCGCTCAGCTTCGCATCAACGCTTCGATCTCGGCGGCCGCCACAGGCACGCCACGGCTGAGAAGCTCGCAGCCGTCTCGAGTGACGACGGCGTCGTCTTCGAGGCGGATGCCGATGTTCCAGAAGCGCTCCGGCACGCCTTCGGCCGGGCGGACGTAGAGGCCGGGCTCGATCGTCAGCACCATCCCGGGCTCGAGCTTGCGCGACGGCTTCTTGACGACCCGGCCGCCCAGCCAGTCGGACTCCTCGGCGGCAGGTTCGTCGGCCGACTGGTAATCGCCGGCGTCATGCACGTCGCGGCCGAGCCAGTGGCCGGTGCCGTGCATGTAGAAGGCGCGGTAGGCGGCCGACTCGATCACCGCGTCGACGTTGCCGACCTTGTTGCGGTCGAGCAGGCGAGTGTCGAGCATGCCTTGCGCGAGTACGCGGACCGCGGCGGCGTGGCCGTCGCGAAAGCGGGCGCCGGGGCGTGTGGCGGCGACGGCGGCTTGCTGTGCCGCCAGCACGATGTCGTAGAGCTCGCGCTGCGGCGCCGTGAAGCGGCCGCTGGCGGGAAAGGTGCGGGTGACGTCGCTGGCGTAGCCGTCGAGTTCGCAGCCGGCGTCGATGAGGCAGAGCTCGCCGGGCCGCACCACGCCCGCACCCGGCACGTGATGGAGCACGCAGGCGTTGGCGCCACCGGCGACGATCGAGCCGTAGGCGGGCCCTTCGGCGCCGTGGCGGCGGAACTCGTGCAGCAGCTCGGCCTCGATCTCGTACTCGTGGACGGCGCGGCTGTCGGCGGCGATGCGGGCGGCGCAGAAGCGCATCGCACGCACGTGGGCGCCGGCGGTGATCTCGGCGGCGCGCCGCATCGTCGCGATCTCGCCGTCGTCCTTGACGACGCGCATCGCCGCGAGCAACGCGTTGAGATCGTGCTGGCTCGCCGGCGCTGCGATGCCGAGGCGGCTCTTCGCGCGAAGGCCGTCGAGCCAGCCGTCGATGCGGCCACCGAGGTCGGGCGTGCCGAACGGCCACCACAGCGCCGGCTGATTCGCGATCCGCTCGGGGGCGACGCGGTCGAGCTCGTCGAGCGCGAATGCTTCGTCGACGGCGAGCGTAGCCGGCGCGGCCGCCGGGCCGAGGCGAAAGCCGTCCCAGACCTCGCGTTCGGCATCCTTGGGTCGGCAGAACACGGTGCAGCGGCCGCCGGACTCGATGAGCAGCCAGGCGCCGGGCTCGGCGAAGCCGGTCAGGTAGTGGAAGTCGCTGCCGTGGCGATAGGGATGGTCGCTGTCGCCGTTGCGCTGCCGCTCCGGCGCCGTGCCGACGATGGCGATGCCGCCGCCGCGGCTGCGCATCGTCTCGGCGATGCGGGCACGACGCCCGGCGAATGCGGCAGTCTTCATGGGCCGACTGTAGCGGCCGGCGGCAGCGGCGCCTTTGCGCTACCCTTTCCGATTCACTTCGCTATCGCAGGAGATATTCATGTCGATGCCCATGCCCTACCGCCGCCTCGGCGCCAGCGGCCTGCAGGTCAGCGTGCTCTCGCTCGGCTCGTGGGTCACGTACCACACCCAGGTCGACACGAAAGCCGCCCGCGAGATGCTCGCCGCGGCGATGGATGCCGGCGTCAACTTCTACGACAACGCCGAGGTCTACGCGCTCGGAAAAAGCGAGACGGTGATGGGCGAGGCGATCAAGGCGCTGAAATGGCCGCGGCTCGATTACGTCGTCTCGACCAAGTTCTTCTGGGGCCTGCAACGCGAAGGCAACACCGTCAACAAGAAGGACACGCTCAACCGCAAGTACCTGATGCAGGCGATCGACGGCTCGCTGCAACGCATGGGCCTCGACTTCATCGACCTCGTCTATTGCCATCGGCCCGACCCGAACACGCCCATCGAGGAAACGGTGCAGGCAATGAGCGACATGATCACGCAGGGCAAGGCGCTCTACTGGGGCACCAGCGAATGGAGCGCCGCCGAGATCCGCGCCGCCTGGGACATCGCCGACAGGCACCACCTGCACAAGCCGGTGATGGAACAGCCGCAGTACCACCTCTTCCACCGCCAGCGCGTCGAGCAGGAATACGCGCCGCTCTACGACGCGATCGGCCTCGGCCTGACGACCTGGAGCCCGCTCGCGAGCGGCCTGCTCACCGGCAAGTACAGGAACGGCGTGCCGGCCGGCAGCCGCGGTGCGCTCGAGAACATGAGCTTCCTCGTCAAGGGCCTGACCGATCCCGACAAGAACGCCGCGGTGGCGAGGCTCGAACCGATCGCCGCCGAGCTCGGGGTCACGCTGGCCCAGCTCGCCATCGCCTGGTGCGCGCACAACCCGCGCGTGTCGACCGTCATCACCGGCGCCTCGACGATCGCGCAGCTGCGCTCGAACCTCGGCGCCCTCGAGGCACTCGACAAGCTGACCCCCGAGGTGATGGCGCGCATCGACGAAATTGCGAAGCCGATGTCCGCCTGAGGCCGCTGAAACCGTATCTCCAGGCAGGGAGATCACGGTGAAGAAAATCCTTTGGATCGGCCTGGGGCTCGGCCTCGGCATCGCCTGCTTCGTCTACGTGGATGATCGGCGAGACGGGGCCGATCGGCTGGCTGAACGCCGCCCAACAGTGGGCGTTCGGCAGCTATTCGCGCAAGATGAGCCTGCTCGCCCTCATCGTCATCGGCGTCGTGCTGTGGGTGCCGATCGGGCTGGTCTTCGGTGCTTTCGTCGAAACACCGGCCCGGCCGGCACCGGCACCAGCACCAGCCGCGAACAAACGCTCGCCCGTGTTCTGGGGAGCGCTCGCCTGGGTCGTGATGATGGCGCTGGTCTGGGGTGCGGCGTATGGCTACGCCTGGTGGGACCTGCACCAGCGCTCCGCCGATTCGGTCGCCGAGTACGAGCCCGTCGAGCTCGCAGGTGGCATGCAGTCTCCCGGCGGCGGCCGCGAACATCTCGCCCTGCGCGGTCGGGTGCTCGGCGACCACGTTGTCTCGCGGGGCTCGTCCAACAGCACGGAGATCTGGCAGACGCTGGTGCCGATCGTCGAGCGCGGCTGGCGCGAGGGCGACCCCGTGCACTTCGTGATCCGCCTCGACAGGGATGGCCAGAGCGCGCTGCGCGAAGCCGCACGAGGCGCGCTTCCCTTGCTGGTGCGCGCCGACGGCAGCGTGCCGACGCCGGCCTTGCAGGTCTTCGACAAGATGAAATCGCCGATCGCCGCCGACGCTGTCGCCGTGGTCCTGGTCGCGACCGAGCGCGGCCTTCCGGCACCGGTCGTTCAGGAGCTCGACTGGAGCAAGGCGATGGTCTGGGCGGTGGTCGGCTCGTTCAGCGCCACGCTCTTCATTCTCTTCATGTGGGCGACGCC
>Ga0123338_10001497_pt1 | contig 22613 bp, 13 predicted proteins | sample grotaG_FD_89793 | JGI IMG/M metagenome (GOLD analysis project Ga0123338, IMG submission 89793) | Glacier valley bacterial and archeal communities from Borup Fiord, Nunavut, Canada, to study Microbial Dark Matter (Phase II) -... | ecosystem: Environmental > Aquatic > Freshwater > Ice > Glacier ...
ATCTCCGGGGGATGGCGGGTTTGGCTTCGCAGATGCGGTAGATGCTGCGGTTGGTCCCGGGGCGGGCAGCCCGGCTGCGGCGAACGGGCTGCCGCCGCCAGGGCCGGACCGCTCGGCCCTAGCTGCGTCTGCGCTGGGACCAGGTGGCGGAACCTTGCTGGGTGCCGGCGTGCCTCTCCTGTCCGGTCCGTTCCTGCACGGTCCCGCTAGGGGCGTGTCTGGGCCAAACGGACAGCTCCAGGGACAGGACGCCACGGCGAAGCCCACGGGCAAGCCGGACAGCCCGGCTGCGGCAAACGGGCCGTTGCCGCCAGGGCCGGACGGCTCGGCGCCGCCTGCGTCTGCTCCGGGACCGGGCTGCGGGACTTTGCTGGGTGCCGGCGTGCCGCTGACGCCTGCCCTGTCCGGTCCAACCCTCCACGGTCCTGCAGAAGGCGTGCCCGGGCCGAACGGACAGCCTCAGGCACCGAATACGACCGCGAAGCCCACGGGCAAGCCGGGCAGCCTGGCTAGGGTAAACGGGCCGCTGCCGCCAGGGCCGGATGGCTCGGCGCCGGCTGGGTCTGCTCCGGCTGTATCTGCTCCGGCTGCATCTTCTCCAGGACCGGGCGGCGGGACCTTGCCGGGTGCCGGTGTGCCTCTGACCCCGGTCTGGACCGGTCCGGTCCGGACCGGTCCCGTGGGAGGCGTGTCCGGGCCGAACGGACAGTTTCGGGTGCCGGGCACCACGGGGACGCCCACAGGCAAGCCGGGCAGCCCGGCTGCGGCAAACACGCAGACGCCGCCAGGGCCGGACGGCTCGGCCCTGGCGGCGTCTGCGTTGGGAGCAGGGGGCGAGACCTTGCCGGGTGCCGGCGGGCCGCTGACGCCTGCCCTGCCCGGTCCAACCCTCCACGGTCCCAAGGAAGGCGTGTCCGGGCCGAACGGACAGCCTCAGGCTCAGGGCACCGCCGCGAAGCCTGCGGGCAAGCCGGACAGCCGGGCACGCAAGGACAACACAAGGGATGACATCGGCCGGGCTGAGCTGGCCCTGCCCATGGCTGGCACCGCCGCGGCGTCGCCGGCTCTGGTGTTGCCGGCCCTGGCACCGCCTCAGGCCCCGGCGGCAGCGGTCCGGGCGCTGGGAGGACCTGCCACGGATGCCCAGATGCAGGTGGCTGGCGTGGATGCGCCGGCGGACACGGCGGCTGGAAGGGTCGTGGCAGTGGCAGACGCGCCGGGTGCGAACTTGGCGGCGTTCCTGCCGGACAGGGTTGGGCCTGCCGAAGGCAACGCCGGACCGGCACGGCCGCTGGGCGATGCGGCAGTGCCGGGCGCGGCAGCAAGCGTTCCAGTGCTGGGCAGCGCAGCGCGGGCGGGTAGTGCCGGCGCTGGTGCGCCGCCTGCCGGGCCGGCCGGGGCACCGCCCGGGAGCGGACCGCTCGCTCTTGGGCCGCAGCGGGGGGTTGCGCACCAAGGTGCGGGGGTGCCCGCGCTGGGCGCGCAAGCCGCCCCAGCTCAGGATGCGGTGAGCGCGCTGGCCGGCCCACCCGGCGAAAACCCAGGAGACATGCCGGTCGTCCCCACTGCCAGCAGGCAGCCCGGCACCGACTCCACGGCGGTCGGGAGCGGCCCTGGCCTGCATCCAGGCCAAGCACTGGCAGGTGCTGGCCCCACGGCCATCCTGGCTCCGTTGTTGGCTGGGTTCTCCCTTCAGTCGGCCGCGACCCCGGCGAGCAGTCGGGCAGATACACTTGTAGTGCCATCGGCGGCGGCATCCGGCAGCACGCCACCAGCCCAGCAGCCGCCTCCTGCGCCGTTGGGAGCTACCCCGCCCACTGGCATAGTGGCCAAGGCAGGTTCGATCCAGCCCGCGGCGGCGCAGCCCCGAGACGGGCGGGAAGGTCCCATCCTGCCGGGCCTTGCGCGGCCGGATCAAGCACAGCCGGGCACCGACCCGGCAGCAGCGCCGGCCGTGCCGGACATGCCAGTGCCGCAGGCAGCGGTGGCGGCTCCAGGTGCCCTGCCCCAGCTCCCGGCTGCGGGTGCGGCCGAGGCCCCTGCTCAGGGGTTGAAGGCAGCGCCCACGACGGCACCCGCGGGCACCATGTCGGCGGCCGAGCAGCTCCGTGGGGCCTTCACCACCGCGGCGTCACCGGCGGGGCCGGGCCGCGTGGTCGTGCGGCTCGATCCGGCGGAGTTGGGCCGCGTGCAAATCGGTATCTTGCGGCAGGCGGACGGTCCCGCCCGGATCGAGCTTGTGGCCGAGCGCCCGGATACCTTGCAGCTCCTGATGCGGGACCAGCCTGCCCTGCACCGCGCGCTGGACCTGGCCGGGGTGCCGGCGGAGGGGCGCGTGCTGCACTTTCAGCTTGGCGCGGCAGAGGCCGGCCGGGAGGTCGCGCCGCCTCCGCTGTCCCAGCCAGCGGCCCCGGCCGCAACCGGCACGGGACTGGGTGCGGGCACCGGTGGGGGGTCCAATTCCAGTAACGGAGGCAACAGCCAGGCCCAAGGGCGTGGACAACCGCCATCCTGGGGCGGGCCGCCTTCGTCTGGCGACCACACTCCCCGCCTGCCGCTCCCAGCCCGCGCCGCCTACGGGTCCCGCCCCGGCGTGGACATCACCGCCTGACCGGAGGACCTCCGCCATGACCACCATCGCCGCCGCCAACACTGCCGCCCACACCGTCTCGGCCGCCACGGCCGCCGCCGCACCGGCCAGTCCGCCCGGGGGCGCCCTGTCCAAGCTGTCCGGCAACTTCAACGACTTCCTGGGGCTGCTGATGACGCAGCTGCGGAACCAGGACCCGACCAGCCCGATGGACACCAACGCCTTCACGAGCCAGCTCGTGCAGTTCTCGTCGGTCGAGCAGCAGATCAACACCAACAGCAGCTTGACCAAGCTGATCGAGGCGACGCAGGGCAACGCGGTGCTGCAAGCCTCGGGCATGGTAGGCAAGACGGTGCAGGCGGCGTCCGACCACCTGGCCCTGCAGGGCGGCAAGGCCGGGGTGGGCTTCACCGTGTCCGCGCCGCAGCCGGTCACGGTCAGCGTGGCGAACGAGGTTGGCACGGTGCTGCACATGGACACGCTGACCGGCCAGGCGGGGGCCAATGCGTGGACCTGGGACGGCAAGGACGCATCCGGCCGCACGCTGCCGGACGGCGCCTACCGCGTGGCCGTGACGGGGGTGGACGGGTCGGGCGCTTCGCGGGCCGTGCCGTTCACGGTCAGCGGCACTGCGACGGGCGTCGGGCGCAGCGGCAGCGCCATCATGGTTCAGTTGGGCGGGCTGGCGGTGGACCTCTCGCAGGTGCAGTCGGTCGGCGGCGGGTAGCGCACCCGGGCAGGGACCTTGCCGTGTCCCGTCCGGCGCCGCTGGAGACCCTGGTTTGCGGTCCTAAGCAGCCGACGTATGCTCTGACCCGTTTGTCATTGCGAGCCGCGCTTGCGGCGTGGCAATCCAGGGGCCGTCAGGACCAGGCTGCTGGCGTTGCGGCCCCTGGATTGCCACGGCGCTGCGCGCCTCGCAATGACGGTGAGAAACGGTCGAAACACATGTCGGCTGGTAGCAGGCATACGCTTGTGCGCAGACCTCCTGAGGTCTGCTTAGCGGAGCGCCGGACTTGGCGGCGTGCCGGCCCGGCAGGTTTTGCCGGGCGCTTAATCCCGCAGTAATCCGGCCCGGCGCACCCTGCCCTCATGACGCACCGGACATCCATGGGGGCCTGGGAATGAGCGCGGTGCTCGCGGGCCTGCGCGGGCTGGGGCCGGCGCGGCTGGGCGCCATGGCGGCGGTGGCGGTGGTGCTGCTGGGACTGCTGGGCTGGATGGCGACGCGCGGCGGGGACGCGCCGATGGCGCTGCTGTATGCCGACATGGACTTGCGGGAGGCCGGGCAGGTCGCGGACGGGCTGGACCGCGCCCGCATCCCCCGCGTGATCGAGGCCGGGGGCACCCGCATCCTGGTGCCGGCCGACCAGGTGGCCCGCGCCCGTCTGTTGCTGGCCAAGGACGGCCTGCCGTCCGGCGGCAGCATCGGCTACGAAATCTTCGACCGTGGCGACGCCCTGACCGCCACCGGCTTCCAGCAGGGCATCAACCAGACCCGCGCCATGGAGGGAGAGCTGGCGCGCACCATCCGCACCCTACAGGGCGTGCGCTCCGCCCGCGTCCACCTGGTGCTGCCCCGGCGCGAGCCGTTTGCGCGAGAGCGCCAGGATGCCCAGGCCAGCGTCGTGCTGACGATGGCCGGCGCCGCCCGGCTGGACCGGGAGGGCACGCAGGCCGTGCTGAACCTGATCGCCGCCGCCGTGCCGGGCCTGCGCCCGCAGAACATCGCGGTGGTGGACAGCCGCGGCAACGTCCTGGCCCGCGCCGGGCAGCCCGCCGGCCCGGCCGCAACGGCGCAATCGGCGGACGAGTTGAAGCGCGCCGGGGAGCAGCGCCTGGCCCGCGCGGTGGAGGAGATGCTGGAGCGCACGGTCGGCCCCGGCCGGGTGCGTGCAGAGGCGACGATGGAACTGGACTTCGACCAAGTGCGCGAAACTCAGGAGCGCTTCGACCCGGACGGCCAGGTCGTGCGCAGCCAGCAGAACAACACCAACAGCAGCAAGACCACCGAAGCGTCGCCCAACGTGTCCGTGCAGAACAACCTGCCGAACGCGGACGCCGGGACAACCCCGTCCGGCACGCAGGAGCAGAAGCAGGAGGAGACGACCAACTACGAGATCAGCAAGACCGTGCGGACGCTGGTGCGGGAGCAGCCGCAACTGAAGCGCATCAGCCTGGCCGTCATGGTGGATGGCGCCACCACCCGCGGCCCGGACGGCGCCCCGGTGTGGGCGGAGCGCAGCCCGGCGGACCTGGCCCGCATCGCCACCCTGGTCCGCAGCGCCATCGGCTTCAACGAGGCCCGGGGCGACCGGGTGGAGGTGGTGTCCATGCGGTTCGCCGGGCCGGACGACGCGGGGGAGGCGCTCCCGCCCGCGCCCTGGCTGCAACTGAGCAAGGCCGACTGGATGCGCCTGTCGGAGACCGGGATGATCACCGTGGCGGTGCTGCTGGCGCTGCTGTTCGTGCTGCGCCCGCTGATGCTGCGCCTGGCGTTGCAGCCGCAGGGGATGCTGGCCGGTGGAGGCGGGACGGCCTTGGCGGGGATGCCTGGTGGGATGCCCGGCGGGATGATGACCGGCGCGCTGGCCGGGGACGGCCCGGCAGGCAGCATCGCAGGCAGCCTTGCCGGGGACGGTGCGGCGCTGTCCGGCCCGCTGGAGGAGGAGTTGGTGATGCTCGCCAACGTCGAGGGCGGGCTGCGCGCGTCCTCCGTCCAGCGCGTGTCGGCCCTGGTGGAGAGCCACCCGCAGGAGAGCCTGGATCTGCTGCGCGGCTGGATGGTCGAGGAGGAGCGCTAGGTGCCCGCCCTGGAATCCTTGAAAGGTGTCACCGGCAAGCAGAAGGCGGCGATCCTGATGTTCGCCCTGCGGGAGGAGCAGGGCGCCCGGCTGATTGCGATGATGGAGGAGGACGAAATCCGGGAGCTGTCGGGCGCCATGAGCAGCCTCGGTCCGGTCAAGGCCGCGGTGATCGAGCAGGTGTGCGGCGACTTCGCAGAGGGGCTGGGCCAGCAAGGCAACCTGGTGGGCAGCCTGGAGACGACGCAGCGCCTGCTGCTGGCCGCCCTGCCGCCGGACCGCGCGGCGCAGATCATGGATGAAATCCGCGGGCCCGCCGGGCGCACGATGTGGGAGAAGCTGGGCAACGTCAGCGAGGCCGTGCTCGCGAACTACTTGAAGAACGAGTACCCGCAGACCGTCGCGGTGGTGCTGAGCAAGGTGAAGCCGGACCACGCCGGCCGCGTGCTGTCCCTGCTGCCGGACAGCTTCGGCATCGAGGTCATCATGCGGATGCTGCGCATGGAGCCGGTGCAGCGGGACGTGCTGAACGGCGTGGAGCAGACGCTCCGCAGCGAGTTCATGCTGACCCTGGCCAGCACCGCGCGCCGGGACAGCCACGAGCTGATGGCGGACATCTTCAACAGCCTGGACCGCGCGACAGAGGCGCGGTTCGTGGCCGCGCTGGAGGGGCGCAACAAGGACGCCGCCGACCGGATCAAGGCGCTGATGTTCACCTTCGACGACCTGAAGCGCCTGACGCCGGCCAACGTGCAGATCCTGCTGCGCTCGGTGGAGAAGGACAAGCTGCCGATGGCCCTGAAGGGCGCGTCGGACGGGCTGCGGGAGCTGTTCTTCGGCAACTTGTCGGAGCGCGCGGGCAAGATGCTGCGCGAGGACATCGAAATGCTCGGCCCGGTGAAGCTGCGGGACGTGGACGACGCGCAGGCGGGCATCGTGGCGATGGCGAAGGACCTGGCGGCCCAGGGTGTCATCGAGATCAGCGAAGGCGGGAACGACGAGATGGTGGTGTAGCAATGCCGCGCGATCCCCTGCTGCACACGCCCGACCGTGCCGGCATCCTGTATGCCGAGGACTTCGACAGCCCGGCGCCGCTGCCGGAGCCGCCGGAGCCGGAGATGCCTGAGGCAACCTTCTCGTCAGGCGAGATGGAGATGGCGCGGCGGGTTGCGGCGGAAGACGCCGTCGCGCGTGCCCGTGCAGAGTGGGAGGGATCGGACGCCCATGCCCGCATCCTGGCGCTGTGCGCCGTGGCGGCGGACCTTGCGGCGGCGCAGGACGAGGGCCGGCGTCTGGCGGAGGCCGCGGCGGACGGGACGGTCCGCGCGATCCTGGGCCTAGCCGCCGGGCTGCTGCCGGCCTACTGCGCCCGTCACAGCGATGCGGAGGTGCGCGGCCTGATGGCGCACCTGCTGCCCGCCTTGCAACGCGAGCAACGGATCACCGTGCGCGTCGGCCCGGCCGTGGCCGACGCCGTGCGGATGGACCTGCTGTCGCTGGATGACGACCTGGCGGCGCGCGTGACCGTAGTGGCCGCCGATCTGCCGCCGGGCGACGCGCGCGTGGCCTGGGCCGACGGGTCGCTGGTGCGGGACGGGGCGGCCATCCACGCGGCGATGGTGGCGGCGCTGGCCGAGCTGGGCCTTGTTGATCCCAACACGACGGTGCCGGCCGGGGCTGGCCGGATTGATGCTACCGCGGCGGCGCTGGCCGGGTTGGGCCTCGGTAATCCCAACACGACGCCGCTGGCCGGACTTGGTGTTGGTCCCAATGCGGCGGCGCGGGCCGGGCTTGGCCGGGTTGATGCCACCGTGGCGGAGCCTGCCAGTCCCGTCCTTGCAGGCGAACCGCCAGCCGGCACTGCGCCTGCGATACCGGACGGCTTGCTTGCATCTCAGCGTGACGCGGCAGTCTGGCCTCCAACCCACCCCATCCGCACCAGGAGCCACGCCGATGCCCAATAGCCTGGAACTGTCCGACCTGGCCGACGCCAGCCCGCCCGACCCCACGCCGCGCGCCCCGCGGGACCTGGAAGCGGTGTACGACATCCCCGTCACCGTCAGCGCCGTGCTGGGCAAGACGACGATGCAGGTCAGCCAACTGCTGAAGCTCGGGCGCGGCGCAGTCGTCGAGTTGGACCGCAAGCTGGGCGAGGCGATTGATATCTACGTCAACAACCGCCTGGTCGCCCGGGGCGAGGTCGTGATGGTGGACGAGACGCGGCTAGGCGTCACGATGACCGAGATCATCAAGGGCGAACGGACGGGATAGGGAGGCGCGGGCGATGCACGTCCTGATCTTGGGTTCGCTGGGCGGGGAGTTGGGCAAGGCGGCGCGTATCGCCCAGGCGCGCGGGGCCAAGCTGCACCAGGCGGACGACGACCGCTCGGCGCTGGCGCAGTTGCGTGCGGACGCCCGGGTGGACCTGCTGCTGGTGGAGTTGCCGCACGACATCGCCGGGCTGCTGCGGGCGATGGCGGCGGAGCGGTTCAGCGTGCCCGTGGTCGCCTGCGGCACGGACGCCGATGCGCCGGCCGCGGTGCGCGCGATCCAGGACGGCGCTCGCGAGTTCCTGCCGCTGCCGCCCGACCCCGACCTGATCGCCGCCATCCTGGAAGCGGCGTCCGGCGAGACCCATGCGATGGTGGCGCGCGACCCGGCGATGCTGGCCGCCGTGCGCCGCGCCGAGCAGGTGGCGGCGAGCGAGGCCAGCATCCTCATCACCGGCGAGAGCGGCACCGGCAAGGAGGTGCTGGCCCGGCACATCCACCGCCGCAGCCGGCGCAGCGCCGGGCCGTTCATCGCGCTGAACTGCGCGGCGATCCCAGAGGCCCTGCTGGAATCCGAGTTGTTCGGACATGAGCGCGGGGCGTTCAGCGGCGCGGTGGCGCGCCGCGCCGGCAAGTTCGAGGCTGCGGACGGCGGCACGCTGCTGCTCGATGAGATCAGCGAGATGGACGTGCGCCTGCAAGCGAAGCTGCTGCGGGTGATCCAGGAGCGGGAGGTGGACCGCCTGGGCGGCAGCGCCCCCGTGCGCGTCAACGTCCGCATCCTGGCCACCAGCAACCGCGACTTGCCGGCGGAGGTCCAGGCCGGGCGGTTCCGCGACGACCTGTATTTCCGGCTGAACGTGGTCAGCTTGCGCATCCCACCGCTGCGGGAGCGGCCCGGCGACGTGGCGGCGCTGGCAGACCACTACGCCCGGCGCTACGCCGACGTGAACGGCTTGCCGCTGCGTCCGCTGTCGGCGGCGGCCCATGCCCGGCTGCAAGCCCACGGCTGGCGCGGCAACGTGCGCGAGCTGGAGAACACGATCCACCGCGCGGTGCTGCTGGCTGCGGGCGCGGAGATCGGCACGGACGCCATCGAGCTTGCGCCGGCCCCCGGCGGCACCGCCCGGCCGGCTGCGGGTGCCGGCGGCATCGCCGGGCTGGTCGGGCGCACGATGGACGAGGTGGAGCGGGATTTGATCCTGGAGACGCTGAGCCACACCTTGGGCAACCGCACCCACGCCGCGACCATCCTGGGCATCAGCATCCGCGCGCTGCGCAACAAGCTGCGAGACTACGCGCAGTCCGGCGCGGCGGTGACGCCGCCGCAAGCCATGCACATGGCGTGAGGGCCCGAGGGCCGTCCTTGCCGACCGCAACGCGCCTGAGCCGCCGTTCCGTTGGGCGGGACGGCGCATCGCATCCGGCCAGCGGGTCCAAGCACGCGGCGTCGTGGCGGCAGGCGCTGCGTATTTCCGCCTCACGAATGTTGGCAACCGCGCTTGTGATCCCACTTTCCACGACTCTCCAACACCCGTCATTGCGAGCCGCTTGCGGCGTGGCAATCCAGGGGTCGCCGGGACAAGGTTTGGGTCTGGCGGCCCCTGGATTGCCGCGTCGCTGCGCTCCTCGCAATGACGGATGGAGAGGCCGGCCAATGCCCAGATCGGCCGGATCGTGACATTTCCGTCCGCCCTGGCAGTCTGGCGGGACCGCCTCCGGGCCTTCACGCCCGGCACGGACGTCGGCCTGGCATTAGGAATGATCGCACTGCTTGCGGTGTTGATCGTGCCGTTGCCATCGGTGCTGCTGGACATGGGGTTGGCCATATCGCTCACCGCGTCCGTGCTGGTGCTGATGGTGGCGATGTTCCTGCAACGGCCATTGGACTTCACCAGCTTCCCGACGCTGCTGCTGCTGACGACTCTGCTGCGCCTGTCGCTGAACGTCGCCACCACGCGGCTGATCCTGTCACATGGGCATGAGGGGCCGGCGGCGGCGGGACATGTCGTGCAGGCGTTCGGCGGCTTCCTGATGGGCGGGGACGTGGTGATCGGGGTGATCCTGTTCGCGATCCTGCTGGTCGTGAACTTCATGGTCATCACCAAGGGATCGGGACGCATTGCCGAGGTCGCGGCGCGGTTCAGCCTGGACGCCATGCCGGGCAAGCAGATGGCGATTGATGCCGACCTGTCCTCCGGCCTCATCAACGAAGCCGGGGCGCGGCTGCGGCGGCGGGAGCTGGAGGAGGAGAGCGGCTTCTATGGCGCGATGGATGGCGCGGCGAAGTTCGTGCGTGGGGACGCGATTGCCGGGCTGCTGATTACGGTGATCAACATCATTGGCGGCCTAGCCATCGGGCTGCTGCGGCACGGGATGGCGTTCGGCGACGCCGCAGCGACGTTCACGACGCTGACGGTCGGCGACGGGCTGGTATCGCAGATCCCGGCGCTGCTGGTGTCCACGGCCGCCGGCATCGTCGTGACCAAGGGCGGGGTGGAAGGCCCGGCGGATGCCGCGCTGATGCGGCAGTTGGGCGGCAGCCCCAAGCCGCTGGCGCTGGCCGGCGCGGCCGCGGCGGTGCTGGCGCTGATGCCGGGCTTGCCGGCCCTGCCCTTCCTGGCGCTGGCTGGCCTGGCCGGCGCCGGCGCCTGGATGCGCTGGAAGCACCCGCCGGTCCAGGCCACGGACGCCGCCCCGGCCGTGCCCGGCGAGGCGCCGATCACCGACGCGCTGCGGGTGGACGGCATCCGGCTGGAACTGGGCTTCGGCCTGCTGGTGCTGGCCGGGGGCGAGACGCCGCGCCTGACGGAGCAGATCAAGGCGTTGCGCCGCTCCATCGCGTCCGAGATGGGATACGTGCTGCCGCCGGTCCGCATCCAGGACAACATGGCACTCGGCGCCGACCAGTATGCGATCCGCTTGAAGGAGGTCGAAGCCGCCCGCGGCGAGTTGCGCCCGGCCATGCTGCTGGCCATGAACCCGGCGGGCGGCCTGCCGGACCTGCCCGGCGAGGCCACGGCGGAACCCGCCTTCGGCCTGCCCGCGATGTGGATCAGCCCGGACCGGCGGGAGGAAGCGGTGTTCCGCGGCTGCACCGTCGTGGACCCGGCCAGCGTGCTGACGACCCACCTGACCGAGGTCGTGCGGGACAGCATGGCGGAGCTGCTGTCCTATGCCGAGACGGCGAAGCTGCTAGACGACCTGCCGCGGGAGCAGCAGCGGCTGGTGTCGGACCTGGTGCCCTCGCAACTGAGCATCGGCGGCGTGCAGCGCGTCTTGCAGTTGCTGCTGTCCGAGCGCGTGTCCCTGCGCGACCTGCCGACCATCCTTGAGGGCATCGGCGAGGCCACCGCCGGCGGCCTGCGCGCCACCGCCGCCATCACCGCCCACGTCCGCACCCGGCTGGCCCGGCAGATCAGCGACAGCCACCTCGGCCCTGCCGGCTACATCCCGTTGGTCACGCTGTCCGCGGAGTGGGAAGCCGCGTTCGCCGACGCCTTGGTCGGACCGCCGGAGGACCGGCAGTTGGCCATCGCGCCGACCCGTCTGGGGGAGTTCATGCAGCGTTTTCGTATCGTGTTCGAGGCGGCGGTCGGCGCAGGGGAGTCGCCGGTGCTGCTGTGTTCCGGCGGGATACGTAGTCATGTCCGGGCCATCGTGGAGCGGCTGCGGCCGGCGACGCCGGTGCTGTCGCAGGCGGAAATCTTCCCGCGGGCGCGGATACGGACGGTGGGCACACTTTAGCGCGTGGTGGCGAACCCGGGGCCGAACCACCATTTATACTCGGCATGTCAGCCTCCTTGCAGCAGTCTGCCCCGTCGTCCCCCGCGCCCTTTAGACTGTGGGCGCCCAAGCGCGTCCTGGTGACGCCATCCGCCCTGGAATGGGAGCATGGCGCCGCCATCGTCGCCCGCGCCGCCGCAGTAGGGGCGGAGGTGATCCGCCTGCCCGCGGACCGGCTGGCCGGGTTGCCGCAGAAGTACTCGGATGCCAAGAGCACGCTGGCCGTCATCACGGCGTCGCCCAGCAAGCGCAAGCTGCAACCGATCCCGCCCAGCGCGGACTGGCGGTTCGACCTGGCGGAGGGCTGCCCGGCGCATTGCCAGTACTGCTACCTCGCGGGGTCGCTGTCGGGGCCGCCGATCACCCGCGCCTACGCCAACCTGCCGGAGATCCTGGACGGGCTGGCCGCCGCCGTGGGCCAAGGCAGCATCACCTCGAAGCAGGCCGCGCGCCAAGCCGAGGGCACGACGTTCGAGGCCGGATGCTACACCGACCCGCTGGGGATCGAGCACCTGACGGGGTCGCTCGCCGCCGCCGTCGCCCACTTCGGGCAGTGGGATGCGCCGGTGCAACTGCGCTTCACGACCAAGTTCGACGGCGTGGGACCGCTGCTGGACATCGAGCACAACCGCCGCACCCGCATCCGGTTCTCCGTCAACGCGCACGGGGCCGAGCGGTATGAGGGCGGCACGGCCCGCATGGCACAGCGCCTGGCGGCGATGCGGCAGGTGGCGCTGGCGGGCTACCCGGTCGGGCTGACCGTGGCGCCGATCATGCCGGTGCTGGACTGGCGGGACGGCTACGACCACCTGCTGGCGGACGCCGCGGCGGCGCTGGACGGCGTGCCCGGCTTGGACCTGACGGCGGAGTTGATCACCCACCGCTTCACGCCGGGGTCGAAGGAGGTGTTGCAGGGCTGGTATCCCGGCAGCAGCCTGGAGATGGACGAGGCGGAGCGCAGCCGGAAGACGACCAAGTTCGGCTCGACCAAGTGGGTGTTCACGCCGGAGGTGATGCGGGAGTTGCGGGCGCACCTAGAGCGCAGCATGGCCGAGCGGTTGCCGATGGCGCGGGTGCTGTACTGGACGTAGCGGCGGACGGGCGCCCTGGCCGGTGTTTCAATGCAAGTCACACAGCGCCGCGATGCTCGGGCGCCGAAAGGGATTTGCTGACGGCCCCTGGATTGCCACGCCGCAAGTGCGGCTCGCAATGACGGAAGGGTAAAATCCGCTTCGCCGCTGGTTTCACCGGAAGGCCGTCTGACCCGGCAGTCCGATAGGGGTTGGCCCAACGCCAGCCCCGGCGACCCGGACCGGTTGCCCCCGCAATACATCTGCTAAGGACCGGATCCGGTCCATATAGCCGCCCAGCGCGGCATAGTCGGCCAGCGGCAGCGTGAACTCGATGGGTCCCACAAGGGCCGGCGTCGGCACGTAGCCGAAGGCGCGGTCCGGCAGGGTGGCGACGTCCACCATGTAGGTGATGCCGCCGCCGGGCCACAGGTAAACGGGGGCGCCCCCGGCGGTGACGCGCGTCAGCCGGCCTTGCACGCTGCGGGTCAGCAGGACCGGATTGTTCGTCGCCCCGGCACGCAGCGACCCCCCTGCCCCGGCCATGAACAATACCGTGCACAAAGCGGGTTCGCAGTTCTCGCCGATGCGGGCCACGGCGGCGGCGATGGCGTCCGGCATCGGCTGGGCCTGCGGACGCAGGGCGTCGTCCAGCACCCACCAGCCCGCGTGCTCCCCCGTGGTGGAGACCATGAGCAGGCGCAGGCCGGGCCAGGCGTGCTTGGGGTCTATGCGCTCGATGATCTCCAGCGGGTCCTGGATGTCGGTGCCGCCCCAGCCAGCGCCGGGGTTGGCGACCTGGAAGTAGCGGCCCGGCGTGCTGCGCCGCCCGCGCACCCGGATGCCGGCGGGTCGCATGTCCAGGAAGCGTCCGGCCTGGTGCTCCGTCAGCACGCCGGTGATGTGGTCGTCCACGACGATCACCTCGTCGGCATGGCCCAACCATTGCGGCGCGAAGATGCCGATGGTGGCGCTGCCGCAGCCGACGCGCATCCGGGCTTCCTCGACGCCGTTGATGACCGGCGGGCGGCCGGACTGCACGCGCAGCGACGCGCCACCGTCCACGGTCAGATCCACCGCTTCCTTGTTGGCCAGGGCTAGAAGGGCGGCGCAGGTGGCCGTGCCCTCCCGCTTGCTGCCGCCGGTCAGGTGCCGCACGCCGCCGAGGCTGAGCATCTGGCTGCCGTACTCGGCGGTCGTGACATGGCCGATCTGCTCGCCGTCTGCGCGGACGGGCGCGCATTCCGGGCCGATGTGGCGGTCGGTGTCGAGCTTCACCTTCAGGCCGCAGTAGCTGAACACGCCCTCGGTAACGACGGTCACCATGTCCACGCCGTCTATCACGCTGCCGACGATGAAGGGAGCGGGCTTGTAGTCGGGGTAGGTCGTGCCGGCGCCGATGGCGGTCAGGGTCACGTCCTGGGCTTGCAGGGCGTTGCCGTCCCAGGCGCCGAGCGGGATGCGCGCGGGGTCGTGCGACAGGACCACCAGCGGGTCCATGCGGGTCAGGCGGCCGTCCTGGTTGCCGTAGCGGTCGCAGGCGCCGGTCTTGCCGGGGCGGATGCGGCACAGGACGGGGCAGGCGTCGCAGGTGACGATGTCCGGGGCGGGCGGTGGCGTCAGGTCCACGATGCATTCCAACCGTGGAGCGCCGTGCGCGCGCTATGACGGAGGGCGGCCTGCTCCCTCTCCCTCCGGGAGAGGGCCGGGATGAGGGGGAGGGCAAGCACCGCCCTTTCCGTCAAAAGGCTTCGCGCCGTCAGCACGATGAGCGTCCTGCGCCGCAGCCAAGACCCCCTCACCCCAACCCTCTCCCAAAAGGAGAGGGAGAAGAAGCCTGCAACGCGGCCAGCACGCGGTCGGGTGTCGCCGGCACGCGCAACAGGCGGGCGCCGGTGGCGTCGGCGATGGCGTTCAGGGTGGCAGGCGCGGTCGCAACCAGCGCCGGCTCACCGACGCCCTTCGCGCCATAGGGGCCGAGCGGGTCCGGCTCCTCGATCAGCAGAACCTCGATGGGGGGCACGTCGCCAATGGTGGGGATCAGGTAGTCGTGCAGGTTGTCGGTGCGGCCGGGCACGTACTCCTCCATCAGCGCGAGGCCGAGGCCCTGGGCTACGCCGCCATGGATTTGCCCTTCGACCTGCTGCGGGTTCACCGCCCGGCCCACGTCGTGCGCCGCGACGATCCGCAGCACGCGCACAGTGCCGAGGCGGGTGTCCACCTCGACCAAGGCAACCTGGGCGGCAAACGCATAGCTGGCGTAGGGCGACCCCTGCCCGTCCGCGTCCAGCGGCGTCGTCGGGGGGTCGTACCGGCCATCGCCGCGCAGCACGAAGCCATCGCCGTCCGGCTGCAGTTGCGTCAGGTCCAGCTTGCTGGTGATGCCGTCGTGCGTGATGCAGACCGCCCGGTGGCCGATGCTGATTTGAGCATCATCGCCGGCATTGGCATGGCGCAGGATGGCCGCCCGCAGCGCTTCCCCGGCCAACCGTGCGGCGTTGCCGCTCACGAACGTCTGGCGGGAGGCGCTGGTCTTCCCGGCGTCCGGCGTCAGTCCGGTGTCGCCGGACACCAGCGACACCGACCCGGCCGGCACGCCCAGCGCATCCGCGGCGATCTGCACCATGACGGTGCTCGATCCCTGGCCGATGTCAACGGCTCCCGAGAGCAGGACTGGCAGGCCGTCGCGATCAAGGCCCACCACCATGTGCGACGGGTTGCTCATGCTGGTGTTGCCGATGCCGTACCACATGCACGCGACCCCGACGCCCCGGCGCAAAACGGGGTGTCGGAACGCCGCGGCCTCCGCGCGCAGCGCCGCCCAGCGCGGGCGCAGCGCGTCCAGGCAGGCGGCCAAGGACGCGCCCGCGCCCAAGACCTGGCCGGTCGCCGTGGTATCGCCGGGGCGCAGGGCGTTCAGGTGGCGGAACTCCAGGGCGTCCAGGCCGAGTTGAGCGGCCAGCATGTCCATCAAGGCTTCGGTCGCCAATGCCGCCTGCGGCACGCCGAAACCGCGGAAGGCGCCGGCCGGCGGATCGTTGGTGTGCAGCGCCACGGTCTCCGCCAGCACGGCGGGCACGCGATAGGGGCCGCTGGCGTGGACCGGCACGCGGTTGGCGACGGTCGGACCCCAGCTTGCATAAGCGCCGGTGTTGAAGTCGCCGTGGAAGCGCAGCGCCTGCAGGCGGCCATCCCTGTCCGCCGACGCCTCCGCCCGGATGCGGGCGGGGTGGCGCTTGGTGGTGGCGGCCATGCTCTCGGGCCGGGTGTAAACGAGGCGCACTGGGCGGCCGGTCAGCCAGGCGGCGACGCAGCAGAGCGGCTGCACCGACAGGTCCAGCTTGCCGCCGAAGCCGCCGCCGACCGCGGTGGGCACGACGCGGACGGACTCCGGCGGCAGGCCCATGATGCCGGCGATCTCGTCCCGGTCCATATAGGGCGTCTGCGTGCTGGCCACGACCAGGAGCGTGTCGCCGGTGCGCTGGGCGTAGCCGGCCTCCGGCTCGATGTAGGCGTGCTCGACGAATGCGGTCTCAGTGCTGACGACGGCGTGCGCCGCGCCGCGCAGCCCGGCGGCCACGTCCCCGCGCGCGACCCGGCCGCGGCACAGGACGTTGCCGGGGGCGTGGGAGTGCAGGGCCGGGGCGTCCGGGGCGGAGTCGAAGGTGATGGGCGTCAGCACGTCCCAGGTGATGGGCAGGGCGTCGTCGCGGATGGCCGCGACGGTCTCGGCGTCGCCGAGCAGGGCGCAGACGGGGTCGCCGCGGTGCCGGGCCAGGCCGTCCGCCAGAACCGGCTGGTCCTTGCCGGTGGGGTAGATGCCATACAGGTTGCGGCCGGGGACGTCGGCGGCGGTCAGCACGCGCACCAGGCCGGGGTGGGCGGCCAGCAGCGGGCCGGTGTCGCCCAGGGTGAAGCGGGCATGGGGATGCGGGCTGCGGACGACGCGGAGCGTCAGCCAGGCCTCGTCCGGCTGGGCATCGGCGCCGAAGCGCTCCGCGCCGGTCAGCTTGGCGGGGCCGTCCACCTTGGGCAGCCGCGCGCCTACGGCGGCGCTGGCGGGCGGGGCCACGGGGGCGGCGTTGCTCCCAGCGTCCATCACGGCCTCGATGATCTTGCGGTAGCCGGTGCATCGGCACAGCACGCCACCCAGGGCGTCCTGCACCTGGGCCTCCGTGGGCGTGGCGACGCGCGCCAGCAGGTCGGTGGCGGCCATCAGCATCCCAGGCGTGCAGATGCCGCACTGTGCCGCGCCATGCCGAAGGAAGGCGCGCTGCAAGGCGTCCAGGCCATCCACGCCCAGTCCCTCCACCGTCTGCACGCTGGACCCGGCGACGCGCCCGGCGGGCACCAGGCAGGCGCACACTTGCCGTCCGTTCAGCAGCACGGTGCAGGCGCCGCAGTCCCCGGCGTTGCAGCCGACCTTGGTGCCGGTCAGGCCCAGGTCGTCGCGCAGCACGTCGGACAAGCGCCGGGCCGGAGACACACGGACCTCGACGGCCTCGCCGTTCAGGGTGAAGGCGACGGGTTCGTCCGGGGACCTCATGCCGCGGCGCTCCGGGGCTGAAAGCTGTCCAGGGCGCGGCGCAGCAGCTCCAGGGTGGCACCCAGACGGTAGGCGGCGGGGCCGCGCACGTCGGTGATGGGGGACAGGGGCACCAGGTGCTCCGGCTGCACCAGGGCGGAGTGGGGCATGTGGCCGAGCAGCGCCGCCTCCAGCCCCGGTAGCCGCGCCGCCCGCGGGCCGCAGGAGCCGACGGCGGCGCGGGCGTGGGTGACGCGGCCGGAGGCATCTTGCTCCAGCGTGATTGCGGCCATGGTGATGGAGATGACCAGGTAGCGGCGTGCGCCCAGCTTGAGGAAGACGGAGCGCGCCGGGCGGTCGGGCACAACTATGGCGACGACGAGCTCGTCCGGGCGTCGGGCTGTCTGGCGCGGGCCGAGCACGAAGTCACCCAGCGGCAGGGTGCGCGTGCCGCCGGGACCCGCTAGCTGCACCTGGGCGTCCAGCGCCAGCAGGGCGGGGACGCCGTCTGCCGCCGGGCTTGCCGTGCAGATGTTGCCGGCAAGCGTCCCGGCGTTCTGGATTTGCCAGCCGCCGACCTGCCGGGCCGCGGCGGCCAGCCCGTCGAACAATGGCGGCAGGCCCGCGGCGATCACGTCCGTCCAGGTGGCGAGCGCCCCGATGCGCCAGGTGCTGCCGGTGTGGGTGATGCAGCGCAGCTCGTGCAGGGCGGAGAGGTCGAGGATGTCTTCATCCGGCTCGTGAATGGCGCGGGCGGGGAAGTGGTCAGTGCCGCCAGCCAGGACGGTGCGCGGCCTGGCCTGCAGGGCGGCCAGCGCGTCGGTCAGCGCAGTCGGGCGCAGGTAGCTGGCCATCCGTCGGGTGCCCTGGTTGTCCGGAGCAGGGAGGGTCGGGCTTGCCGGGCGGGGGTGTCAAGCCGGGTGACGCGGGACGTTCTTGACTGCCGGCCAGGGCCATGTGCATGCCTCATGCTGAACAGGGGTTCACCTATCCGGCGCTCCATTGGAGCAACTGCCCGAAATGGAACACGCCATCCAAGGATTCCAGGCGCCGTCGTGGGCGCAGCGGCTGCACATAGTCTTCGCCGCTGCGGTGCTGGCGATTGCTGCGGCGGTGCTCACGGGCTGGGCGCTGGATATATCAGCCCTGAAGACGGTCCTGCCCGGCCTGACCACCATGAAGGCGAACACGGCTGCTGGCCTGGCGGCGGGAGCTTTGGCGCTGGTCCTTCAGGGCAGGTCCCGCGGCTGGGCGCGCGGGACGGCTGGCGCGGCGTCGCTGCTGGCGTTGGCACTGGGCGCGCTGACCCTGTGCGAGTATGGCCTGCACCTGGACCTTGGCATTGACGAGCTGCTGTTTGCCGACCCTGCCACGACGTCGCGCCCGTTCAACGGACGGATGTCTCCCGCCACTGCGTTGGGGCTGGTGGCCACCGGCCTCGGCCTCGGCCTTCTGGGGTTTGGCAGCGGGCGCAAGGCGGTGACGGCCGCGCACGCGCTGGCCCTGGTGCCGGCGGCGGTCGGCTACCTGTCCCTGGCCGGCTACGCCTACGGCATCGAGAGCCTGTACAACTTCGGTCCCTATGTGTCCGTGGCGCTGCATACCGGCGTCGGGCTGGCGCTGCTTGCAGCGGGGATGCTGCGGGTCCGCCAGGATGAAGGCTGGGCGCATGGGTTGGCCAGCCAGCCCATTGCCTATGACGTGCTGGTCCGGGTTGCGGCGCTGGCGATGGTGGTGCCGTTCCTGGCCGGGCTGGTCGTGGTCGGGGGCATCCGGGCCGGCTTCTACCAGGCGCAGTTCACGCCATCCCTATTCGCGCTGGCGGCGGCCGGCGCCCTGCTGTGGCTCGCCTTCCGGTCCGCGCACATCCTGGCGCGTGCCGAGGCCGAGATCCGGCTGGCGCGTGGCCAGGCCAGCCGCACGTTGGATGAGTTGACGCGCAGCCGTGCCCAGCACGAGGCCCTGGTCGAGGAGCTGCCCCAACTCGTCTGGACCTGCCAGCCCGACGGCCGCTGCGACTACCTCAGCCGCCAGTGGGTCGCATATACCGGTATCCCCGAGGCCGAGCAGCTTGGCTTCGAGTGGGTGACGCGGGTGATCCATCCCGACGACGCCGACCGGACGCTGTCGCACTGGCTGGGCGCTGTCGCCGGGGCGCACCCCTACGATATCGAGTACCGCATCCGCCGTGGCGATGGCGCGTACCGCTGGTTCAAGGTCCGCGGGCTGCACCTGCTTGCGGAGGACGGCGGCGGCTACTGGTTCGGCACCTGCACGGACATCCAGGATATCGTCGCCGCGCGGGAAGCCCTGGCGGCGTCGCGCGACGTTTTGGAAGCCGAGGTAACGGCCCGGACGGGCGAGCTGATGGCCGCGGAGGCGGAATTGCGCCAGTCCCAGAAGATGGAAGCCGTGGGGCAGTTGACCGGCGGGCTGGCGCACGACTTCAACAACCTGCTGACCGGCATCAGCGGCAGCCTGGAGATGATGCAGACGCGCCTGACCCAGGGCCGGACAACCGATCTTGGCCGTTACATCGCGGCCGCCCAGGGCGCCGCAGGGCGGGCGGCGGCGCTGACGCACCGGTTGCTGGCGTTCTCCCGCCGGCAAACGCTGGACCCGAAGCCGACGGACGCGAACCGGCTGGTCGCGGGCATGGAGGACCTGATTCGCCGGACCATCGGCCCCGGGGTGGCCCTGGAGATCGTCACCGCGGGCGGCCTGTGGCCCGTGCTGGTGGACCCGCCGCAATTGGAGAACGCGCTGCTCAACCTGGCGATCAACGCGCGTGACGCCATGCCCGGCGGCGGCCGGCTGACGATAGAGACGGCCAATCGTTGGCTGGACGAGCGGCCAGCGCGGGAGCGCGGCCTGACGCCGGGCCAGTATGTGTCGGTCTGCGTCAGCGACACCGGCACAGGCATGACGCCCGATGTGGCGGCGCGGGCCTTCGACCCGTTCTTCACCACCAAGCCGATCGGCCAAGGTACCGGCCTGGGCCTGTCCATGATCTACGGCTTCGTGCAGCAGTCCGGGGGCCAGGCCCGCATCTACTCGGAGCCGGGGCATGGGGCGATGATTTGCTTGTACCTGCCACGGCACGCCGATGCCGCAGCCGAGCCTTCCATCTCCGAGCCAGCACCGGCCCCGCAGGCGCTTGCCGGACAGACGGTGCTGGTGATTGATGACGAGCCGACTATCGTCATGCTTGTCACCGAGCTGCTGGAGGGCCTGGGCTATGCCTCGCTGGAGGCGGCGGACGGCCCGTCCGGGGTGCGCATCCTGCAATCGGATGCCCGCATTGACTTGCTTGTCACCGATGTCGGGCTGCCCGGCGGGCTGAACGGGCGGCAGGTCGCCGACGCCGCACGCGCCCTGAGGCCGGGGCTGCCAGTGCTGTTCATGACCGGCTTTGCCGAGAATGTCGTACTCAGTCACGGGCACCTGGCCGCGGGCATGCACGTGGTGACGAAGCCGTTCGCGATGGACGCGATGGCACGGCGCATCCAGCACATTCTTGCGCCCGGTCCCGCGCCAGCGGGCTGAGCAGACCTTTGGACGCCTCCCACACAGGTGGAAAGCTAACGCGGTTTGGCTTTGCGGCGAGTCAAGTGTGCGATACGCCGCGCAAGTCTGCTTGGGGCTGTCCATATGACGCACGTCTCACAGGGGCGCCACTGTGCGTTCCCGGCCACAGGCCTTGGACGAGGCGCAGCGGTGCGCCGACTGCTGCTGCGCCGGGATGAACTTTCTGTTAGCTGATAGTCCAGCAACAGCCGGGACGGACGCATGACCCTCCACATTGCCGGGTTGGCCTGATGGCCGTCCCCTTCCTCGCCTGCATGGCATTCGTGGCGCAGCTCTATGACCTGCCGCCGCGCGTGCTGCCGTCCATCCAGAAGGTCGAGGGCGGGCGGCCCGGCCTTGCCATGCGGAACCGGGACGGCTCGGAAGACCTGGGGATCATGCAGATCAACACGCTGTGGATTTCCAGCATCGCCCGCAGGACCGGCATGGCGCCCGCGGACGTGCGGCACGACTTGCTGCACAGCCCCTGCTTCAACATCTCCGCTGCCGGCATGATCCTGAACACCTACTTGCAGGAAACCGGCGGGGACCTGATGCAGGCCATCGGCAACTACCATTCCCATACACCCTTCCGGAACCAGGGCTACCAGACGAAGGTGCTTGGAGCGGTCACGCAGATCTGGGACCTGCCGCGCATCCCGAGGGCGACCACGCGGCGATAGCGTCGCCCTACAGTATTAGGGGAAGTGGTGCCCAGGGGCGGAGTCGAACCACCGACACTGCGATTTTCAATCGCATGCTCTACCAGCTGAGCTACCTGGGCCCCGTCCGGGGAAGCGTGAGGTAGCGCAGCCCGTGCCCGGGATCAAGCCCGTTGTCGAAGGCTGGACCTCTTCGTCCGGGAGATGGCCGAAGCAGGGGAAAGGGCACGTGCCGCGCCGTTCCTAGACAGACCTGCCGGCTGCTAACCGTCCCGCTCCCCCGGCGGGTCGCCATCCAGTTCAGGCGCTGGGCCGGGAATGGCGTAGGCACCGCCGAACCAGCGGCCCAGGTCCACGTCGGCGCAGCGGGCGGAGCAGAACGGGCGGAAGCGCGGGACCTCTGCCGGGCGGCGGCAGATTGGGCAGGGACGGGCCGGCGGTGCGGGCGGCAGGTCAGGCACGCGCGGTCCTTTCGATAGTCCAAGCGGGGGTCCAGGCAGCGACGGGTAGCCCTGGATCGGGCTGCACCATCAGGGGCCGGCCGGTGCGTCGTGCAAGGTCCGGCAACGCCACGGGATCGTCCGTCAGCGCGGCGGCGACGGCCGGGGCGCAGCGCAGGGCAAAGACGGCGGACGGCTCGGCCGCGGCAGCTTGCATGACCGCCCGCAGTGCCAGCAGCCCGGCGGCGTGCGAGCCTTGAAGCAGTTCGTGCAACGGCGGATGCACCCGGGGGCGCATGATCTCCGCCAGGCCCAGCGCGGTAAAGCCCAGGAAGCGCGGGCGCAGCGGGTCGTCCTGCAGCGCCGCGATGAACGCCGGGGCAAGGGCCGGGCGGCGGCGCACGCTCATGCCCGCCACGTCCACCAGAATCGCGCCGGACAGGTTGCGCAGGCGGATGTGCCGGGCGATGTCCGGCAAGGCCGCAAGGTTCGCCGCCATTTGCGCTGCCGGCTTCGCCCGGCGGTCGGAGGTGGCGGCACCGGCGTCCACGTCAATCGCTACCAGCGCGGGTGTCGGGTAGATGCTGGCGCGGGCGCCGCCGGGCAGCAGGATATCCGGGCCTGCCAGGGCGTCCATCCAGCCCAGCAGCGCGTCGTCCAGCACGAGGCCAGCCTGGATGCGGTTGCCCAATGCGGGGCGGAGCTGGGCCACGAGCGCCGGGTCGTCGGCCAGCACGGCGGCGTCCGGGTGCAAGGCGGCCAGGCGCTCCACCGCGCCGGGTCCGCGGGCCAGCAGGGCGGGCGGGCCGGGGGTGGCCGCGGGCACGCCGGTGGCGGTCAGTCGCGGCCCCTTGCCGCCCTGCGCCGCCCGGGTGACGCGCACGCCGATGGCCATGCCC
>Ga0123338_10001498_pt1 | contig 22593 bp, 19 predicted proteins | sample grotaG_FD_89793 | JGI IMG/M metagenome (GOLD analysis project Ga0123338, IMG submission 89793) | Glacier valley bacterial and archeal communities from Borup Fiord, Nunavut, Canada, to study Microbial Dark Matter (Phase II) -... | ecosystem: Environmental > Aquatic > Freshwater > Ice > Glacier ...
AGGCACCCTCTGCTGTTTCAAAGGCATCAGAGAATTTCAGCTTTTTGAGTGCTTCCTTCATATCAGTACAAGTAATATTGAAATATGCCGCAAAGGACGGCGCTATGCTTGCAATAACTGTTTTTCCTGCACGCAGAGCCTCCGCCAGAAGAGGAATATCGCTGATATCCTCTTTTGCCGACTGCGGGCAGACAAATGTGCAGGTACCGCACAAAATGCAGTCTTCCTCGATAATTTGCGCACAATGATTTTTAACTTCTATTGCTTTTACCGGACAGAATCGGACACATTTATAACAGTTCTTACAATTTACTTTCTTAAACTGCAAAATACTCATAAGAAACTCTTTTCATTACTCTTTTTTGCTATATTCAAAATGGAAATTGCACCGGATATTGTTTTTTCAATGGCTTTTTGTCCAAAAGAATCAACCAGATATTTATCCTTGGAACTATGGGATACGCAGGCTGGCCCCCCGATGCAGCCATATTCACATGCCATACCCTCAATGAAATTCTCTTTGAGGACTCCTTTGCCGGCTTTGAGGAGTGCTGTTTTGCATTCAGTAATTCCGTTGCAGGAGACAGGACGGCACTCACATTGTTCTTCCCCTGTGTTCTGCTCTTTCAGCGCCTCCGCAAGAGCCGTTGAAAGACCTCCGGATCTTGCGAAAATTCTGCCAAAAAAAGAAGCATTATTAATCGGCGTTTCTTCTAGAAGCGCCAAATCCAAATCTTTCGCATGAAACATGGCCTGCAGTTCCTCAAAAGTCAGCACACAATCCACAATATCCCTTATTTCTTCCCGTAAACGTTCACCCTTTTTAGCAATACAGGGTCCGATAAACACAGTTTTGCAGCCGGGATCCATCTCCTTAAGCACTCTTGCCATCTGCGTCATCGGGGAATCGTTATGTGATATGAATCCTGCGAGTTTGGGATGGTTTATCTGTATATATTTTACAAATGCGGGGCAGCAGGAAGACGTCATAAATCCTCTTTCAGCAAATTCTTCCGCTTCCTTGTATGCGACGATATCTGCACCTAAGGCGGCTTCCACAACAGAGTGAAAACCGAGCCGTTTAATGCCTGTTATTACTTTTTCGGTTGTAATATCTGGAATCGTGGCATACTGGCTTGCAAGCGACGGCGCCACAATTGCATATACTTTGAAATTCGTGTTGTTATCAGATGTGCGTATCATTTTTATGGCATCCACAATAAATGATTTGTCAGAGATAGCACCGAAAGGACACTGGTACACACAGGCGCCGCATGAAATGCACTTTTGTTGATTGATTGCCGCTTTTCTGTTCTGAAAATCAATAGTTATTGCATTACTCCTGCATGCACTTACACAGGGACGGGTAATTTTTACAATTGCGGAATAAGAACAGGCAGACAGGCATCGCCCGCACTCCACACATTTGCTTTTATCAACTGTTGCCTTGCAGTTGACAATCGAAATGGCCCCTTTTGGACACACATTCATGCAGCGATGAGCGATACACCCACGACAGGACTGTGTGACCGAAATACCATCAACCGGACATTCATCGCATGCAATCTTAAGTACTTCCACAACATTTTTATTGCCGGGGTCGCCGCCTAAAGCAAGTTTCACCCGTTCACCGACAATAGCTCTTTCTTTATAAATGCAGCATCTCATTTTGGGTCCGCCGTCAGGGACGATTACAGCTGCAATATCGATCAGATTCTGAGGCGTCATTTCATTCGCATAGGCTAATTTTGCCACTTCACTCAAAACATGGTATTTCAATTCCTGAACATCGGTATCAAATAAATTCATGCGTCCACTCCTATTTTCACCGGCTACCTTCTTTTACGATAGCACTCTTTCCAGAATGCCAAAATGAACAAAGAAGCCCGGAAAAACCAGGCTGAACAGCAAGTGAATTATAGATATGGTTTTTCTATTCTTTTGCTTTATTCCGTAAGCTCGTTGAATAATCCGCGCTTCACACAATGTGTATGCAGAAGTTCATGGGATTTGTGACCGCACGCAGACCCGAGATACTCTTCATAGATCTTCGTGATATAGGGATTATTGTGCGATTTCCGAAGTGTCTTTCCCTCATCTTCGTTATAAAGGCCTTTCAGCCGCTTCAGCCGCACATCAGGATCACTCGATCTTGGCTGCCCGCCCCCTGTGATACAGACGCCGGGGCAGCCCATGACTTCAATGAAATGATACGGGGATTCGCCTTTTCTGACCTGCTCCATAAGTTGTTTGGCCCCTTTCAGGCCGCTTGTTACTGCAACCTGTACTGTAACGCCATCGAGAAACCTGTATGCCTCAACAGGGTCTTCAATCCTGATCTTTGCAGTCTTGACCTGATCAAGACCGACAATAGGTGCAACATGAAGTCCTTTATACGGAAGTTCCCTGCCGGTCACAAGTTCGTAAACAGTACGCAGAGCTGCTTCCATGACGCCTCCGGTCACGCCGAAAATATCGGCAGCCCGTTATTATAAAATTCACTTCTGGTTATTTCGAATTTCTTTGCTGTGCACGGCATGATGGATACCTCAAAAGTAAATAAAATATTACATTTTTCTCTTTTATCGCATAGCCCGTGAATATTCAGTAGGAGATATGCCAAACTCCATTTTGAAATTCCTGGAAAAATGATGAACCGTTGCAAAATGCAGCTTGTCGGAAATTTCTGTAAAATTAAGTTCTCCTTTTTTGATAAGGATCTTACTTTCTTCTAGTTTGATCCGGTTGATGTGCTTGCTCGGGGATGTCGACAGGCATTTTTTGAATAGTGTTGCCAGATACGTAGTGCTTACATTAACGTGTTTTGAAACCAGCGATACCGTAATTTTGCAATTCACATTTTCAGTTATGAATCGCAGCGCTTTTTCCACGATTTCATTTTCATTGCTTATCATGGCAGGTGTTCTTAGCTTCTGTTCATCGCTGCCATTGTATACATAGCGCAGCATGATCAGTAAAAACTGCTTCAGACTGCTGATAAGCATGTCCTCACTGAAAATATCGGATATCTCTGTCTCGTGGATCAGATGTCTGAGCATGTCGGCAGCATAAGGATCGACACGAAATTTACAGTTGAGCAGCGCATCGGCATAGGCGGATACCATATCAAAGGAGACTGTGATGAAACAGGGGGAGCATTCCGGATCCGCGTACTGCATATGCCACTGATCTGAGCCGTACAGCATCATGTCTCCCTGTTCAAGCAGGAAGTCACGCCCGTTCACAACACTGTGCATACAACCCTTATCAACATAAGTCAGCTCAAAAGCACGATGTTCTTCCCCTTTAAAGAAGAAACCCTTCTCCTTTTCCTGATAAAAAACTGTATATATATTCTTGATTTCCAGTTTAGGTAAAATCATGTACCGTCTCGAAGGATCAATACTCGATACAGACTTGATACTCGTACCCATCTTATTGACCATACGAATTAAGCTGCTTTCATTATAGGGTTCCACAGCAAAATATATTCCTGCATGGATACAGACTGGTTTATCCAGATAAAAATATTCGACTGAGTCCACATTTTCATCCGCCGCAACCTGCAGAATTGTCATTCCCTGTTCAAAGTCCAGATACAGGTCATTGTCGGCCGCGAGCAGATACATAGAATCCGTACTGTTGATCGTCTTCCATTCCTCAACCCATCCATCGCCGGATGGAAAGCCCCTGTTTGCCAATTTATCAGCAAGCACTACGCCATATTTTGAGAATGATATTTTATTCAAATTATTCAGCACATATCCACATCCTATCCATTGCGCAGAAGCGTTTTCATCTGGCAAAATTCTTTTTCCATTTATACATTGCTTATCTCATTTTACACATATATTTCTAATTTGTCCTATACCCGTGCAATCGCCTTGACACATACTGATAAACGGGTAGGATAGCAGTACAGGGACTTAATTTATGTAAAATTTATAATTCTGAATGAATACATATAAGGAGCGTATAAAGACTATGGAAAAACCTGTCCTTATAATCATGGCCGCCGGAATGGGAAGCCGGTACGGCGGCCTGAAACAGATCGATCCTGTGGATGACCAGAAGCATCTTTTGATCGACTTCTCTATTGTCGATGCCAAACGCGCAGGATTCGATACTGTCATATTTGTTATCCGGGCTGAACGCGAACCCGTGTTCCGCGCCGTCATCGGTGACCGGCTAAGCGGCCTTATGAATGTTCACTATGTCCACCAGGATATCAGTAATCTTCCGGATGGATACTCCATTCCCGAAGGACGTACAAAACCCTGGGGAACAGCTCATGCAGTCCTGAGTGCCTCCGAACTGGTCATGGGCCCGTTTGCAGTAATAAACGCTGACGACTTCTATGGAGCGGCCGCTTTTACACTAATTTACGACTTTCTTGCCGGCGTGGCTGATGACACCACGCATGCTCTGATCGGTTACAAAATCGAAAATACACTGACCGAAAACGGATATGTATCCAGGGGCGTCTGTGATGTTGCTGAGAATGGCTATCTTAACGGAGTCAATGAACGTGTGCATATTGAAGCCGCTGCCGGCGGAGCCGTGTATACAGAAGAAGGAATCGAACCGGTATTCATTCCCGATGGCACGATTGTTTCGATGAATCTCTGGGGATTTGCCCGCACGATGATGGATGAAATCGTTAATGGATTCGCTGGCTTCCTGGATCAGAACCTGAAAACGAATCCGCTGAAATGCGAATATTTTCTGCCTTCTGTTCCGAATCGACTGATTGCTGAAGGCAAAATTGCCGTAAAAGTACTTTCGACTGATGAAAAATGGTATGGGGTCACGTATCCAGAGGATATGCCCAAAGTCAAAGAGGCCATCCAAAAAATGAAAGACAGCAAAATATATACCGATAACCTCTGGGAGGATTTACATGCACAACATTTTGAATAAGTTCGCCGTCAAGGGCGAACCTGCTTCCGTGGACAGGTTCGGTTACGGACATATCAACCAAACCTACATTGCAACCTGCAACAGCGGTGCCGTGTATATTCTTCAGCGCATTAATAAAAACATCTTTAAGGATCCCGTCTCGCTGATGGAAAATATTGAAGGTGTCACCAGTTACCTTCGAAAACACAGTACAGCCGCACGGGAAGTGCTGACACTTGTACCTACTGTAGATGGAATGCCATATTATATTGATAACGAGGGTGAGTACTGGCGTCTTTATGACTTTGTAACAGACAGCGTATGTCTCCAGCGTGCCGAAAGCGTGTCCGACTTTTACGAAAGCGCGGTAACATTCGGCAGATTTCAGAGTATGCTCGCAGACTACCCCGCACATACGCTTCATGAGACAATCCCTCACTTCCATGACACTGTTTCTCGCTTCGCCGATTTAATTGGTTCGATCGAAAATGACGTATCACACAGGGCTGCGGGTGTCTCCGCAGAAATCGAATTTGCACTTTCCTATAAGGAATTTGCTTCTACTCTTGTTGATCTGTCCCATTCGGGATCACTTCCCCTCCGGGTGACACATAACGACACCAAGCTCAACAATGTACTATTTGATATACATACAAGGAAAGGTCTGTGTGTCATCGATCTTGATACGGTTATGCCCGGTCTGGCTGTCAACGACTTCGGTGATTCCATACGCTTCGGAGCATGCACAGCTGCCGAAGATGAAAAAGATCTGTCCAAAGTATCGCTTGATCTTGATCTTTATAAAGCCTATCTGCAGGGATTTCTGTCAGAATGCGGCAGCAGCCTGACAGAAAAGGAGATCGAAATGCTGCCGGTCGCCGCCAAAATGATGACTTTGGAATGCGGCGTCCGTTTTCTGACGGATTATCTGGACGGCGATAACTATTTTAAGACTACTTACCCTGAACACAATCTGATTCGATGCCGTACTCAGTTCGCGCTTGTTTCGGATATGGACCGCAAATGGCAGCAGATGCAGAATATTCTAAGCGAGGTCATTGCCGTATGAACATATATGGACTGGACATTACCTGCCGGATTGTACCAAAACTTGATCCGGGCTTTATCCCGCTTTTAAGATTCAACGAAGAGTTTCTTAAAACAGCCGACAAGCCTTTTGCTATTGCCATAGAACGAAATGACAGGCAGATCTGCACATATAATACGTATATTCACGGTACACCCGAAAAGCATGAAGCCGATGTCTTTTATATAGACCGCTTAATCAAAACGATCCTCTGGATGAAAGGCGGTTTCCGGATTTATGTCTGCGGTGAAAGCGATATCTGCGCCACCGTAAAGAGTGCTTACTCCCCGGATGGATCACGTGCATTTGATTATGAGTTTATGTCGCGTGTTTTCGAGCAGAAAATGGAAGTACTCCAAGTGCCGTCCATTCCTCCTGCCAATGAGACATCTTATTCCATCGGCAGGCATCTTGAAGGCTGCCGTATCGGATTTGATGCCGGCGGCAGTGACAGGAAAGTATCTGCTGTCATTGACGGCACCCCTGTATACAGCGAGGAGGTCGTCTGGTATCCGAAAGTGACGGAAGATCCCGACTATCACTATCAGGAAATCGTATCTGCTTTGCGTACAGCCGCCTCCTATATGCCGCGGGTTGATGGAATCGGTATTTCATCAGCGGGCGTGTATGTTGCAAACAGAACCATGGTCGCGTCCCTTTTCCTTAAGGTACCTGAGAATCTTTTTGATTCCAAAGTAAAGGATATCTTCCTTCGCGCCGGCAGAGAAATTGGCGATGTGCCGGTTGTCGTATGTAATGACGGGGATGTAACAGCACTGGCCGGGGCGATGAGCCTCAACACAAATAACATACTCGGTATCGCTATGGGTACCAGTGAAGCTGTCGGATATGTTGATGACAAGGGCAATATCACAGGCTGGCTGAACGAGCTCGCCTTTGCACCGGTTGACGCGTCTCCCGAAGCAATGGCGGATGAGTGGTCCGGTGATATCGGCTGCGGCGTCAAGTATTTTTCACAGGACTCGATTATTAAGCTGGCCCTTTCGGCTGATATAGATTTTGACGATGCCCAAACGCCGGCAGAAAAACTCAAAGTCGTCCAGGTCCTCCTGGAAAAGGGTGACAGTCGGGCAAACGATGTATATGAATCCCTGGGAGTCTACCTTGGACATACCCTTCCCTTCTATTACAGCCTGTACGCCTTCAGCAGGGTTCTTCTTCTGGGTCGTGTTATGGGCGGAAAGGGCGGCGATATAATTCTTCATACATCGCACAAAGTGCTGGAAAAGGAATATCCTGATATGGCAGCGATGTTTTCTGTATCCTTACCCGATGAGAAGTCCAGAAGAGTCGGACAGTCCGTTGCTGCAGCAAGCCTGCCCATTTTATAAGGAGAATAATATGCTTATTAAGAATGCTTCTGTTTATACTCAGGGCCGCAAATTTTCTAAACAGGACGTGCTTTTCGACAGCCGCATACTTGAAGTCGGCACGATCTCCGGTATCCCTGATATCGACGCCGAAGGCTGCTATCTGATCCCGGGATTAATCGATGTGCACACGCACGGCGCGGTCAATCAGGATTTCAGTGATGGAAACGCCGAGGGTATATCAAATCTTTCCAAGTATTATGCTGCCTCAGGCGTAACTTCTTTTCTGGCTACTACCATGACACTCTCTGAAGATACACTTACCAGCGCCATGCACACGGTCCGCGACTTCAAGCGGCCTGAAGACGGCGCGCGCTGTATCGGCGTCCATCTGGAAGGCCCCTTTCTTTCCTATGAAAAAAGAGGCGCGCAGGCGCCCGGTTATCTTCATACCCCGGACATAGATATGTTTAGAAGGCTAAGTGACGCCTCAGGAAATATTGTAAAACTGGTAGGAATTGCCCCTGAACTGCCGGGCTCCATGGACTTTATCCGTGAGGCGTCCCTAACATGCGCTGTCTCAGTGGCACATTCGGCGGCCGGCTACAATACAGCAATGGAAGCATACCGCTCCGGTGCCACACAGGCGACGCACATGTTCAACGGAATGAATCCGCTCCATCACCGCGATCCGGCTGTTGTCGGCGCGGCCTATGACAGCGGCGCATATGCTGAACTGATCTGCGACGGGCTTCATATCCATCCTGCCGTTATCCGGATAACCTTTAAGCTATTCGGAGAAAAAACACTTCTTATCAGCGATTCCCTCCGGTGTGCCGGAATGCCCGACGGCAATTATGAATTGGGCGGCCAGCCAATTGTTGTCAAAGATTCAAGGGCAACACTTCTCGACGGGACTCTGGCCGGTTCCTGCATTAGCTTGCTTACCGCCGTTAAGAATGTCATTTCATTTGGCATTCCCGCGGAAAGCGCCGTCTGTGCGGCAACCGAGGCAGCTGCCAAAGCAATACGCTGCGACTCTTTCGTCGGATCCATTGAAGTCGGCAAATTCGCCGACATGCTGGTCCTCGACAGGGACTTTAATCTTCTCACCACCATTATTGACGGAAAGATTATTCATAATTAATCTATTTACCCCGAAAACAATTACTGAACAGCGATATTTTTTTCGCAACGTCTTTATATCTTTTATCATCTTGTTATCAAAAAAGAGGCTGTTGCAAAATTTGAAACAGCCCCCTCCTGTGTTACTGCATTATTAGGATGCCTGGCCGAGGGACTTATACTATAGATAGAGAGTTTCCCTTATGGCGTTGCATTCACTGCTGTTGTAATAACACTATAAATTTTGGTAGTCCCCACCGTCCTATACGCTTTGACTTGGTAATAATATTTAGTCCCCGTTGTCAGTCCTGTATTTGTATAACTGGCTGATGTTACTGACTTGACATAGGTAAAACCACTGGTCGGTGACGTCGAACGGTACATGGCATATCCGGTTGCTCCTGTAACTGCATTCCAGCTTATTTTGATGCTGGTAGCACCTGCTCTTGCTGCAGTTAGCCCTGTCGGGGTAGCCGGTATCGGTTTGGCACAGACGGCTGATGTAAACGCACTGTATATTTTCGTTGAACCTACCAAAGTATATGCTTTGACCTGGTAATAGTAGGTTGTTCCTGTTGTCAGTCCTGTATTGGTATAACTGGTGGATGTTACTGTCTTGATATAGGCAAAACCGCTGGTTGGAGAAGTCGATCGATAGATAGAATAACCGGTTGCTCCCGCTACAGCTGTCCAGGTGAGTTTTGTACTGTTATATCCCGCAGAAACCGCTTTCAGGCTCTTAGGAGTGTCCGGCAAAGGTTTGGCGCTTACGGTCGTCGTGGCAGCACTATAGATCTTAGTGGTGTCCACCAGCGTATATGCTTTGATTTGGTAATAGTACGTCGTTCCTGTTGTCAGTCCCGTGTTAGTATAGCTGGTTGATGTTACTGCCTTGATATAGGCAAACCCGCTGGTAGATGTCGTCGATTGATATATAGAATAACCAGTTGCACCCGCTACAGCTGTCCAGGTGAGCTTAGCACTGTTATATCCTGCTGAGACTGCTTTCAGATTTGTAGGGACAGCAGGGGGATCGGGGACAACAGGAACTTCCTCAATAATGGCAGTCGTACTGCCCAAAACGTCTGAAGTCAAAATGCCTTCATAATATGTTTTGAGTCCACTCGGAACAAAAAACGTTATGGTTTTGTCAGGCCCAATATCAAACGCATTTATATTTATACTTGTTACACTTCCATTAAATGTAACATCGCTCAGACTTGTGCAGGCACAAAAAGCCTCACCCCCGATGCTCGTCACGCCGCTCGGGATCGTGACACTCGTCAGACTTGAGCAAATATAAAACGCCCTGTCCCCGAGGCTCTTCACACTGCTCGGGATCGTGATACTAGCCAGACTTATGCAGCTTAAAAACGCGAAATCCCCGATGCTCGTCACGCTGCTCGGGATCGTAATACTGGTCAGACCTTCACAATGTTCAAACACGCCTTGCCCGATGCTCGTCACTCCGCTTGGGATCGTGATGCCGGCCAGACCTGAACACCAATAAAACGCGTAATCCCCGATGCTCGTAACACTACTCGGAATCGTGATGCTGGTTAGATTTTTGCAAAAATCAAACGTTGAATACCCGATGCTCTTCACGCTGCTCGGGATCGTGATGCTGCCGGACTTTCCCGCCGGACAACAAATCATTTCGATTCCATCTTTTGAATACAAAATTCCATCCATACTTTTGTATACTGTATTAGCCGCATCTACGGTAATCGATGTCAGACTTGTGCAGTAAAAAAAGACCTCAGTCCCGATGCTCGTTACTCCGCTCGGGATCGTGATTCCGGTCAGACCTGAGCACCGATAAAACACATAATCCCCAATGCTTCTTACACTATTCGGTATCGTGATACTGGTCAAATCTGCGAACAACTCAAACGCACTATCCCCGATCTTCGTCACACTTACTCCGCCTATAGTGTCAGGAATATCAATTGTTCCGTCGAATCCTGTCGGAATATCAAACCCGGTTATTGTGGCTTCTCCATCAGCAATAGAATACGTCAGTCCCGTCGAAGGATCCGTCGTATCTGCCAGAACTGTTTCTCGGTTTATCACTGTAATTCCGATGATAATCGAAAGACTCATAATTATAGAAAGGATGCGATTTGTTCGTGTGCTTTTCATAACTTTGCCCTCCTTTTGAATGGCAAAACCGTTCGATTTTGATTGACACTAATACTATCTCGAGAATACTCTTCTCTATATTATTTGTACATATAAATTGTAAATATTATTTTACATATTATTTTAAAATCTATTTCAATTGCTCAATTCCGAGTTGCGTGTTGGCTTGCAATAATATGGCCGCAGGTATTCTTTTCTTATTGCCTGCGGTCACAAAGGAGGGGCTGTTGCATAATGAACTTTTAAGGTTCAGAATGCAACAGCCCCTTTTTGATGATTTGTGAGGCAAGGCTTCTTAGCTTATCCTTTAACACCGCCTGCAGTAATACCTCCAATAATTTTTTCGGAGAGGAAAATGTACAGGATGAATGTTGGCAGGAACACGATTACGACAGCTGCAAACATGCCGGCGTAATCACCCGTATATTTCATGGAGTTGATCATCGAGTACAGTCCAACCGCTACAGGCCGCATCTCATCACTGTTGGCAAAAATGAGTGACAGGAAATATTCATTCCAGATATTTATGAAATTAAAGATTGTCACAGTAATGATGCCCGGCTGCGCCATGGGAAACATTATTTTCCAGAATGTTTTGATGGGAGTACAGCCGTCAATGGCCGCCGCCTCTTCATAACTTCTTGATGTGTTGGCAAAGAATGTCACTAGAAAAATAACCGTATAAGGGATATTAATGCCTATATATAAGAAAACCAGAACAACACGGTTACTGAGTGCGGACGAAAGAAGACCTATTTGGGATATAACGCAGAACAAAGGGAGAACAATCATAATAGCCGGTACACCCATCGCCGCGACAAATCCATTTTGAATCGCCTTTTTACCCAGGAAGGTAAACCGGGCCAGAACATATGCGCAGGGAGCGGCAATCAGGATAAGCAGCGCGCATGAAATAGCAGCATATACCAGGGAATTTGTGAAAAACACGGAAACATTCTGGCTGTTCCATGCCTTTATATAGTTCTCTATATGCAGTCCGGTCGGGAATCGCAGTGCATCCCCGGTAAAAATATCTCTGGTGGTTGAAAAGGATGCACAAATCACCCAACCCAGAAGCATAAAAGTAAAGAGTACCCAGATCAGAAGAATAATATAGCCGGGAAGAAGATGTGTTTCCTTCTTCCAATTTATGGGTGCATGCTTGAAATTTTTCATTTTTCTGATCCCCCCCGCTTATATTTCATAGTCATCATCTTTGAGGAGCTTATTAGTCAGGACAAAAATGCACACAACACATACGGAAAGTACAACGCCAATGGCCGCGCCAAGACCTGCATTTCGTTCCGTCATGGCATTTCCGGCGCCGAACACCTGCATATACATGTAAACCATGGGCGTAATCGTAGTGGTGTCCGTGGTTACCATACTGAACAGTTGGCTCCATACGAAGAAAGCAACGGAAGTCACAGACCACATAGTAATATTTGTTTTAACCACGCCTTTGAGTAAAGGCAGTGTTATATGTCGAAATTGCTGAAACTTGTTGGCGCCGTCAATTGTACATGCCTCAAAATACTCCACGCCGATACGTTCAATACCGGAGAGCCAGATCAGCATGTGATAGCCGACCATGCCGAAGCAGTAAGCAAAAAGAAGGGCCCAAAACTTGTGATTCGTATCCGTCCACTGGATGGAAGCCAGTGAATCAAGATGCAGGAAAGTGAAAATATCCTTCAGCAGACCGTATTTGGGGCTGTAAACATATTGCAGCCACATAGTTGCCAGCGCAACCGCAGAGACGATATTAGGCATATAGATGATTGCCCTGAAGGCTCTCTTAAAACGTATTCCGCTGGTCAGAATAACCGCAAAAAGAAGTCCTGTACTCATGACAATAATACCGCCGATGAACCATATCCGGAACAGGTTCCACATAGCGGTGCCAAACAGGGGCGTGGTAAGCAGCTTATTGAAATTGGCCAGACCTGAGAATGACCATTCTGACATAGAATCGGTAACATTTTCTATTTTGTAGAAGCTCATCAATATGGTACGGATAATTGGATACAGGAATATGATGGAAAAAATAATCAGAGCCGGCGTTACAAACGCAACAATCATGCCTCTGTTCTTCTTCACTTTTGAGGCCTCCTCTTGTGTCAGTTTCTTACTGTTTGAAAAAACGGCGGCAGAATAAACTGCCGCCGCCCTGCGATCATCATTCTACTTAAGATTTGCCGGCTTTCATATTAGCAACGAACTCGTCAGCGGTAATGTTGCCGCCGCAGAGGTTCAGTACGTTAGCCTTAATTACAGCTGTCATATCAGCATTGCTTTCAACGCCTGCTGCCCAGCTGTAACGTGTTGTCAGCGCGGCCATAACAGGCTGCACGTCAGAAAGCATAACGGGCCACTGTGTGTTGGATGTATCCGCAGGAATACCAACACTTTCGACGCTCATCATCTGGTCATACTCGCCCTGTGTCAGGTAGCATATCAACTGGAAGGCTTCATCGGATACCTTGGAATCTTTATTGATAGCCATTACCTGAGCTCCATAGTTGGCAGCTTCGGTACCCGTAACTCCGCCTGCAAGTGCAGGATAGCTGAAGCAGCCCCAGCTGAAATCAGGTCCGGTTATGTCTTTGACTTCGTTGGGAAGCCAGGATCCGTTCAGGTACATGGCAGCTTCACCAAGAGCAAGTTCGGTGTTCTGTCCGGCAGGCCATACGTTGCCGGAGATGTTGGCACTGAGATATCCCAATGAATAAAGCTCAGCATAGTCGATAGCAAACTGAGCAACAGCAGGATCGTCCCATTTATTGTTGGTAACAATGTCCACAACAGCTTCTTCTCCAACAAGTCGTGCCAGATGATATCCGATCATGCAGGTTATATATGCATCATCGCAGGTGATGGGTGTATAGCCGGCAGCTTTTATCTTTGCGCAGGCATCAAGAAGTTCCGCCCATGTTGCAGGAACTCCGGTTACGCCGGCTTCCGTAAAGATAGCTTTATTATAGAAAAATGCAAATACATTGGGCTGATAAGGAATACTCTTGAGTGTTCCGTCAGCAACATCGCGGCAGGCAGCGATAAGGCCGGGATTGGCCGTTGCTTCGTAGTCATATTTGGCAGATAATTTTTCAAGATCCATCGTGTAGTCTGCAAAGGCTGTGTTAACACGGTCAATATCTTCATCAAACATGTCGATAACAGTTCCAGCATCCATTGCGGGTGTCAGGCCCTCACGGATACCGGTACGGCCTTTGAACTGCAGGTCAACTTTGATGCCGGTCTCAGCAGTAAATGCTTCAACGGCTTTGGCAATGACCTGGCCCTGTGGCTCTGTAGATTCCCACATGGACCAATAGACTACCGTTGCGTCGGATTGAGCAGCGGCATCCGTGCCGTCCGCTGCTGTGGTGGTACTGTCTGCCGCGGCACTGGTTGATGCCGCTGTAGTAGTGGCGGCTGTGCCGGCGCATGCTGTCATTGGCACTACCATACAGGCTGTCAGAACAAGAGCAAGTATTTTCTTCATTTCTTTTCCTCCTCAGATTCTTGTTACCTCAAATCACCAGCTGGCCGGCATACCTTCCAATGTACACAGTCGCTTGTGATTAATAACACAAAATAGTCTTATCCCAAGTCGAAATCCTTTATGAACGGTTGCTGAAACTGAATTGAACCTTTATATGCCTAAGATTATCACGCAGGTTAAGCCGTGTATTTGCATAATTATTTGGTGAATGTACACAAAATCAATGTGTTAATAAAGGACCTACACTCCATTCCGACGGATATTCAGCACAAATTACAGGTTAAGCAATAACTTTCGCCTGATAGAACCAAAAAAGCTCTGTAATCATTTGAATACAGAGCTTTTTTGGTTCTATCAGTGGTTCTATAAATTGACTTCTATAATATGACTTTATTTGCTGCCTGCAGCTTCGATTTTTTTATTGCGGAAAAAGAGGCAGATATCCGTTGCAACCATGATTACATTCGGAAAATAGAAGAAAAATGCGAGGTTATAAGTACTTGAGAAACACTTGGATGCAATTCCGCACAGGTATCCGAACAGGATAAAGCACATGAACAGAAGGCTCTTTCCCTTTGTAGATCTGGAGCGGTAAGAGCGGAAGATGGAAAGCGGCCATGACACACCAAAGCTGACAATCATAAATGTTTCGAGAATACTTGCATAATCCATTTTTTTACTTCCTTTTCATATTTACTTTTTTATTTGGTTTTTTATCTGGTCTTTTATCTGGTTTTTTATCTGGTCTTTATTTTAGCTTATCTGTTCACTCGTGACCATGCGTGTAGACAGGAAGCAGTTTGGGAGATTCAATATCTGTTGTGATCCCCGCTGATTCCATCTCTTCTGCAAATTTCGCAGCATGTTCAAGAGTCAGCTTACCTACCGTTATTTCTTTGCACACGGAAGCTGCGTTCTTGCCTGCGGCTCTTCCGAAGACAATAATATCCAGAAGAGAATTACCCATCAGACGGTTCTTGCCGTGGATACCGCCGGCCGCCTCCCCTGCAACGTACAGATTTTCTATATTAGTCTCACATTTATCGTTGATCTGAAGACCGCCGTTCTGGTAGTGCAGCGTCGGATACACAAGAATCGGGTCTTTTCGGATATCGATATCATACTTTCCAAACATGCGGAGCATCGCGGGAATCCGCTGTTCGATCGTTCCTTCACCATGGATGAGCTCGATCATCGGCGTATCAAGCCATACGCCAATCCCATCGGACGTACGGATGCCTTTTCTGTGAGCGGAACATTCGCGTATAATCGCGGCCGCTGCGACATCCCTCGTTTCGAGAGGGTGAACGAAAACGACGCCGTTCTTATTAATGAGCTTCGCACCGAGGGAACGAACTTTTTCGGTAACCAGCGCCCCGAAAATCTGCTCAGGGAAAGCAGCTCCGGTCGGGTGATACTGAAGCGTCTCAGCATACAGGAGTTTTGCTCCCGCACGATAACCGAGAATCAGGCCGTCAGCAGTTGCCCCGTAATGATTGGATGTCGGGAATCCCTGGTAATGGAGCCTTCCTGCGCCACCGGTCGCGATAATGACCGTCTTTGCGCGTGTGATCAGAATTTCCCTGGTCTCCATATTTATAAGCACAGCGCCTGCTGCTTTTCCCTCATCGTCAAGGATCAATTCGATAGCAGAGGTAAAATCAACCACCTGAATATTCCGGTTCAAGACTTCATCACGGAGTGTACGCATGATTTCAGCGCCTGAGAAGTCCTTGGCAGCGTGCATTCTTTTGCGGGAGGTGCCGCCGCCATGAGTTGTAATCATGGTACCGTCCGGTGCCTTATCAAATTCCACGCCGAGTTCGTTCAGCCATTTGATGGCATCCGGCGCTTCAGTGACAAGCTTTCTTACCAATTCCGGTTTATTGGCATAATGACCGCCGCCCATCGCATCAAGATAATGCTGGGCCGGTGAATCATTTGGTTTGTCAGCTGCCTGAATGCCGCCTTCCGCCATCATTGTGTTGGCGTCGCCCATACGGAGCTTGGTGACAATCATAACCTTCGCGCCGGCTTTTTGTGCTTCTATGGCGGCCGATGTACCGGCACCGCCGCCGCCGATAATCAGAACATCCACATCATAGTCAATTTTGTCCAGATCAATGTCCATCCCCGAAATCCGGCTGTTTGCCTGAAGAAGCTCAGCAAGCTCCAAAGGGACCTTATCACCCGTATTCGGACCTATCTTCAAAGAGACAAATTTATCCTTCTTATAATCCGGATGATAGGTAACAAGGAGTGTCCGCTTCTCTTCTGCAGACATTCTTTCTGGTTCCAGGACAGCATTTTCTGCTCTTGCCGCTTCTACTTTCTGTATTGAAGCAAGCATTTCATTTGTGTACATATCCGATTTTCTCCTTATACTTCAATCTCTCTGGTGTTATAAAGCTCTCTGATTTCTTCAACCGGCTTCTGCATAAGGCCTTCCAGCAGATCTGTGAAATCTCCATTCTCAATTTCACGGACCCGATCCTCGAGATGTCCGGATTTAGGAGCCAGGTATTTGCCGTTCAGGCGCCTTGCCAGAAGGGAGACCTGCGGATGGGAAATACCGGCAGGGCAGCGTGAGGAGCATACGCCGCACATGACACAGTCGAAGGATTCCTCCGCACATTTCTCATATTCACCGCGCTGTGCATAAGCAATATACTGCATAACATTGAGTCCCTGCGTGCAGCTTTTGGTGCACGCATTGCAGCCGATGCAGCTGTATATTTCAGGGTATAGCTGCATCATGATCTGTTCGGTCGGCTTTATCTTATTAATATCATAGCCCTGTTTAACCAGCGGAAAAAAAGGCAGTGTTGCAATATACATGTTATCTTCTACTTTTATCTGACAGGCCAGGCAGGCCTTCAATTCCCTGTCGCCCTTTATTCTGTAAATAGTAGCGCATGCGCCGCAAAAACCGTTACGGCATCCGCAGCCGCGGATCAGCTGATAACCGGCGTATTCCATTGCACACATAATTGTGAGATTGGAGGGCACTTTGTATTTTTTGCCCATCAGAAATATGTTTACCATGTTTTCCATCTTGCTGTCATTCTCCTTATCAATATTCATTCGGCATTTCATCAAGCTGGTCACAACGGAATACCGGACCATCTTTGCAGACGTATTTGCCGCCAATATTGCAGCGGCCGCATTTACCGACGCCGCACTTCATCTTAAGTTCCATCGTGGTATATACCTGTTTTTTCTCAAAACCCAATTCCTGCAGGCCGGCCAGCGTGAACTTGATCATGATCGGAGGTCCGCAGATAATAACCGTCTTATTTACATCAAAGCCAAGTTCTTTTACATAATTCGGCACAAATCCTACATGGCCGTCCCAGTTTTCCTGTGCGCGGTCGATGGTAAGATGTACATTTACGCCTTCCTCCCGGCTCCATTCTTCAATAATTTCGTTATAATCAACCAAATCTTCCTTGCTTCTGGAACCATATACAATATCGACGGTTCCGTAATTTGCGCGGTAGTGGCGGACATAGTTGATTACCGAGCGCAGCGGCGCAAGACCGATACCGCCTGCGACGAACAGCAGATCCTTGCCACGGAAGTCAGTCTCCACAGGGAACCCGTTACCGTAAGGTCCCCGGATTGCGATGGCCTGACCCGGTTCCATCAGATGCAGCCAGTTAGTCAGGCATCCGCACTTCTTGATGCTGAATTCCATGTACTCTGTGTTAGTTGGCGAGGAAGTAATAGAAAACATGGCCTCGCCAATACCCGGAATAGACAGCATCGCACATTGTCCGGGAATGTGTTCAAAACACTTACCGCCATCCGGGGATACCACACGGAAGGTCTTGACATCCGGCGTATCAATGCGGACATCCGTAACACGGCCAAGTTTCGGGATTAAAGTTTCTTCTATCATTTCAATTATCCCCCAGTTTTTTGGCGACTTTTGCTATATTCATTGAAATCGGACATTTGGCAAGGCATCTTCCACAGCCGACACAACCGTATTCACCGTTATTATTGGCGGGAAAATAGACCAGCTTATGCATGAATCGCTGACGGAATTTCTCCATCTGTGTAACACGGGGATTGCCGTGCGCCATTTTTGTGAAGTCGGAATACATGCAGCTGTCCCAGCAGCGGAAACGTTTGACTTCATGTCCTGTATCAAAATCACAGATGTCATAGCACTGGCAGGTAGGACAGACAAAGGTGCAGGTTCCGCAGCCCAGACAGGTCCTTGAGAGTTCCGCCCATTTCGGTGAGTTGAACTTCTCAAGAAGTGCCGCATCGCCAAACCCGTCCAGATTAAAATCAGCTAAGGGAAGCTTTGCCATAATTTTCCGGGTCTCTGTCTTCTGTGTTTCGACAGCAGATTCGTCCGCCTCGTCGAGAATTGACTGGAAGCTGTCCATCAGGACGGCACCCTTATCCGTGATGGCTTCAAAATATATATCGCCGTCTTCAATCCACGAAGAGATATCGCCTTCAGGATTTGAAGGATCAATGCCGAATGCTGTGCAGAAGCAGGTCTCTTCCGGCCGCGTACAGGAAAGGGTGATAACCGTGCCGTGCTCGCGTCTGGACTTATAGAAACTGTCAACGGGGTCAGAAAGAAACACTTTGTCGAGAATAGAAAAGCTTCTCGCATCACAGGCACGGACGCCGAAAAGCACAAAATCTTCAGCTTCACTGCGGGTATCTATAATCTCAATATTTTTCCCGTTCATCTTGAAGTCAACAAGATTCTCTGTCTGCGGGAAGAAGAAATCCTTGGCACTTCTCACCGTATTCAGCGCCTGACTCATTGTCATACCGTATTCCCATTTTTTGTACCCGGCCTGTCCGGCCCCGTTATCAACAGGCAGATAGAGCTGTTTATTATCTGAAATCATTTCATAGAGCTTACTAATGTTAAAAAGGGAAAGCTTACGCATCTCAGTTACCTCCCTTAGTATGTAAAGTACCCGGTTCAACGTCTTCTTTCGTGAAGGCTGTCATCGGAGAAATTGCCTCGCAGTCTTCGCCCGCCTGAAAAGCACCGAAGTATTCATTAATATCCTTGATTCCTTTGCGGTTCAAAAGATGAAGCGGAATGTTCTGCGGACATACACGGGAACATTCCCCGCAGTCTGTGCAGCGGCCGGCAACGTGGAAGGCACGGATGATATGATACATATTCTCTTCAAAGGTATCCGCGCTGGCTTTTCCGGCCACGCCTGAATCATCGTTATCAAACACGCATTTTTCACAGGTACAGGCAGGGCATACATTTCTGCAGGCATTGCAGCGGATGCAGCGTGAAAGCTCGCCGCGCCAGAACTCGAAGCGTTCGTCCGCTGACATTTTTTCAAGCTTTTCCACCATGTCAAAACGATCCGTAACCTGTACTTCCCCATCATCTCCGATCAGTTCATCGTACACAACATGCTTTTTACTCTTGCAGTTCATACAGCGTTCAAGAAGAACTCTGCTTTTGGAAACTTGGGTGCTTCCATAAATTGTATCAACGATATAGGTATCGTCTTCACCTGTGATCCCTGTGACACCGCGGATGCCGTCTGCTTTTATTTTCTCAATATCCGCTTTTCCGCCGCATTCTATGCCAATAACATAGACCTTATCACGGAGAATACGGTTTTCCTTAATAAGCTGATTGAAACTATATGTATCGCATGGTTTCAGAAAGACAGCAACTTTACCCTCTTTGCGGGATTCCTTCACCAGATATTTCGACAGATTATTTCCGCAGAAGTCGTTATACACAAATCCATGATCCAGATCTTCCGCATTTGTGAATACGGAGGGCGTAATATCATATACAAATACACCGGCCTGCCATCCAAGGACGCGGTCTACTTTGCCTTCCTGTAAAAGAACCGAGGCGCGCTGCTTCATTATTTCCTGCATCTCAAATCCCCCAGTCTTTTGTTCGGTCCAAGCTTGATGACAGTCTCTGCAAAATCATTCATGGTCGCGGCAAATTTTGCACCCTCGGCGGCGGATACCCATTCCACGCGGGTTCTTCCGCGGTCAATACCCAGATAATCCAGCATCGAGAAAAGGATTGTCATTCTTCTTCTGGCATAATAGTTGCCGGTTGTATAGTGGCAGTCTCCGGGATGACAGCCGCATATGATTACGCCATCCGCACCTTTTTGAAAGGCGCGGAGAATAAACATCGGGTTGACCCGGCAGGAGCAGGGCAAACGTATTATTTTGACATCAGCCGGATAGTTAAGCCGGTTGTTGCCTGCCAGGTCAGCTCCGGCATAGGAGCACCAGTTGCAGCAGAATGCCACAATAACAGGTTTGAATTTACTTATTTCACTCGTTTCATTTATCTGCATATTGCATCAACCTCCGCCATAATCTGTCTGTTGGAGAATCCGTCCAAATCCATAGCTCCGGAAGGACAGGTAACCGTACAGGCTCCGCAGCCCTGACATACGGCTGCATTTACTGATGCTACGCGCCGGACTGCTATTGTTCTGTCAGGTCTCTTGAATTCCTTGTCAATATAGGTGATCGCGCCGTACGGGCATACTTTCTCACAAGATGAGCATCCGTTACAGAGCTGTTCATCGGAATGTGCCACACAGGGATTACAGGTCAGCTTGTTTTTGGCAAGAAGTCCGATGACTTTTACAGCAGCGGCTCCTGCCTGGGATACTGTTTCGGGAATATCCTTTGGACCCTGACACATTCCGGAAAGGAAAATTCCTGCCGTAGGACTCTCTACAGGACGAAGCTTGGCGTGAGCCTCCGTGAAAAAATCATTGGTATCCATGCTGGCGGTAAGCATGGTGGCGAGCGAACGCGCACTCTTATCAGGCTCGATAGCAGTGGCAAGAACCACCATGTCTGCCGTAATGTGAAGCTGCTCATTCGAGATGAGATCAGATGCCTGAACCATCAGTTTTCCATTGGCATCGGGAGCTACCTTCCCGACCATTCCCTTGATGTAATGGACATCATAATCCTCGACGGCGCGGCGGTAGAACTCATCGAAGTTCTTGCCGGGAGTTCGCACATCAATATAGAATACATATACATCGGTATCCGGATATTTCTCACGGGTCAGCATCGCATGCTTGGCCGTGTACATACAGCAGACTTTGGAACAGTACTGCTTACCGCATCCGGATGTGTCACGGGAACCTACACACTGAATGAACACGATTGTATGAGGATGAATTCCGTCCGAGGGACGAACCAGCTTCCCGTCCGTAGGACCGGCTGCATTAAGGATGCGCTCATATTCAAGGGAGGTCACAACATCCCGGCTCTGGGAATAAGCAAACTCATCATAATTTTCCAAAGAAATCGGATTATACCCGGTAGCTGCTACAATAGCGCCGTATTTTTCTTCGATATATTCGTCCTGCTGGGTGTAGTCGATCGCATTTGCCGTGCAGACTTTGGCACAGATACCGCATTTGCCGCTTTTCAGCATCGTGCAGTAATCAGGATCAATCGTGGCAACCTTAGGTACCGCCTGTGCAAAAGGTATATAAATGGCGCTGCGGTTGTTCATGCCGAGATTGAATTCATTGGACACTTTCTTCTGCGGGCATTTCTCCATACAGGCACCGCACCCTGTACAGATATTTTCTTTCACGTAGCGGGCTTTCTTTTTGATCTTTACTGTAAAGTTGCCGACAAAACCCTTCACTTCAGCAACTTCGCTGTAGGAATAGATCTTAATGTTTTCGTGCTGTGCTGCCTCCACCATTTTGGGCGTAAGAATACAGGCTGCGCAGTCGAGAGTCGGGAATGTCTTATCCATCTGCGCCATTTTACCGCCGATCGTCGGGGATTTTTCTACGATATCCACCTCAAATCCGGCTTCTGCAATATCAAGGGCCGTCTGAATGCCGGCAATTCCTCCGCCGATAACAAGGGCCCGCTTGGTAACAGGGCTTTCACCCGCAATGAGCGGCACGTTGAGATTTACTTTTGCAATGGCCGCTTTGCCAAGAACAATTGCCTTTGCAGTAGCTGTGGGCATATCCTTATGAATCCAGGAGCATTGTTCGCGGATGTTGGCAATTTCAAGCATATACGGATTAAGACCGGCCGCCGTTGCAGTCTTTCTGAAAGTAACTTCATGCATACGCGGCGAACAGGAGCAAATAACAGCGCCGGTAAGATTGTGCTCCCTGATCGCATTTATGATAATATTCTGTCCGGATTCAGAACACATATATGGGTAGTCAGTTGAGATAACAACACCGGGCTCACTTTTGAGAGCCTCAGCAACGGCAGTGACATCCACCGTTCCTGCTATGTTCGTGCCGCAATGGCAGACAAATACACCTATTTTTTGCATTTTTACATTCCTTCTTACTTGCTGTCTATTTGCTGTTTATTTGCTGTTTATTTGCTGTATTTTCTAAATGCGCTGACGATGGCCTGCTGTGGCAGATTCTTGTCGAGCAGAGCAGGAATCTGATCTGCCTTCAGATGATTTTGGCCCTGCTGCCGGACGACCATCAGCCGGATTGCCTCTATCAGGC
>Ga0123338_10001500_pt1 | contig 22570 bp, 17 predicted proteins | sample grotaG_FD_89793 | JGI IMG/M metagenome (GOLD analysis project Ga0123338, IMG submission 89793) | Glacier valley bacterial and archeal communities from Borup Fiord, Nunavut, Canada, to study Microbial Dark Matter (Phase II) -... | ecosystem: Environmental > Aquatic > Freshwater > Ice > Glacier ...
GGATACGCAGCGGCCGTTTGCGATTGTCATCATCGGCGGGCTGATCTCGTCGACGCTGTTGACGATGTTGTTGTTGCCGACGCTGTATGAGCTGGCCGACCGCTGGTTTGGGACGGGGCGGGCGCGGCGTCGTGCGGCGCGGTTGGATCTGGCCTCTGCCACGCGAAAGGATCCGTCGTGAGATCGTTGTTGATGTTGTTGATGTTGTTGGTGTCATCGGTGGCTGTTGCGGCTGGGCCCGCTTCGGAAGAATTGACGATGTCGCAAGCGGTGGCCATCGCGTTGAGTCGCAATCATGATGCGATTGCCGCGGCGCTCGATATCGATACGGCGCAGCTCGATCGGGTCCAGGCTGGGCTTTATCCCAATCCGATCTTGAGCTACACCCTCGGGAATATCGTTTTGGGGACGGCCAACGATCAGATGATGGGCGTGCGGACGGGCGCGTTTGGCCAGACCGTGCACCAGATCGGTATCAGCGAAGTGATTGATATCTGGGCCAAGCGCAATACGCGCTTGCGAGCGGCGGATCGGTCCATCGAGCACAAGAAATATCAGGTGCAGGATGCGCTGCGCGAGATCGTGTATGCGGTGCGGTCGGCGTTTGCCGACGTGCTGCGGGAGCAGTCGGAGCTGAGCTTGGCGGCGGAGACGCGGGCGCGCTACGACGAAACCGTTGGGCTTTCGCGCAAGCGTTTTGCGGCTGGCGATATCTCCGATACCGAATTGAAGAAGGTCGAGCTCGAGGGGTTGCGCTATCAGAACGCGCTCATCGACAGCGAGATGCAGCTCGATCTGGCGCGCGAGAAGCTCGCGGCGCTGTTGGCGGTGGGCTCGGCGGACAAGTTGCCGGCATTGCATGCATCGGCGATTCCCGACGAGAAACGCGTTCCGTTCGTGGTGGCCAAGCTGGTCGACGAGGCGTATGCCGAGCGGCCGGATGTGCAGGCGGCCAAGTCGGCCAAGCTGCTGTCGGAGGCCACACTGGTGCAGGCCCGTCGCGAGGCGTATCCGGATATCTCGGTGGGGCTTACCTATCAACACTCGGAGTTCACGGTTTCTGGTGACAATCCCAATTCTTTGTCGCTGGGGTTGTCGTTGCCCATCCCGGTGTTCGATCGCAACCAGGCCAATATCGGGCGCGCGCAGGTCGATATTCGGCGTGCCGAGAATGACGGCAAAAGGCTCTTGATCGTGGTGCAGCACGAGGTCGCGGATGCGGCTCGACGGGCGCTGCGCTCGGATCGGCTGCTCGACGCGTTCGAAGGCGGCATGCTGGAGCGAGCCGAGAGCTCGTTGAAGGTGGCGGAAAAGTCTTACAAAGCGGGTGCGGTATCGTTGCTGGAATTATTGGAAGCCCAGCGCACGTATATCGAGATTCGCAGTCAATATCTTCGGGCGATGTACGACTACAGACAGGCGGCGATCGACGTGTTGCACGCGGTCGGCGAAAAAGGAGTGAAGTGATGCGTGGCTGGTTGGTCGTGCTGGGACTCGTTGGCTTCGTCGGATGTAACAAGGCCACCGGCGAGCAACAGGCTGTTCCCGTCGAGAAAAAAGACTCCATCAAGATCGAGCCGGGCAATGCGCGGCTGGCGTTCATCAAGGTGGAGGCAGTGGTGGAGTCGGAGGCGTCGACGGCCGTGTCGCTGACCGGCAAGATCACCTTCGACGAGGACCATACGCAGCGCCTGGCTTCGCCGATCGATGGGCGCGTGGTGGCGTTGTTGGTCAAGCCCGGCGACAAGGTGCGTGCGGGGCAGGCGTTGATCGAGCTGTCGTCGCCCAATGTGGGTTTGTTGCAGGCGGATGCGCAGAAGGCCACTCAGGATTTGAGCGTGCAGACCAAGGCCGTGGAGCGCGTGCGCAAGCTGCAGGTCGACGGGGCCATTTCCGACAAAGAGGCGGCGCAGGTCGAGGCTGATTTTCAGAAGGCCAAGAGTGACGTGGCGCGTACCAACGCACAGCTGAAGTCGCTCGGCGTGTCGCCGAGTGATCCGGCGGTGACGGTGGCTTTGCGGGCGCAGATCAACGGCGTGGTCGTCGAGCGCAATGTGCTCGTGGGGCAAGAAGTGCGGGCGGATGCGGCCGCGCCGTTGATCACCGTGAGTCGGCTGGAGACGGTGTGGGCGATGGCGGACGCGTACGAGCAGGATTTGAGTCTGGTGCAAGAGGGCGCGGGCGTGGTGTTGCATGTGCCGGCTTATCCGGGCGAGTCGTTTCCCGGCGTGGTGAGTCACATCGGCGATCTCGTCGACAAAGACACACGCACGGTGAAGATTCGCTGCACGGTGGAGAACAAAGACCATCGGTTGAAGCCCGAGATGTTCACCAAGGTGGATCTGCAGAATATCGCGGGGAAAAAAGTCATCATGATCCCGTCGAAGGCCGTCATCAACGAGGGCGAGCTGACCAAGGTCATTCTGGCGCTGGATGGGAATGTGTTCAAAGGCCACAAGATTGACGTGGGGCCGGAGTCGGACGGGCAGATCCGTGTGCTGTCGGGCTCACTCAAGGTGGGCCAGAAGATCGTCACCGATGGTGCCATCTTCCTGAAGCGGGAGATCGAGACCAATTGATGCTTGCGTGCCCACCGTAGGCGCACCCACAGGCGCACCCCACCGTCGCACCCAACCGCACCCACCCAACCGCACCCAGGGTGATTTCTTGCTCACCGTAGGCGAACCGTAGGCGCACCCAGGTGATTTCTAACCTGTAGGCGCACCCAGGGTGATTTCTTGCTCACCGTCACCGTAACCGTAGGCATACCCAGGGTGATTTCTCACCGTAACCGTAGGCACACCCAGGGTGATTTCTCACCGTAGGCACACCCACCGTAGGCACACCCAGGGTGATTTCTTGCTAAGGGCTCGTGCGGGAACAACTCGCGCAATAAATGGCTTGGTCCCGTCGAGGAAAGTGTCGTGATTGATCAGGTTATTTCCGCACGAGTCCTAACCGTAGGCGCACCCAACCGTGGGACACCCACCACCGTAGGCACCCAGGGTGATTTCTTGCTAGCGACTGGCCCGCCCTGCGCCCACCAGGTTGGTTTTGGCCAGCGCCTACCTCGCCAGTTGACACCCGTTTCCCGTAGCGGTGCCCGGCCAAGTCGGCAGGAAACTACCCTCGGTAGGGTCCGCTGGTCCGGTAGGGTCCGCTGGTCCGCGCCGAGTAGGGCCCGCGACGTCAGTGCCTTTGCGCCCGACGGCACCTGCGTCGCCATTGGCGCCCGGTCTCAGGGCCCGTGTTAACCGGCCCGGATCGAGTACGATGGCGGCATGAAGCGGATTGCGATCCTAACCTCCGGGGGTGACGCGCCCGGCATGAACACTGCGCTGCGGGCCTGCACCTTGATTGCGGCGCAGCGCGGCGTCGAGGTGGTGGGCATCGAGCGCGGCTATGACGGTCTCTTCGATGGCAAAGTGCGACCGCTCACACGCGCCACCAAGTCGACCCAATCGGGTTGGGCCCCCATCCTCGACCTCGAGGCCGCGGCGCATCTCGGCGGCAGTTTCCTCGGATCGGCTCGCTGTAAGCCCTTTTACACAAAAGAGGGCCGCGTCGAAGGGGCCAAGGCGCTCCGCGAATTCGACGGGCTCATCGTCATCGGCGGCAATGGCTCGTTGACGGGCGCGCATCTTTTGTCCGAAGAGCACAGCATCAAGGTCATGGGCATCCCTGCGTCAATCGACAACGACGTGGGCTGTACCTCGACGGCCATCGGCGTCGACACCGCGCTCAACACCATCGTCGAGGCCTGCGACCGCATCTCCGATACCGCGCGTGCCCATCGCCGCGCCTTCGTCGTCGAGGTGATGGGCCGGCAGTCGGGCTATCTTTGCATGGCCAGCGCCATCGCCGCCGGAGCGGATGCGGCGCTGTTTTTGGAAGAAGGCCGCGGCGAGGAAGAGATCGTCGCTGTCGTGGCCGACGCCGTACGGCGCGGCTTTGCCGATGATCGCGGCAAGCAGCGGGTCCTGGTCATCAAGGCCGAAGGCATCGAGGTGCCCTGCACCAAGCTGGTGCGGCTCGTCGAGGAGCGGCTGCAGTCGGAAATTCCCGGCGTCGAGATCCGCGCCACCGTGCTCGGCCATCTGGTTCGCGGCGGCAATCCCACCTTTCTCGACCGCATGGTGGCCAGCCGATTCGCTCTCGGCGCAGTCATGTCGCTGCTCGGCGGTGAGACCGATCGCATGGTGGCCTGGCAGAGCGCGCTCTGCGACGGCAAGCCTACCGTCGATCGCGCGGTGACGACATTCTCGCTCACCCGCGTGCTCGAGGAGACTTCGGCCATGCTCACCGGCACCTCGTCGGTCATCAAGGCCCGGGTGCAGCTCATGCAGAGCGCCGCCGGCGTTCTTTCCCTTTAGGTCCATTTCAGGCACGTTACAGCCGTGACCGAGCTCTCTTTCCATCATTGGCTGGCCCTTGGCGTCATTGCCACCGCGGTATTGGTGTTCGTGACGCTGTTCTTCATCAATGCGCCGTATGGCCGTCACGTGCGCGAAGGCTGGGGTATCACGATCTCCAACCGTCTTGGCTGGGTGATCATGGAGAGCCCGGGAGCACTGGCGTTCTTCGGCATTTTCACCCTGGGTCGTAACGCCTGGCAGCCGGTGCCGATGGCGCTCGGCGCCATGTGGCTCACCCACTACGTGCACCGCGCGTTCGTCTTTCCGCTGCGCCTGCGTAGTGGCAAAAAGCCGATGCCGGCCACGGTGGCGCTCATGGCCATCGTGTTCAACGTGATCAACGCTTATCTCAACGCACGCTGGATCTCCGAGCTCGGCGAATATCCGACCACCTGGTTCCAAAACCCGCGCTTTATCGTCGGTGTGGCCGCCTTCGTCATCGGCATGATAGTCAATATCACCTCGGACAATATCTTGTTCTCGCTGCGTAAACCGGGTGAAACCGGATACAAGATTCCGGTCGGTGGTGCCTATCGCTGGGTCTCGATGCCCAACTATTTCGGTGAGCTCATCGAATGGGGAGGCTGGGCAATAGCCACCTGGTCGTTGGCGGGCAGCTCGTTCTTGATCTTCACCTTTGCCAACCTGGTTCCACGCGCCTTCAGCAACCATCGCTGGTATCAGAAGACGTTCCCCGACTATCCCAAAGAACGCCGCGCGGTGTTGCCGTGGCTGCTGTAGATTTTCGCGCCCGGTATGGTCGCTGGGCGGTGATTGCCGGTGCCTCGGAGGGCATTGGCGCAGCATTTGCCTACAGCTTGGCCGCACGCGGGCTGGATGTGGTGCTGGTAGCGCGGCGCCGGGGGCCGCTCGACGCGTTGGCTGCGTCTCTCACGGCGCAGCACCGGATCGCCACCCGGGTGGTGGCGCTCGATCTCGCCGAGGCCGACTCCGCCGAGCGGCTCGGTGCGGCCACCGACGATCTCGATGTGGGCCTTTTGATCTGCAATGCGGCGTTGGTTTCCATGACGTCTTTTTTCGACACCAGCGTGGACGTGTTGGCCCGCACGCTCGACCTCAACTGTCGCGCGCCCATGCTGCTGACCCGACGCTACGGCGCCAAGATGCGCGATCGCGGGCGCGGCGGCATCGTCATGGTCTCGTCGCTGGCGGCCCTGCTGAGCAATCCACACGGCGCCGCGTACGGCGCCACCAAGGCCTTCGAGTGCATCCTCGCCGAGGGCATCGGCGGTGAGCAGTCCGTCGTCGACATGGTCACCTGTTTGGCGGGGCCGACCCGAACCCCGGGCCTGAGCCGCCAGGGCGGAGACGACATGCAGTCATTGTCGGCCGAGCAAGTCGTCGAAGAAACGTTACGCGGCCTTGGCCGTCAGCCGCGCGTTATCCCCGGCCGGCTCAATCGCGCCGCCGCATGGTTCATGACACGCCTCCCGCGCAAGTGGGCCATTGGCCTCGTCGCCTCGCAGACCAAGAAGCTGAAACCCGAACCATTGACCGTCGAGAACTGAGGAGAACCATGTCCAAGTACATCTTTGATCCCGATGTCGTCCACGCCTGCTCGATGCAGGCGCTCGACAAGAAGAAGCCGGCGATGTTCGACGCCTTTGCCGATGCCATGGAGGTTCACTATCCGAACCTTCTCGATCGCGATCAGCCGTGGATCTACAGCATTGCCGGCGGCGCGATGATTCAGATGAAGCTCTATTTCGCGTCGATTACCGAATACATCATGATCTGGGGCACGCCCATTGGCTCTGAGGGCCACTCGGGCCGTCATTTCACCGGCTTTTGGGATACAGTTCTCGACGGTGAAGCCTGGTACTACGGTGAAGGGGAGTTCGAGAAAACCGTCTACAAGCCCGGTGATCGGATCTATGTGGGACCGGGCCAGGCCCGCGCCATGAACTTCACCAATGGCGTGTGGGCAACCGAGTATGCCCGTGGTTTCCTACCGCTCAGCGTGCCCTTTGGCGTCGCTGATGAATTCCTGAGCTGCCTGGATTGGGTCACGGCGTCGCAGACACTCAGCCTCTATACAGACCTCATTTTTCAGCAGGTCGGCCGCCAACTGCCGGCTGCGTCGCCGGTCACCTCGCTCATCAGCGGCCTTGCACGCAAGGTCACGGAGCGCCTAACCCCGCCGCCCGAGACCAAGCGCATTCCCAAAGAGAACAACCGCTGGCTCTGGTAGCACCCCGCATCAAAAGCGATAAATCATCGCTATTGCCATGGGATCGGGCTCGTACTCGCGGACCGCCGGAAACCCTCCGGTGAGGTGGTAGATAGCCAGCGCGGAGCTCCGTCGGCCCTGAATCACACCGGGCCCCGAATCACACCCCCTGAATCACACCGCACCCCCTGAATCACACCGAGGGTAGTTCACCGTGACAATCGCACCTGGCCTTGAATGACACCGCGTGGCTGTTGCTCCTCGAGTGTGGGTTGGGATGCGCTCGTGGTGGCCGCGGCTCTCTCGCTGCGTCTCTCCGCTGCGTCTCTCCGAGGGTGGGTTAGGATGGAACACAGGTAAGGTGCGCTCATTGTGAGTGGCAGCACCAGGCAGGCGGTCCGGAACCGCCCTCTGTCTCCCCTCGAAGAGCCGCGGCGCGCCGACGGCAATTCCCGACCCCGGGACTCCCGAGGGGGCTTGCTCTTCTGCGCCCGAGGTGGATTGGCTTGTGGAGGGTGGACCTCCATTTGGCGCGATCCTGGTGGACGGGAGCCGGACATCGTCCGTAGTTCGGACAAGAATCGGAGCGACCCTACTAAGAATCGGAGCGAACCTATTGTGAAACGTGGCTTTTAAGCCTGGCATCAGGACTGCACTGTACCCCTGGTATGAGCTTGCCTCGCGAAATATTGCCCAACTCCGTCTACCTCATTACGCGGCGCTGCACGCAGCGGCAGTTTCTTCTTCGGCCGAGTCGTTACGTCAATCAGACATTCCTATATTGCACTGCGGTTGCGAGTAAGCGCACAGGAGTGGTTGTCCATGCGCTCGAGGTCATGTCGAATCACTATCATATGGTTGTTACGGATCCATTTGCTCGATTGCCAGAATTCCTCGCCTGGCTCCACGAGTTCGTCGCAAAAGTGCTCAATGTGCATCTGGGTCGGTGGGAAAACTTCTGGGCCACGGAGCCCACCAGCTGCGTCAGGTTGATGGCTGCGGAGGACGTTCTTGCGAAAGTCGTATACACGCTCACCAATGCCGTCGCTGCCGGTCTCGTCGAGCGCGGGACTGATTGGCCTGGACTTCGTCTCTTTACGCCGGGGCGACGCAGTGTCCGCCGGCCGGCCGGTTTTTTTCGTGACGATGGTTCGATGGCCGAGGTCGAGTACCTGAACATCGCAGCCGCGCCCGTCGGTGCTGGGAGCGAGCAGGTATTGCTCACAGCGATCTATGCTGCGGTACGTGCACGTGAAACGGTGCTCTGTCGGCAGCGTCGGCAGCAAGGACAAAAGGTCCTCGGAGTTCATGGCGTGCTAGCACAGCGACCAACGGACGTACCTGCCAGTCTTGCGCCACGGCGCAACCTTTCGCCGCGTATCGCATGCCGAAACAAGTGGCTTAGACTCGACGCGCTCTCACGTAGCGTGCAGTTCCTGCGGCAGTATCGCGCCGCATATAGAGCGTGGTCCGCGAAACTGACGAACTTGTTGTTTCCGGCCGGAAGCTATCGGATGCGCGCGTTTGCCGTCCCGGTCTTGGTCGCTGCCGCCTGATGTAGTCAAGTCGGTAGGCGGCTCTCAGGTATGCCGCAACTTATCGATTCGCCAGAATCGATAAGTTGGTGCGGACACAAAGCGCATAGTCGTCACGCGCGAGCGCTTCTCAATCGCGATCATTATTCCTCAATCGTCGTTCGACATCGTTTGAGAGACCTCCCATGATTGCTGTCCAGCCCCGTTATCGTCTGGGCATGGGCTGAGGTTCGGAGAGCGAAATTACCATATTTGCGGCGGAGGAATTGTCCTGCCAGAAATTTACCTGGGTTGGGAAACGAGTCATTGCCCGACGAGAATTTATCCTGGGTAGAGATACGAACATTGCCCGGGTTCGGAGAGAGCACATTGCCCGACGAAGAATTTACCCTGGGTTAGGAGAGGAAGCGCGACGAAGAATTTACCCTGGGTTGGGAGAGGAAGCGCCGGGTTGGGAGAGGAAGCGCCTGGGTTGGGAGAGGAAGCGCCTGCCTGGGTTGGGAGAGGAGGCAGAGGAGGCGTGGAGTTGGGAGAGGACCAGTTTTGCGTCGCCGATTGGGATGGTGATCCCTGCGCCAGAAACGAAACGGATTCCTAAAAGAACTATCGCTCCCGCTGGTACGGGTGTCAGCCGGCTTGGCGCTCGACGGTAAATTGGTGGCCGCGTTCTCTGACCCTTCGGTAGCCCAGTAGATGAAAGATATCTAGCGGGTAGAGTCTGGCGATCTGCGTATCCACGATGAATCGGGCGGGATTGGCTGGGTCTCGTTCTACCCCGGGTAAGAGGCCGAGGAGGCGGTCTACGCCGAGATGGCGGAGGATTTCTGATGCCTTCATGCGGGCTTCTGAGACCGCGCGGCCCCAGAAGAAGCCGTCCGAGCCCAAGCCTTGGTAAAGTGGCAGGATCACAAGACCGTCGGTGGGGGCGCGGATGTCGCCTTGGCGGTCTCGGGCCAGGAGTTGGTCGCGGCGTGCGTGGTCGATGTTGCGGAAGCCGGGTTCCATGCGGAAGCCGTCTTCGAGGGAAATGGCCCGGCGCGAGACGACTTCCATCACCCTGGGTAGGCCGCCGCGGCGGTGTTCTAGGAGGGCGTTTGATTTGGCTACTTCGGTTGCGGCTGCACCTGCTAGGAGGCCGGCCTCGGATAGGGAGAGCCAGAGGACGGCTTCTAGGGCGTCTACCGAGGATGGGTCGTCGTGTTGGCCGCCTTCGCAGGCGAAGGTGATGCAGCCTCGGCGGGTCCAGTATTCGGACATGACTCCGTCCACTTGTTCCTCTAGGCCCATGATGATGGGGATGGGGAAGACGCGGACGAAGCGGCGCTGGGCCAGGGTGTCGCCGAAGAGGACGAAGGGGATGCCCGACGCTGACGAGCTGTGAAAGTCGCACAGGTGGACCTGGCCGCAAGCGCGGGCGAGGACGGCTTCGATCTCCTCCAGTATCTGCAGTTGTTCTTTGTCTTCGGCGTCCAATGTTTCCGGGTCTTGCACCCGCACTTCGTGGACGCGCGTTTGATTCCATTGGCGGTTCAGATCTTTCGACTGATATCGAATACCCTGTCGTAACGCCTCGACATTGCCGGCGAATGCGATGAATTCACCGTGCAACTGGATATCGCCTTCGGCCAGCCGGGCAAAGACGCGGCGTGCGGCGAGGACGCCAGCGGGCTCGTTACCATGGATCCCAGCGACGGCAATCAGGGTCGGGCCGGGGTGGGGCCCCAGATGCTGGCCGAGCTGACGTCGTTCGAGCTCGATTTTCATCAGGCTTGCTCTTCGATCCCCGGCAGCGGCAATTGCGGCTCGGGCTCCGACTTATGCGCCACGTCGACGAAGTCGTCTTCGCTCAACACCGCCACCAGATGGCCGTCTTGTACCACGGGCAAGAAACCCACTTTGTGCTGTCTCATCAAGTTCACCGCCACCTTGGTCGACGTATCCGGCGTCACGGTGATGAGCTTGGTATGCATCAGATCAGCGACGGGAGTCGAACGCGCCGCCGGCTCGGGGTGAGCCGCCAGATAACGCTGCACCGCGCGCAAAGAAACCAGTCCGATCAATCGCCCGCGCTCGTCTTCGACCGGGATATGCCGGACATGCTCCCAGCCACTCAGCTCCGCCACCAGGTCCAGCGGATCATCCGGCCGCACGGTGATGACGTCGGTGGTCATGTATTGGGACACCCGCTGATGTCCCAATCGGGCGCTGTCGTTTTCGTCGAGCCGCGCCGGCTCCCAATCGCTGACCACCTGGTCGGTATCCTGCCTCGAGATCATGGCAGCGACGAGCGCAGTCAAGCGCGCACCTGGCGATCCCCGCTTCATGTCGCTCAGCGAGCGCAGCATCCAGCGCGCGCCGGTGCGCAGCGAACGCACCCGCCTTTCGAGAATGCCGATATATCGCTCGATATCCGCGCTATCGATCCCGGCGCGCACCAGCCCTGCTTGGGCCAGCGGGAGCAAACGATCGAGAATGAGCGGCTGTGCCAAAACCTCTTCACCATCCAGCCAGGTAAACCGCGCTGCCAGACCATCGCGCGCCGCGGCATATAGATTGGCGCGCGCGTGATCGAAGTCCATCCGCGACGGCACATCTTCCACAGTCGCCGCCAGCTCGTTCATGAGGCCGAGCCACAGGGCGCTGTTGGCGACCTCATCGGCAATGGTCGGCCCGGCCGGCAACACGCGCAATTCGATCCGCAAATGCGGCTTGCCGTTTTCCGAGATCCCGTAACAAGCGCGATTCCAGCGATAAATGGTGCCGTTGTGCATGCGCAGCGCCTTCAGCTCCGGCACCTTGCCCGCCTCGACCATTGCGTAGGCATCTTCGTCGATATCGTCACCGACGAGCGCGCGGAAACGGGCGACATTCTCTTTATACACGTCGGTCACGCTACCGCGCAGCCACTGACGCCCAAACGATACGCGACCCACCGAATCGCGCAGGTGCAGACCCGGCGTGCGGATATCGCAGGCTTGTTCGAACAGCGCGATACGCGTTTCCGACCACAACCGCCGCCCGAACAGCACCGGCGAATTGGGCCCCGCGGCCAGCACCGGCGCCAACAACAGCTGCGCCAGATTGTACATATGCGCAAACTTGTCCGGGTCGGTCAGCTGCAGATGCACCTGAAAGCTGGCATTGCAGGCCTCGACCATGACCGAGTCGTGTTTGACCACCAGCTCGTCGATACCGCGGATCGAAAAATCATACGCCTCGCCGCGCGCCGCATTCATCGCCGCATTCAACGCTTGATAGCGCGGCTTCGGCACCATGTTTTTCAAGCCGAGGTCGGTCTTGCCGATACTCGGCAAAATCCCCGCCAAGACCGGATGTAAATCCAGTTCCGTCGACGCCCGGCGCACGTCGCCATACAGCGACGTCAGCTGCGCCTCTAGGTTGGACAGGCCCTTCCCCGAAAACGGCTGCGGGTCGGCATTGATCTCCAGATTGAAGAGCCCGAGCTCGGTCGTGAAATGATGGCTATTGAGCTTCTCCAGAAGATCGAGCGCGCCCGGGGCCGGCTGATAGGTCCGGTCGACCAGAAACAGCTCCTGCTCGGCGCCGATCCGGGCCACGCCGCGTTCGAAACGGTCGGTCTCGACCATGCGCTCCATGGCGCGGAGCTCGGCCAAAAGCGACCGCATGAAGCGGCGCCGGCTTTCTCCCTCGAGGCCGCCACGCACTTGCTTGTAAGCGCGGGCATCTTTCTCACCATCATTGGAGTCGGCCATCAGCGCGTCCACTCCTCGAGATATTTGGGCATCATCGCCCGCCAGGTGACCCAATCGTGATGCCATTCCGGTCCCCAGCTATCCACGAAATTGGGAATCCGTTTTTCGCCGAGCACATTGGCGAGCTTCCAGCTCTCGCCGATATTCTCCCACTTTCCCTCGCCGGTGGCGATATGGATGAAGCGGGTGCGCAAGACCTCCAGATGGCGCCCTTCGAGATGCGGCACGAAATAAAGCGGCGACGATACCCGATAGGCGTCGGTAGGCTCTTTGGCCTCGGAAAAGCGCATCAGATCGTAGGTGCCACTCATCGACAAAGCGCGGTGAAATAGATCCGGAAACCGGCACACGACCGCCGCAGCGTGAAATGCGCCAATCGACGCCCCAGCGGTCCAGATGCCGATATCGGTGCCGCCGCAATCCATACGAATGGCCGGCACCACCTCGTGTTTCACCCACTGGTGATATTGATGCTGCATCCACATGCGATGCTCGGGGCTGGTATCACGCGCGAACCAGGCCGATCCGGCCACGCTGTCGCACGAATAAATCTTGATTCGCCCGGCATTCAACAGCGGCTCCAAAACGCGCATCATCTGGAAACGCTCGATCTCCTCGGCATCGCCGCCCGCCGTCGGAAATACCAGCACCGGCTGACCAAACTGACCCCAGCGCGCCAGCGTGGCTTCACACCCCAACCGAGAAGAATACCAGCGCGATTTGCGGAACGTATCGTTTCCCATGATTTAAGGACAGCCCTCGGCACGCCAGGTTTGGATGCGGCTCCAGAACAACTCGGTGAATTTCTCGACCTCGTGCGGCGGAAACAGCGCGGTGACCTTTTGGCGCACGGCGTCCTTGGCCTCCGGCGTCGTAAAAAACTCGAAAGCCACCGCGTCGAGATGCGACAAATGCGTGGCGCAGAATTCTTCGAAGCGCGCGGTCTCGAAACGCGAGTCGGCAATGGCCGCATACCGGTCCAGTTTCTCCGCGTACGACAGCTCCATCGCCGCGATCGCGTAAAACGGATCCCAATCGAGATTGCGCCGCATCTTGCGCTTGGTGGCCGCGCAGAAGATGGCCCAGCGCAGATACGCTTTGACCATCCACGGAAAATGAAAATGAAGCGACGTCACCTGCGAATCGGGACACGGATTCGCAAAGTCGATCGGATACCAAGTATCGCTGCGGTGCAGCGCCTCACAAGAATTGAATTCCCAGCCGAAGAACGCATTGATGACCAGCGTGGTCTTGCGCAGATGCAGCTCATCTGCCGCCGACAAGAACTTGGTCTTCATCGTGTAGCGGTCATGCAGAGGCGCGTCGGGGTCGTAGGACACCGACCGCGTCTGCGCGCCAAAGCCGATGCAGCGCACGAAGCTGTCGAAACCCTCGACGGAAGCCTGCGCATGCATGACCGACTTACCACTCTCTTCGTAGGCCTTCCACGCCGTCTTGGCATCGACCACCCGCGTCACCGAGCGCCAGCCGCCTCCGTCATAGGGCTTCAAAAACATCGGCCAGCCCAGCTTTTCACCAATCTTGGAGATATCGAACAATTTGGCGTAACGCGACAGCGTCGGCTTCAGATCCGGCAAAGGCTCATAGCTCTTCGGCGGAATCATCCACGTCTCGGGCACCGGCATACCGAGCTGCATCATCGCGCAATAGGAGGTGTGCTTCTCCATGGACTGCACACTCCATGGATTGTTGAATACATACAGATCATTCATGATGATCGACTTTTTGATCCACTCGCGGCTGGTGTGATACCAGTGGGTCAAACGGTCGATCACCAGGTCGTACTTGTTGGCCTGGCGCAGATCGAAAGGCTCGATGGTGACGCGCTCGACCTCGAAGCGGACCGAATCTCCGTCGACGGGAATGGTCAGATCGAGCCGCCGCATCATGTGCTCGAAGCACAGCGGCCAGCACAGGTCAGCGCCCAGCGAGAGCCCGATGTGTCGCGTTACAGCGGCCATGAGATCCTCTTATTCCACTTATTCATAGATGAACATCAACGGCCCCGGATATAGCCAAGACAACCCCTCGCGCAATCGATCGCGCCAGTTTTCCCAGTTGTGCCCATCGCGCGTCTCTACGAAACGCACCTCCATGCCAGTCGACGAAAGCAGCGGCACCATGGAGCGATTCTCGTAAATCAGCGATTCATAGACACCACAACTGACGAATACCCGTTCAGAAACCGCCTTGGGCTCGGCGCGATAACTGTTGACGAACTCGACCACGCGATCGAATAACGGCCCGCGCCGATTGCTCTTGCCGATATCGGTGAATGCAAACGACCCCGACTGTAGTAACAGCCGTCCCCAGAACCCCGGAAAGCGCAGCGCCGTCGAGAACGCAGCCACCGCACCGAAGCTGGCTCCCATGAGACAGCGCGCCTGCGGCCGATCGTAAAGCGGCAAGCGCGCCGCCAGATTGGGCACCAATTCTTCGGTCAAAAACCGCGCATGTCGTTCGTCGTTGGCATATTCCCGCAATCGATCGGACGAATCGGTAAACGCCACGATCAGATCCGGAATCTCCAGCCGATGGATCAGATTGTCGAGCACCGTCTTCATCCCGGCATAATTCAGATAATCGCTGCCGTCGTGAACCACCAAGAGCGGATATTGCCGACTACGCCGAAACCGCGCCGGCAAATACAGGTGCCCCGACCGATGTCCCAATACCTGGCTATCGAAACCCCACGGCTCCAAAAGCCCCGGGCGTGCATCGGGGTCGGCGTCGATGAAGGTGGGCACCGAGTAGCCCTCGGTCTGCAACACCGAGTTGGCGCCGAACGGGTCGCGGGCGCGGTTGGGATTGAGCGGGTCCTCGATCCAGGTGCTGTTGCCGCCGCGATGGATCTCGAGCTTGTACTCGACGCGCGAGTTGTGCGGAATCTCCATCGTCAGATGCCAAAGGTCGGTATGGGCGATGCGCTGCAGCGGATTGGACGTCTCGAGCCCAAAGATGAAATGGCGCAGGTTCACGCCCTCGGCATGGCCCAGCCATACGAAGGTGACCGACGAGCCCTCGACGATCGGGAACTTGTGCCCGGACAAAAACGCGTGAATCGCGCTTTGATCGGGCTTGGAAGCGATCAGCTCTTCGATGGCCAGCTTGAGGCGACTCATCGCTTGGGCTCCCGCTGTTCCCCGTCGAGACAGAGCTCGGTCACGCCCGACACCGACGACAACACGCCCGCCTTCCAGGTCACTTGCGACCGCGCCGGCAAAGTCAGGCAGCGCGCCGGCGCAAAGCGACGCACCAGGCTCTGCACCCGCTCTTTGCGATCGAGGCGCAGGCGCGTCTCTGGCTGCGGCAACACCACGACGCCAGGGATCAACGCCAGCCCCGCGTCGAGGATCTCGCTCGCGCCGGGTCCTTGCGGCGGATCGTCGTGAAAGAGCACAATCCTTTCAGAAATGGCCATGGCGCCACCCGACCAGGCGAAAACCACGCGACGCCCAATCAACCCACCCAGGCCAAACAAGGTCAGGCGATTGACCAGCGTGGCCACATGTCCGCCAGCGATGGCCACCGCGTCGCAGCCGTCGACGATGTCTTTGATCTCGGCCCGGTGTGACTGTACCGAGTCGCGGTCAGCCAGGTGCCAGCGGCTCTCGAAGTCGTTGCGGATGCGTGCGCAGAGGCCAAGATGCCGGGCGTCGAGATCGCGGATGGCCTCGATCGAGCCGTCGGCCTCGTCGGTGACGATCTCCGGCGGCGCCGAACGCTGCCGGATCACCCGCTCGGCCTCGAGCTCGAACTCCAGGCGAATGCGGTAAAAATCCTGTCGGTGTCGCAGCGATTCCTGACGCTGGCGGTGAGCGTCACGCAGCTCGGGATCGGCCTTGAACAGCTCCTCGCCGCGGGCATGCAGCCGCAGATTGACGGCGCGTCCACCGAGATGCTCGGTCAGCTCGTCGTCCTCGAGCTCGCGTTCCTGCCAGCCGGCGGTGATGGTGGCAATCTTGCCCGTGACTCCGAGCGCGGAGACCGCGGCGCCCAGCGACGGAGAAAAGCGCTGTGCCCCGAGCAGTACGACGGCGGATGGACCGGTGGGACCCGTGGGTGGAGATCGCATGAATCGGCCCCACACATTACCAGAAAGGTCACACTTCAGTGCACGCCAAATCCCCGTCGCAGTCGATGAAGCAGAGGATGCACTCGTCGGGCCGCCAACATCTGATCGCGTCGCCGTTCCATGTATGGAATAGTCTTACTGTCGTGCCAAGATTCTCTCTTTTCGCCGTCGCCGTCTTACTGACGATGGCCTGTCAGCCGCCGCCATTCGGCGAAGTCCTGCTCGTCGTCGACACCGACGTGAGCGTGCCGCGTTTCGTCGATCGGCTGCGTCTGGATTTCTACGCCACCGACGGCACCTGGTACGACTCCCGTGAAGTGAGCACCGAAGCCGCCGACTGGCCGCTCAGCCTGAGTGTGTACACCGACGAGCACGCCGGCAAACATGCCCGCATCCGACTGCGCGCCTACATCGGCGACGGGACCCGGTCCTACCGCGGCGAGCAGCCGTTGCCGGCGCCATACATCGAGCCCACTGTCGCCACGTCAATCGACGGGCTGTGTGCCGGCGCTGAACCATTGCCGCCGAGGACCCAGCGCACGCTGCGGCGCGGCCCGACGCCCATCACCGAGCTACGCGTACAAGGCGACTGCACCCACATCACCGAGACTGGATCGGTGGCCGTGAAGATAGATATTCCCGTCGCTGGCGTCTACCACTTTGAGGTCGTGCGCGGCCAGCCCGACGGCGCGCAGGCGATGCCTGGCGGCGACTCGACTTTGTTCCTACGCCGTGTTTGCAGCGACGACACCACCCAGGTCGCCTGCGCCGACAACATCGCCTTCCCGCGCAACTTCATGCCGCGGCTGGTCACGTCGCTGACGCCAGGGACCTATACGCTCATCAGCGGCGGTGGCGCGGTCAACTCTCCCGCCGATCTCACGCTGCGCTGGGCGGCGGAAGCGGACTGGGGGTTGCCCGATGTCGCGATCCCAGCGATGCCGGATGCGCCGGCCACGCCGCGCCTCCTCGTCGACGGGACCGATGTCACGCCAGCGACGGAGCCACAGCCTGGCCAGGCCATCGATCGGCTGATCGATCTGGACATCACCTATGGCACCCGCCGCACGGCGATGATCTTCTTGTCTGGGGAGTGCCTGGGCACCGCGGCCGATTTCGTCGGTGGCATGACCTGCGTCGACGAGGCCGGCGTGCGTGTGCCGGTCGCGGCGCCACGAGTAAAAGACGGCATCGATCGCGGTGGACCGAGTCGCTCGGGCTCTTGGGCCGGCGAGCAGCCCACGCCCTGCACGGTCACGCCGCGCACCGCCTCGGTCGCCAGCGATGGCACGCCCCTCCATGACGAGGAGATCTGCATCCCGGGCGGCGCGTTCACGCTCGGTAGCACGCTGTACACCGGCGCCGGCGCGCGCGATGCAAGCCCACGCCAGGTGGTGGCGCTCGAGCCGTTCTTGCTCGACCGTTACGAGGTCACGGTTGGGCGCGTGCGCAAGGCCATCAGCGACGGCTTTGTCGTCGATACGTCGACCAACATCAATCTCCTCATCAACAACGGCAGCCTGCTTGGCGCCTCGAATTCTGGCTGCACCTTCAACCGGACCGCTACCGGCGCGGCGGCCGCCGATCGCGAGACCATGCCGGTCAACTGTATCGGCTGGCAGACGGCGCGTTCGCTGTGTCAGTTTCTCGGCGGTGATTTGCCCTCGCATGCGCAGTGGGAATATGCGGCGCGTGGTGGAGCCGAATCGCTGTATCCCTGGGGCAATGATGCACCTGACTGTCAACGTGCGGTCTATGGACGCAACAGCGACGGGTGCGCCTCGGGCAGTGACCGGGGCCCGCAACCCGTCGACGCCGCACCGTGGGCACTTGGTGACGTCTCGCCGCTCGGGGTGGTCGGCCTCGGCGGCTCCGAGTCGGAATGGGTGCTCGATGGCTTTCGGCCTTACAAAGACGCCTGCTGGTGGACGCATGCATTGCGCGGCGGCGGCTGCAGCGAAGTAAATGCGCCGTTGCGTTCGGTGCGCGGCGGCAACTGGGCCGTGACGGCAGCGCCCTTGTTGTCGTTCCTGATCATTGGCGAGCCGGTGCAATATCCTTCCAACCAGGAGGGTGTGCGCTGTGCCCGTCGAGGGACGCCATGAGGTGGCTGTGGTTGGCGCTCTTGGCTGGGTGCGCACCGTCGGGGGAGATCATCTTGTACGTCGATACCGACGCTGCGGTGCCGAGCACGGCCAACGATGGGCCCGATCCGCTGCGACCGCCCGCGCTGTTCGATCGCCTGCGCATCGAGATCTTGCGCAACGGGATGCCAGCGCTGGCGGTCGGTGCGAGTCGCGATTTTGCCGTCGACACGGCACGTTTTCACAACCGCGCCGTGTCCATCGGCATCGCGCCGCAATTCGGGGACGATACGTTGAGCGCGCGGGTGCGGCTGTTTCGCGGTGATCGCGCCACCGACGGCAATCCGCCGCCGCTTAACACGCTCGATACCACCGTGGCGCTGCCGGCGATTGGCTCCACCGAGCATCGCGAGCTGACTGTCATCTTGCATACCGAACACGTTGGCGTGCCGCAGATGGCTGTGCCCGAACAAGGCCCACCGTCGCGGTCGCTGGTCGGTAGCTGGCCTGGGGCGCACGTGGTGCCCTGTATCGGCGAGCCAGGTGCCGAGGAGGCCTGTGTGCCAGGCGGCGCATTCTGGATGGGCGCGTCGACGACGATCGGTTTTGCCGGCATCGAGAAAAGCACTGAGCATCTGGTGGTGGTGTCGCCGTTTTTCATCGACGTGGCCGAGGTCACGCTGGCCGAATTTCGCCCGGGTTATCCGCGCGCTGGCGAGATCTACGCGCTGCGAACGCACACGGACGATCCCACGTGCGTCTATTCAGAGACGCCGGGCAGCTTCGAATCGCTGCCGATGAACTGTGTGGCCCGCGACAACGCCGAGCGCTATTGTCGCGCGCTCGGCAAGGTTTTACCGACGGAGGCGCAATACGAGTTTGTGTCGAGTGGGCGCGGGCAGGAGTGGACGTTTCCGTGGGGCAACGACGATCCAGGTTGCGGCGACGCGGTGCTCGGGCGCGGCGGGCCCATGTACGACACGACCTGTGGCCTGTTGCCGAATGCGCCGGGCATGTCTCCCAAAGGGACGGGCCGGCTCGATCAGGTGCCCCTTGGTGAGCGCACCGTCGTCGATCTGGCGGCCAACCTGGCAGAGCTGATGCGCGATGCCTACAGCACCGATCCGGCGCCGGCGCTCAGCGTCGATCCGTTCGTCAAACCTTCTGCCGACGATGACGTGCCGATCCGAGGTGGCTCGTATCTCCTCGGCGCCCTTCAGGCGCACGCGACGAGTCGGGATGTCAGCCCCGCCGCAGGCAACAGCCCCGCAGCGGGATTTCGCTGTGTGCGTGTGTCGAAGTAATTACTGGGCGTGAACTTTGACGGTGCGGCCGACGAAGTCGAGCATGCCGCGCAGCTCGTCGTAGTCGGGGTGGCGCAGGCGCATCCAGGCGTTGGCCATGTAGCCGGCCTCCACAGGCTGGGTCGGCGTGCCTGGCGGCGGGATGTGTTGATCGAGGATGTAGCTGCCGAAACGACGATGGATCTCGTCGACGCCTTGATACCCGGTGATGTGGCCGTCGCACGTCGGGCGCAAGGCGATGATGCCGGCGGCGAGGCGGCGTGACGGTGCCTCCGACGGGCGACCGTGCACCACGGCCATGGCCCATTCGCGGTAAATATCGAAATCATTGGCCGCGCCATACAGATCCCAGGTGCGGACGCCGGGCGGGCGGCAACCGATCTCGGAGAACTTGAGACCTTTGGGACCGGCGAACCATTCCATGTGCGTCGCCGACGTCTCGACGCCGAGTGTGGTGACCACGCGCTGGCCGAGTGCCTTGAGCTCTTCGTAGCCGGGCGCGTTGACGCGGTTGGTGGTGATGAACTGCGGCGAGATCCAGCGGGTGCGCATCGCGTCGAGGACGTTGGGATAATAGTGGGTGATGAACTCGTGGATCACCCGGCCGCCGATGGTGATGGAGTCGTAGAAGCCTTCGTGGCCTTCGATGAATTCCTCGACGGCGACGCTGCGACCACGGGCCACACCGAGCTCGGAGAGGGCGGCATCGAGCTCGGCGCCGTTCCTGGCGAAGTGCGTGCCCGAGGCGCCGGCGCCGTCGCGGGGCTTGATGATGAGTGGAAAGCCTACGCGGGCGGCAAAGGCATGAATCTCGTCGACATCCGACGAGCCGACCGACAACGCGCAGGGAACACCGGCCTCGCGCAGGGCCTCTTTCATGGCCGGTTTGTCGCGACACAGATAGGTTGTCTTGACGCTGGTGCCGGGGATGCCGCAGCGCTCGCGGACCTTGGCGGCGCAGGTGACGTGCGCCTCGACCACCGCCTCGAGCCGGTCGACATGGACCTTCTCTTGCGCCCAGCGGACGACCTGTTCCACCTGGCCTACGTCGGTGACGTTGCCGATCTGCTCATAGTGAAAAAGCCAGTGGCGGAGCTCGTGGTCGAGCGCCTCTTTGGGACGCTCGCCGATGCCAAAGACGCGCGCACCGACGGCATGGAGCGCGCGGACGAACTCGCGCTGGTTGGCGGGGAAACACGGTTCCAAGAACACGACATCGAAGGGCATTGCACTCAAGGCTATACGAGTCGGCGCAAGAACGGTTATCGTGTTGCGGATGAATGTGCTTTTTGTGTCGGCCGAGGTCGCGCCATTTGCCAAAGCCGGCGGGCTTGGTGACGTTTCCGCGTCGCTGCCGCGACATCTGCATGCGCTCGGTCACGATGTGCGGACGTTCTTGCCCATGTATGCGCGGGTGAACGCGCCCGGCCGGGTATTCGAGCTGGTGATACCAGAGATTTCGTTTCCGCTGGGGCCGCATGAGGTCAAAGTCTCGATTTATACCTGCACGCCGCCAGGGTCGACCTTGCCAGTGTATTTCGTGCGCTGTGGGTCGCTGTATGATCGGGCGTCGATTTATGGCAATGGGCCCGACGAGCATTTGCGATTTGCCGTGCTGTGCTGGGCGGCGCTCAAGGCCTGTCAGCACATGCAATTTGCGCCAGATATTGCGCACGTAAACGATTGGCAAACGTCGTTGATTCCGTTGTTGTTGCGTAGCGTCTTTGCCTGGGATCGCTTGTTTGCGCGCACCCGCTCGGTATTGACCATTCATAACCTCGGCCATCAAGGGAATTTCGAGGCCAAGGTCTTGCCGGAGACGGGCCTCGGCGGCTCGACGGAGCTGTTGCATCAGGATCAACTGCGCGCGGGGCGGTTTTCGTTTTTGTTGCACGGCATCCTGCACGCCCACGCGATCACCACCGTGAGCCCGACCTATGCGCGCGAGATCCAGACACCGGAGCACGGTATCGGCCTCGACGGGTATCTACGTGGCCGGGCGGACGTCTTGTTCGGTATCTTGAATGGTATCGACGAAGCCGAATGGACCCCGGAAATCGATCCGCTGATATCGCATCATTTTTCGGCGGGCAATCTCGACGGCAAAGAGCGTTGTAAACAAGAGATGATGCATTCGGCCCGGCTGCCGTACCGTCGAGAAGTGCCGGTCCTGGGCATCGTGTCGCGGCTGGTCTGGCAAAAGGGCTTCGACCTGTGTATGGCGGTCTTGCCGGGGATATTGAGACGTCGCGGCATTCAAATGGTCATTCTCGGGACCGGCGAACGCAAATACGAAACATTTTTCCGCGGCCTGCAGCAGGCGTTTCCGCAACAGGTCGTCTTTCAGCCGGCATTCAACGAACGGCGCGCGCATTTGATCGAAGCCGGCGCGGATATGTTTCTCATGCCGTCGCGATACGAGCCGTGCGGGCTCAATCAGATGTATAGCCTGCGTTACGGCACCGTCCCCATCGTGCACAAGACCGGCGGCCTCGCCGACACGGTGTGGCAGTTCGACCCCCACAGCGGCCGCGGCACCGGCTTCGTCTTCGAGCACTTCGACGAGCAGGGCCTCGACTGGGCCATCAACCGCGCCATCGACATCTGGGGCACCGGCACCCGCACCGACCGCGAGCGCTGGACCCAGATCCAGCGCAATGGCATGCGCCTGCCGCTGGGCTGGGATCACCGCATTGGCGAATATGTAGAGCTATACCGAAAGCTCGTCCCCGACGCTGATTGACCCTTCCGGATTCTTTTGGATTCGGAGACGTTGCCTTCGACCAGGCCATCAGTTGGGTTTATTGACGACGATGTTGGGGAAGCTGAGCTGGCAATCGCCTGTTTGGGTGAGGCCCGAGATGCGGATGTAGCCGTCGCTGCCGGTCTGACCGACGCGCTTCGATCCGTCGGGCAGAGTGAGCTGGTAGTCGACACCGGAGGCGGGATCGCCGGCGGCGGTGAGGACCTGGACTTCGATCTGGTCGGGCTGGACGTCGGCCGGGGACTGGGGGGCCGCGTCTTGTTTGGCGTCGGCTGGGTTGTCTTGCGATGCGGCTGGACCGTCGCTGCCGGCGTTGCCGGCCGTGCCGGAGCCGGTCTGTGCCGTGCCGCTGTTGTCGCCGCCGGCACCGCCGGCGCTACTACCACCGCCGCCACTACTGCCGCCGCCACCGCCGCCGCCGCCACCACCATCGCCACCACCGCCAGA
>Ga0123338_10001504_pt1 | contig 22529 bp, 21 predicted proteins | sample grotaG_FD_89793 | JGI IMG/M metagenome (GOLD analysis project Ga0123338, IMG submission 89793) | Glacier valley bacterial and archeal communities from Borup Fiord, Nunavut, Canada, to study Microbial Dark Matter (Phase II) -... | ecosystem: Environmental > Aquatic > Freshwater > Ice > Glacier ...
GGTTTCTGGCATCAGTTTGCCATGACTGCCCACAGTCCTGTTGGTCTGAATCCTGCACAGTTCAAGACTAAGATTGTAAACGAACAGCCTGGTCCATTTGCCAATAACGACCTGGTTCACAGTGATCCTACCGGTGCCAACCATGAACTATTCAGCGAAGGGTTGCGCAAGTCGCTGTTCAATTACATGCACGGTATCTGTTTCGATTTTTCCCTTCAGGAATGGTTTGGCTTTAAAGTGCCCCGCACAATGGTGGCGCCTGATTTTATTCAGAAAGCCATTGACACGGATGATTTCGAAACTGCAAGTCCTCATGCCAAAGTTTACTGGCTGGGAGGACCTGTTACTGCTCGTTATTTCACCAAAAAGAAAAAGAACCAGACCTTCGATATGGCCGAACTGACATTCTTCAATAAAAAGGAAAATCTGACGATACAGTTTCCTCAAAAGGAAGGACAATGGTTATATGAACAGATCCCCAAACTTTCGGTGAGCGGTAATCTATCCATCAGCTTTGCCGAACTGGGTAAAAACTTCGAGGAACATACAGGAAGCGATTTTGTGTTATTCTGGAACAGTACAAGTATGAAACATCTGAGGGAAAATGGATTGGTGATGTTGTAGGTTAATTATTTAAACTCAACAGGATTATGAAAGCTAAAATAATTAAAACAGAACAAGAGTATAATGAAGCTTGTGCAAGAATTTATAGTCTGATGCATAGTTCAGTGCCTCCAATTAAACCCTACAGCATTGAAGGAGAAGAATTGGAAATTTTGTCCTTACTTGTTGACAGATACGAACATGAATTTCCCCCTACGGTCCCTCCTGACCCAATTGAAGCAATCAAGTTCAGAATGGAACAAATGAACCTTAAACAGACAGACATTGGACCTTTGTTTGGAGGAAAAATAAGAGCCTCTGAAGTTTTGAATGGTAAAAGACCAATAACATTAAAGATGATTTCCATGTTGCATAAGTACCTGCGAATACCTTTGGAATTATTAAATAGTGGAGATACAGAAATATAATTTGACACAGAGAATCTCCGTAAACTTAGAAGCAGAGTTAACCAACACTTTAAAAGAAGCCCATTTTCGAATAGTAGATGCGGCAAGATTTGCTTTCCTGCCACCTTCGAAAAATTACCCTATCATCATGGATGGAATCCCTTGAATATCCCTACTTCATTTCCGACAATCCGACAATCCGACAATCCGACACTTGAGTATTTTTAGTTTCAAGGTTGAGATTGATATTATGACCCTAAGTATTATGGAAAATCAACTCTTTTTAAGATTTTAAAAATAGCTCTTTCATTCATATTAAGTGTGAATATTCTTTTATCTATATCCCTAAAGTATTGACAGACAATTTCTACAGTAGATTGATTCAATATTTTTTTATTCATAAAGTTCGAGAAATAAACAAGAAATTAAACTGTGAGCCCACTCCAAAAAATCTAATTTACCTTATGGTTGCACAGCGATCCTGGAGATTCAAAAAAACACACAATAGATAATCAATATTTTCTTCTTACTTAGTATCTCCCTGACCTTGTGGCTAATAGCCTTTGCAGAGTGAGCTCAACTTTAATTTTATAGAATGTGCTATTGTCGGATTGTCGGATTGTCGGATTGTCGGATTGTCGGATTGTCGGAAGTGCAGGTTTTGCTGTGATTAAAATCTATTTCATAAATGTAATTGATTGATATTAGGCTTAGATCGAACTTAAGTGTCAATAATGCCAAATGCCATAACCCCAATCATCGTTCGCATAATTTGCTCTGCTGTGTCGGCTAATAATTCAGATGCTCGGACTTTGGACTCTTCGAGGCTCATGGGTTGGTTTGCAATGGCAAAAACAGCCGTGATTCCTTGTTCGTAAAGTTCAGACAAACCACTGTCAACAGTTCCGGCGAGGGCAATTACAGGAACCTTGTGCTTTTTGGCAAGCTGGGCCACCCCGCTAATAGTTTTCCCGTAAGCGGTCTGGGAGTCAATCTTTCCTTCTGCAGTAAAAACCATCGAAGCCTCCCGGATGTATTTTTCCAGATCAGTCAACTCACTTACCAATTCAAATCCTGAACTCATTTCGGCATTGCAGAATGCCATCAGTCCTGCGCCCAGTCCACCGGCAGCACCTGCACCAGGAATTCCGGCAACGTTTGTTCCCAACTTCTGGTGAAGAATGTGAGAAAACCTAGCCATATTCTTTTCAAGCACTTCAAGCATTTCAAGAGTAGCTCCTTTTTGCGGGCCATAGACATAAGTTGCACCATTTGGGCCTAACAGCGGATTGCGCACATCACTGGCAACAGTAATTTTTGCCTTGCCAAGAAGAGGATGGACATTTGAACAGTCTATGAACTGAAGATCGGCCAAGCTACCTCCACCCGGCTGTATAGAAAAGCCATCGCGATCATATAGCCCGAATCCCAAGGCTTGTGCCATCCCTGCACCTCCGTCGTTGGTAGCGCTTCCCCCAATAGCCACTATCAACTTTGTAAAACCTGCATTCAGTGCGGCTTTCATCAGCAATCCTGTTCCAAAAGTGGAAGTTATCAATGGATTTCTCTCATTGGGCGCAAGCAGTTCAATTCCTGAAGCAGCTGCCATTTCAATGATGGCCGTTCTTCCATCACCTAAAATTCCGTAGAAGGATTGAATAGGACGGTTGATGGCATCCACTGAAGGAGTTCGAATGATTGTGCCACCTGTTGCCTTAACCAGCGCCTCTACGGTGCCTTCACCTCCATCGGCAATAGGGATGCAGGTAATTTCAGCTTTTGGAACCACGCGTTTAATTCCATCAGAAATGGCCAAAGCCACCTGAGTGGCCGACAAACATTCTTTAAATGAATCGGGGGCAACCACGATATGCATCATGAAAATGGGATATTGAAATTGAGATGGAAATTACAGAAAAAATTTAAAGTATCAAGTGGTACGATGTCATTGAATGATTTTCTTTAAAAGCTTTGTCTTTTCCTGAATATCATCCGTTATACTATAAACCGACACCGTAGCTCCAGAAATAGCATCAATATTTTTCCCAATAGTCAATGAACGGTTTCCGTCGTATCCCTGAAATTGTTTCAACCAGCCTTTATTGGCCACTTCCTGTCCGTGGGTGGCCTGGTAATTATATACTTTTACCTGCTGAACCGAAACATTGGAGTCAAAAACAATCAGGTAGTCGAAGTATTCCGGAGTTTCTATCGTCAGTGTCTGTGCAGGATTGGAACAGCCACCCTGACGGCAGCTGTTGACCCTTCCTACATAAATATATTTTTTTAACTCATTGGAATCGACTGTTGAAAGAACCATAAATTTTCCTTGTATAGGATTTGAAGCTAGAAGTGTTTCAGGAACTGAGATCTCTTGCCAATCTGGCTTTTCAATTCCGCTTACTTTCTGAAGCTCTTTCAGAAGGGTTTTATCATCAAAATCAAAACCCTTGAGAGGAATAAATCCTGTTGTAACCCAAAGAGCGAAGCCAATAATCAACAATTTGAACATAGTTTTTTTTTATTAAAACATAACGCCCAAACCGGCACTGAATACTTTTGAGTAGCTACTTGCTCCCTCAGGTTTAACGAATTGCAGGTCGGCTTTCAGAACAGCTCCCTGTGCAAGTTTCAAAGTTAACCCGGTTGTGATGACAGAACTTTTATACGATTCAACCTTTGCAATATTGCTTTCCACTTCTGCATGGGTATCGAATGCTTCAAGCCTTACGAAAGGAACCAGTTCAGTTTTCAGGTTTGCGAATGGACGAAATACATTGTAGCCCGCTTCCACGTAGTAGCCGGTCATCACGCTTCCCAAATCGTTGAGCTTGCCTGTAGTTGTAGTGCGGGTGAAACGGTTGTACTGGTCGGTATTTGATAATCCCACGCGGTACAATTGGCCACGAAGCTGCAACCCTTTGATCGAGTAACGGGCATCCAGTCCAAGCATTGAAATGCCAACTACTGATGAATCAGCCTTTGCCAAAGCAACCTCATCGTCTTTTGCAATTCCGTTGTACAATTTGCTTTGGGTGTCGCCATAGTAACCAGACACACCCACGTTCAGTCCCCTGATTCCGTAGTATTCAACCTTGGCGGTAAAGTTTGGAGAGCTGATATAAGAAGAAGCCCCCTTCTGGCGGCCACTTCGCAAACCATTCTTTCCGTTGAACTTGGCTGATGTGTCGTAACCGTTAAACCCGTTGACCACGTAGGCTTGATATTTCAAAGAGGCAGGCTGGATGGTTCCCGATAGGCCAAACCCAACTTCACGCCAGGTTGTGGGACTAATTTTATTATCGATCAGCGGACGTTCAACACCATTAAAAGTAGTGGGTTCATGGTATTCATTCACGATGCCCATAGGAATTAACAACAAGCCTGCCCTGAAATTGATAGATTTACTGAGTCTATGCTGAAGGAAAGCCTGTTCGACATACACTTCCGACACATGTTCGAATTCAAGCTCTGTGATAAACTGGGTGCGGTCACTGAACTGGTAGCCGAAAAGCATCACCATGCGGTGAACATCCAGTTCCCCGTTTTGCCTGGTATCTTTATTGAATGGCTGGTGGTAATGCACTTCACCGTAACCACCGATGGTGAGTTTAGTACTTGAGGTCAATAATTTATCAGCAATATTCTGGTATTCAGGGTTTGTCTGAGCCTGAGAAAACAAAGTTACCAATAACATGGCAGCAGAAAATAAGATTCTTTTCATATACTTTTTTAATGAGTTTGATGCTGCCAAAAGTAGGTGGTGGGGAGAGATGGTGAAATCCCTAAAAATGGGGATATTTTGAAGAATTGAAGAATTGATTCTGTCTTCAACATTTTTCTCTTGTTTTCGAAGAGATAAAAAATTGAGAGAGACGATTCAGTATTTTTAGTCAAATAGCTCTTTTAGTGTTTTGTTTGCAATAAACATTTTTTCACTATCTGGAAGTTTAATAAAGTCATACTTTTCATAAAACAACTCAGCTTCTTTGTCTATTGGGTCAACAACAACAGCAAATGACCCTATTTCTTTCGATATTTCATAACTTCTTTTCAATGCGTCTATTAATAAGATTTTTCCATATCCTTTTCCTTGACAGTTTTTATCAATCGCTAATCTCCCAAGAAGTGTTGTTGGAATTGAATCATAAGAACCAGGTAGCTTCTTTTTAATTTGTTCGGGAAAGCAACTAAGAGGAATACTATTGTTTGATAATGTGTAGTATCCTTGAATGCTATTCGTTTCTTTCTCTGGTAATACAAAACAAGCAGACAATTTTCTTTTTATGTCTTGTCCAGCTTGATTCTTCAAATAGTTGTTTAATAACTCTTTCCCACAGTCAAAATCGCTTCGATTGTGCTTTTTGTCTAACAGTTCAATCATTGTACTATTTTGAGTTGGAGACAAAAGAATTATAATCATCCAAAGCCTTTTTCAATGTGTTTGATGGGTTCTTAGGTTTTGTTATTGCATTGAAAAAGATTTGGCTATCTCTTTCAGATGCAATGATTTGTTCTTTCTCTTTGATTATCTCTTTTGCTTTTTCCTGAACTGTAAGAATAACAAAATCTGTTAAGTTTCTGTACCCACCTAAATAGGCAGCTCTTTCAAAGAATTGTTTTTGTTCTTTTGGAAGTCGTGCGTCAAATCTCGATTGTTCATTCATTGCTGTACTCATGGCTCAAATATTTTTACAAATATACGTAAATATTCCGTACAAATCAAAAATAAGTACGTAATATTTCAGTACGATTATTTGGGTGGAATATTGCGTACAACGTCTCGCAAATACACGCAGGGCGGGAGTTTACCCACAAAACTTTCTACGAAGTACTGCACTTTAGATTACTAATTTCCTGTCAACGAAGCACCGAACCCCGACTTGCGGGTATTTTGCTGTTGTGCGTTCGTTATTTCTTTATTTTCACAGTTATTATATCATTTCCATTCTTATACCCCTTATCGACATATTTTTTTGCGGTCAGAATGCTTGAATTATTACTAAAACCATTATTGCATCTAGCAATTGTTGTTAGTTTGTGCATTTTATGTCATAGTTAATTCTGAGTCTATAATTCTATATTTATTTATAAAAATTTGATTTAAAAGCGAGTTCCTACAAAAAACAGAGGAATATAAAATATAGGGTTTTCTTTCGCATTTTGTTTAAATGCTTCAGATTTTCCTTTAGGATCGGAATAAAGTGCGAATCCTAAAGGTATTTGCAGGTTTAAAAATAAAGGTATGTTTTTGATTTTAAAGTCAAATGCATAACCTAACCTAAATTCATTCCAGAGGTCAAATGAAGTTGGATATGTTTTATTTTCGTTTTTATCATAAAATCTATCCCACATAGGCATTAATTGATAGTCGACATGTAAGTTTTTCCATAAATACCGTCTGTAACCAATTATAAAACCAGGAGCATTCGTATGACCTATTGAGGGGTACTGAATTCTCATATATGATGGGCTAATAATAAACTCATCTTTAGTCGTAAATCGATATCCATAGTGTAAAGCATATATTCCAATTATAGGAGATAATGGAAAAAAATCAAGAGAATGTTTAAATCTGATAGTGTCTTTTGGATGTTCTCTATCTTGAGCGATAACTTCTGTATATATTATCATAATAAAAATAAGACTTATAAAATAATTCGGTTTCATATTAGTTGACATTTAAAATTAATATTTGTGTCTTCTTTACTTTACTTTGCATAACGAACATTGCCTGTTGGGCTTTGTCTCTTGCATTTTCTGCTTTTTGGCAGTAATATAATTATTTTGTCTCATTTGTTTTGATTTGTCTCAATAATTGAAATGAGAGTATGCTTGAAAAAACTCCAATGGTTGGCATTATAAATATTACAGGAACGACATTTGCTCCTGCATTAGCCATAAAAATTACCTTAGAAGTCAATGCTGTCATAAGTAATGAAAGGAAAACAACATAAATAGTCGTAAATATATTGCCATAATTGTTTTTTCTTAACGCTAATAATGCTGATATAAATCCTAATGGTAAAAATATCCCAAGGTCAAAACCTTGAACGATGAAAGTTGTATAATGTTGAAGTTCAATTGGGTATATTGACTTATTAAGTAATGGTGGTAAAATAATACTAAGCCAAAGTAATGCAATAAGGATACTGTTTACGAGCAAAAAATAGCCGGCAATTCTTATATTTTTATCTGATTTAAAAAGCGTTGTTTTATAGTCAAAGGAAATGAGGTTAAGTATCAATGCAAAAAGAGAGCAAGACAATAATAATACATAAGCTAGAAACATTTCGTTATACATAGCCATTGCTGTATAAAACAAATACGTCAAAAAAAAGTATAATAAAACCCCTGTCATTAGGAATTTTGCTTTTGTCTTTCTTTTTCTGTAAAAAAACAATCCAAATAGCAAAAGGGGAATACCTATGAAAAGTGTAACATAGTCCTGTGCTATTCCTTGTATTGCAACGTCTGAAGACATGTGTCGATAAAGTCCTTTACCATAAATTTCAATTGTTTCTCCACGTATCGTTTTGTAAGAATAGGAACCTTGTCCACTATTTGAAAATATTCCTAATAATGTTGCTACAAGCGAAGTAGCGCAAATGATAAAGATTAATACTGTAATTTGTTTTTTGAATTTCATTTTTTCCATATCCTATTATGAATTTCATTGAGTATTTATGGTATCGCACTTATAATGACGCACAACGTAGGAAGCTACACGCAGGGGCGGATTGCGGGCGATTTCCTGTCAAGCCGAAAAGCAGCCCGGGCGGAAAGATACACACCGAAAACCACCGCTGCCGCACTTGACGGGTAGCTGATGTTATAAACAGGGTTTCATTTCTCATTTTATTCGGTCTAATGTACAGTCTTTAAGGTATCGGGAATTGCAGCTTTTAAATTCAATTGATTCTCTAAAAATTGAACTCGATTCTCTAACGAATTATTCTTGTGATTTTGATAAACTCCAAATAGAAAAGTGATGATAAAGAAAAAAATAGATGCTTTCTCAAACGGCGAAAGTCTTCTTTCTAATTTTCTCTCAAATTTATTGAAACCCTTACCGTATTCTTTAAGTTTAATTCCTTTTTTGGTCAATTTGAACCACTCGTCTGAATTAAGAGCATTTTCAAACAGATCGTATGTCTTGCCTAAAGATTCTATGCTATATGGCAAAGTTTCTTTTTCATGGTCGTCAATATCTCTATACTTATTTATGTCCTCTTTGATATTGAAATACTCAACATTGTCAATATCTCTAATTACGAAGTCTAAAAACATTATTACTCTTTCTTTTCCGTATATTTTCATCTTAACGACTTTAACCTTATTTATCAATTAATCATTAAAAGCAAAATATCATGTCATATGATTAATCGTCAAAATAGTTAACTCTGACCTTATTTTTGGATAACATGAGCGAACTTGTCTGTTTTGTTTTTTCATTTAAGGTTATTGTGTAAAACCACGTTGTTGTTTCAAGTATCGCAATTATGAGTTCGTGATTTTCAGCGTTTCTGCGTCCAACAGTGTCTGTCATAGGTTTACCATCTCTTGTATATGTAATACTAAAAATGTTTTTGTCAGATATACTCTGGTGTCTTTTTTTTAGTATCGAAATTTCTTGTAAAGCAAAACTATCATCATAATTTGGCATGAAAAATTTTTTCATAGTCTTAAAATTTAGTTTATATGTACAACGATTCTAGTTAGCTTATTAACCTTGTTTATGACTTTGGAAGCGACACACAAAGGCGGGTAGCTGATGTCGCTTTCATTTCCATCGAAGTCTCACATTTTTTGTTAGTTGCTCTTTACTTGTTTACAGCTTTCAATTAAAGCAAATTTAGAAACCGTCTAAATCCTGTTTCTTTTTATCGGCAATTCTTTTCGCTATTCTATCCTTTATTATTGTACTTGCTTCATTAATCTCATCCGTATGTGAATCATCTTCAAGAATAGTAAAGGAAATAATTTTTTGTTCGCCGTGGTCATTATACCAAGACATTAAAACCGACTTGCAGGTAACATTTTGGTTATCAGTTTCCCATGTAGTTGTATATGTTTTGTCTGTCTTTACGAATTTCGCTCCGTATCCATTTTGAAAGGTGTGGTCTTCTTTTTCTGTTGTTAATTTACCGTTCCCATATTTAGCCTCCAACAATTCTCTTAACTTGCTATCTTTTATATCAATTGAATATAGTTTGTCATTAAAAAACTTTAGTGTTATGTCGGTTACTACAATACTTTCAGTAACATTATATTGTCCAATCTGAAATTCCCTTACTCGTGTATCATAAGTCCCTTTTGGATTTTTTTCTAAAGTATCACATACCACTTCATTAACATTTTTCGATGTATTATTGTACACACTTTTATAATATTGGTCACTCGTTGTAACCTTTTTAGCTTTTGACAATTCAGGTATATCATTAACGGATATCCCTAATTGTAATTTGCCAAAACCTGTAATTTTGTTTTGTGCCGAAGTTGTCAGCGTAAAAAACACAATAGTAAATGCGAATAATAAAACTTTCATGTTATTTATTTTAGATTATTAATTTCAATAGTATTGATATTAAATCAAAATTTCTATGAAACAATTAATATTGAGTCAATTAGCCAAAAAATTAGAATGTATAAAATAGACTATAAGGTCAATTCGAGATAAAGTAAATGCTCTCATAGAATTGGTCAGCGATAAGACTTGATATCTCGAATGTCTTTTGCAACAGATTCTAAGATTGGCAAAATCCTTTCATTTATTCCTGAATTTAAGATTTTCTCGATTTTATCGAGTCGATCTTCAATGTCCATTAATCTGAGGTCTAATTCGTTGTCCATAGGTTTAAATTATAAGTTTATGAAATATGATTCAAGTTAGCGATGTCCCAACAACCTTGTTTATAACGTCTCGCAAATACACGCAGGGCGGGAGTTTCCCGATGAACTGCCTACGAAGATTTGCTTTTCAAATACTAATTTCCTGTCAACGAAGCAATGAAACCCGACTTGCGGGTATTTTGCTGTTATAGGGCGTTTTTGATTGATTCAAATTTACTATAATCAATTTTGAAATTCTTGCTAAAAAATTGTCCGCTGCTGTCCAACGAAGTTTAAAAACTTTGACCAAAAATATGTTAAGATTGGGGTAGAATTACATTTTTATAAATTTCGATGATTCATGATGATTTATTGAGTTGAATTTCAGTATATAAGTACCCGATGGAATAAAGGAAACATCAATAACTTGATTGTATTTTGTAACACGTTGTTGTAATAGTAATTTACCCAAAATATCAAAAATTGAAATAATTCCTTCTTCATTATTGTCAATTTGTAGTTTATCTTTTGTTGGATTAGGATAAAGATTTGTATTCTTTGTTATTATCTCATTAGACAAAGTAAAATTCAAATTGTACTTCATCACCCAAAAATCCAATCGACCATGTGTCCATGGATTTTGAGCTCCATGATTTCCAGACTGAATATCGCCATAATTTGATTTAGTATAACCACCAATTACAAATTTATTATTATTTGTAGCGATTATAGATGTAAATGCATCAGTATCAGTGCCACCATAAGTTTTGTCCAAAGTTTTATTTCCAAGGCTATCAATTTTAACTAACCAAGAATCAAATTGAGGAACATCGTTTGGATTGAGATTAACATCACTGTAACCTGCTAAAACATAATCATTTTGACTTGTTATACAGCCAGATTGGATTAAATCAATACTTTTCTCTCCATAAGATTTTTCCCATAAAAGATTTCCAGTTTTATCAATCTTAACAATCCATAAATCAAAGTTGTCATATTGATATTGAATACTTTTTCTCGATTGCACATCACCATCAACAGAATTTGTGCCACCAATTAATAAATAACCATTTTTTGAAGGTGAAAAAATAACGCTTATGTTCTCATGACTTGTACCACCATAAGTCTTTTCCCATATTAGTTTTCCTTCTGTGTCGATCTTGAGTATGTAAAAATCTCCATATGATGAAGTAATTCCATTCTTATTTGTCTGAGAGTATCCACCTAATAAATAGCCTTCTCCAATTAATGGATAAACGCATGAAATACCTTCTCCACTATTTATTTTGCCAAATGATTTTTCCCATAATAATTGTCCGTTTTTGTCAATTTTAACTACCCATATATCAACATCTAACCAATTATATGTTAGTTTACTTCTTGATTGGACATCACCATCAACTGAGGTTGTGCTGCCTAAAAGTAGAAAACCTCCATCATCAGTTGGTTGAATCTTGCTTAATTCATCGTTCCCATTTCCTCCAAAAATCTTTACCCAAATAATGTTCCCAAATTTATCAATCTTATAAATTAAAAAATTCTGAATGCCAGACAATGGATTTATCTTTTCCAGATTAATCATATTGGTTGATCCACCAATGATAAAGCCTCCATCAGATGTTGGTTTAAAATCAGAAAATATTTCATCTCCAATCAGACCAAATGTTTTTTCCCACAAGATTAAGCCCTGCTCATTTGTTTTAACAACCCAAAAATCACTTTGCCCTTTATTCCCTGACTTAATGTCACCATCTGTTGACATAGTCCACCCGCCCAACAAATACCCATTATCATCAGTTGGCAATAGTGCATGAAGCTCATCTCTACTATATCCGCCGTAAGTCTTTTCCCATTCTATTTCTGGTTTGCTTTGAGAGATTGCTTTTTGCGAAAGCACGCTAAGAATTATAAGAAGAATAAGTAATTTAAAAATTTCTTGTTTCATTGTGTGTGTCTGTTTTAAATGCCCTATAACTAGTATATATCACCAAAAGTATAGTGCTTTTTTGATTATCCAATTATATTAAGCAAATTTATTTTAATACTTTAGGTATTGGTTGACTGGGAAGTAACCGATCCAAGGGACTAATAATATTTTTAGCAGCTTTTGGGGTGATGTGGGTATAAATCATCGTGGTTTTTATACTGCTGTGACCCAACAATTGCTGGATATAACGAATGTCAGTCCCACTCTCCAACAAATGGGTGGCAAAACTATGCCTGAGGGTATGTACCGTGGCTTTCTTTTCAAGCCCGGCCTTGCTAACCGCCATTTTCATCACCACCTGCACCGTTCGGCCACTCAATGCCTCACCTTTATACTGTCCGGCGAAAACCCAACCATCACTTGGGTAAAGCGTCCGGTAATTCTTCAGGTATTCAACCACAGAATAGGGCAACATCACTATACGGTCTTTATTTCCCTTGCTTTGCTTCACATGGATTTTATGCTCCTCAAACAAAATGTCCTCCCATTTCAATGCCACAATCTCGCTGCGTCGCAAACCTGCCCCATAACCCATCAGCAACAACAGTTTGTGTTTCGGATTGTCAACATAACTGAATATCCTCATACATTCTTCCATCGTAAGCACAGTCGGTAAGTGGTGTTCCTTTCTTGGCCGAGGTAATTTAATTTCAAACGAATCCCTTTTTAGTACCGTCCTGAAATAATACAGCAATGCATTAATCAGCATATTCAGACTCGAAGCCGAAAGCCCCTTCTCAGTCATTCCTGCAAGGTGTTTTACAATCTGCATTTCAGTCAAGGTATCCGGGTTCTGATAGCAGTTAAAGCGTAAGAACAGGTTAAACGACTTCATGTAATTCCTGATCGTATTGGCGCTGTAATTCTGAGCCATCAGGTAATCGAGCATCGCCAGGGTATAAGTCCTGGCTTTTACCGGCACTTGTTGCAGCATCATTTCCCTTACATTTTGCAGCTCCATTGCTTTCTTGTTCATCGCCTTGTACTTACTCAAATACCGTTGAGGTAAATTGTTGTGTATTGAAATTGAAAGTTCTTCTGCCAGTTTTTTTAGGTTATCGAACACAACAGGGGTGGCAGTGAGCAGGTAGGCATTATTTGCCTTACTAAAACGACTCCCTTCCCAGCGTTTTACCTGTTCAATCAAATAGGGAACCGGAGGACAATTGAGTATCATCCACTTCTTATCCAAGGAATATTCATTCAGTTCAATAAAGGTATTCGGGTTTGAAACAACCCGCTCCAGGTTAAAATATTCATGTGGAAAGATTTCTCCAATGCCCAGTAAAGCTTCTACCTTAAATTTTACATTGACATGCCTTAGAACAAAAAATGCTTTTTGTCCCTTGTTCCAGTAAACCCCTTTAAATGTTCATTTATCAGGTTATAATTTTCCTTGTTATACAACACATACCAGCATTTATGGCTCTGGCTCCATTGGGCCCCAATGCTTTTGGCTTTGATCTTCAACACTTCGTCGAATCCAAAGTAAATCCCAATCTGGTCATTCCCTTTATGGAATAGCTTTCGCAGTTGTACCATCATCTAAAAGGTATGTGAGAACTACTGGTTTTCTTGGTAAATCTAAATTAATAAATTATTGGGACTTCTCCAATTATATAATAAAACTAGCCATCCCGCGAGTTCTCGGGACTCAACAGAATGATAATAGGCGAGTTCCATCTGGCAATTAAAAAACAATTATAAACACATGAAATATACGCCATAAATCCAATCAGTTTTCAATTTCCTTGTGGAGGTTTGGGGTATTTTTATTTCCTGTTTGCAAGAAATTTTAAAGATCCCTTGAACTGCTTTTATAGATGCCTTCTCCCTGCTTCTCCCTTATATCATCTGATACCCATCTGATACTCATCTGATACCTTTCTGTAACCTTACCTTACAGAAAGGTATCAGATGAGTATCAAATGAGTATCGGATACAGGCACTCAAACACCAACCCATCCCAAGGGAATGGGAGCGAAATTTGGGATCGATTGCTTATTTTGAAAAGTAGTCAGGAAAGGGGCGCATGCGATTGGCAAATCTGCACCAGCGGCTATGTCGGTAAACAGGTTACTTTTTCCTCCATTGCTGATGCTGTTCGTCAGTAAGGAAAGTCCATGCCACAATGCGGCTTTGCTTCTGGCCGTGGGTCATTTCAATGGTGCGTACCTGCATGGCATTGGCCTTTTTAAGGGCTTTATTGATTGCATACAGGTTCGATTTTTTGGAGACCAGGCTCGTGTACCACAGGCAGCGGTTGGGATTTTCCGAACTTTGTTTCACCATCCGGCGCACGAATTCAGCCTCCCCACCATCACACCACAACTCATTGTTTTGTCCCCCAAAATTCAGTAGAGGAGAAGGTTTTTTTTCTGAAGCCAAATTCCGGGCCTTGCGCTCTGCTCCTTCAGCCGCTTCTTCCGAAGAAGAATGAAAGGGCGGATTGCAGATGGAAAGATCGAACACTTCACCTTTTTTTATGATATTGCTGAAAATATTGGAAGGTGTGCTTTGCAACCGGCACTCAACAGCCCTCTTCAATGTCGGATTAGAGGCGATGATTTGGTTGGCTGTCCTGATGGCTATGGGATCAATATCAGAACCCACAAAATGCCATCCATAAGCCTTGTGCCCAATGATAGGATAAACGCAATTGGCGCCTACGCCAATGTCGAGTACCGAAACTGACGATCCTGTTGGAATGATTTCATTGTTGGAAGAGGCCAGCAAATCGGCCATGTGGTGAATGTAATCAGCCCTGCCGGGAATAGGCGGACACAGATAATTTTGCGGGATATCCCACACGGCTATGTCGTAAAACTGTTTCAGGATGGCCTTGTTTAGCATTTTCACCGCCTGGGGATCGGCAAAGTCAATGGACTGATTGTTGAACTGGTTGAGTATTACAAATGGAGCCAGCTCAGGGCAAACCTTGATCAGTTGCTCAAAATCATACCTGAAACGATGGGGGTTCCGGGGATGCATCCCTGATTTCTCAGCATCAGTCGTTGTTATTTTATCTGTCATTGCAGAGCCTTTTAAAAATAGTGTTTGAAGCGGGCAAAGGTAAAAAAGTACGGTGGTTAATTCCGCATGGAATAGAATGTTCTTTTTAAGGGAGAAATTATTTTCATCTATATGGCCTAATATCAATTAATTGCCAAGTTGATACATCAACCGTTTGAGTTCAATTTCAGCAATCTTGGCCGCATAATTAAGGTTCACCAACTGGTAACCCGTAGTTTCATAGCTTGCCTGTGCCGCTTTCACATCCAGAATGGTTGCCTGGCTTACCTGAAAACGTTGTAACACAAGATGCACGAGTTTATCAGACATTGCAATTGTATTTCTTTGTGAATCCAACTGAGCCAGAGTGGTGCTGTACGACTGATACATTCTTACCGCATCAGAGGTTAAGGTATTGAGAAGGTTTTCCTGCTCCAGCACCGCATTGTCCACGTTAAAAGTAGCCGTTTCCTTTTGAACCTTATAAATATTGCCATTGTAAATGGGAATTTGCAGATTAAGTCCGGCAAAAGGGCCGTAGGTCTGATTCAGCAATTGCAACCCTGCTGCATTTTGATTACGGTTCAGACTATAACCTGTATTGAGCCGCAGGGAAGGATAGCGCAGGGCGGAAACTTCTTTCACAATCTGTTTGTTGATACTGATTTGTCGTTCGGCGGAAAGGTACTGTGGATTTTGTCCCAGATAGCTGGTAACAGTATTCAACTCAATGGATCGGTCCACTACAATGCTATCTTTGACCGTAATGGGATAAAACTTTTTCTGGCTCATGATTTCAAGCAAATCGGTTTTCGTCCGGTCAACCTCCAATTGCTGATTCTTTAAATTTTGTTCTGCCGTATTCACATCAATCAGAGCCTGAAGATAATCTGCATCATTGGCCATGCCCACATTCTTTTTTGCAGTCACTATTTCCAGATACTGTTGGGACACTTCCAATGAAACCTGAATAATTTTCAAATACTCCTGCTGCCTGATAATGTCATAGTATTTTGCCATTACCGTTGCAATACTATTCTGTACCTGAAGATTGAGCTGCAATTCACTAAGTGATTGAAGATGCTCCAGGCGCCCTTTGGTAGCTACTACTCTAAAGCCATTGAATAAAATAATTCCGGCGGTAATATTTGAACTCATGTTGTTACTTGTGGCGCTGCTTTTTTTTATTTCCGCACCGGTATTCAATTTCTGATTTACGTTGTTGTACGATTGGTTGTCGTTCACTGTGGCATTGATTGAAGGCAACCCGCCGGCAACTCCGAAGGTGTTGTTTATTTTGCTGATATCCAAATTATTTTCCGCAATCTGTATGTCAAAACTATTGCGCAGCGTGGTATCAATGGCACCCTTCAGGGTAATGCTGGTTTGTGCCGCCCCCATAAGGGGTAAGATAAGGGCCAGGAATATTATTCGTTTTTTCATGGATTCAATCATTTAAACCGGTTATCAATTTCCTCTTCACTGACATGCTTTCCTGAGAAATAAGTATATACAGCCGGTATTACAAACAAAGTAAGTATAAGGGAGAACAAGATACCCCCCACGATGACGATACCCAACGGAACACGGCTGGTGGCTGCCTGACCCAGGCTAAGGGCAATGGGTAAAGCCCCCAGTGAGGTGGCAAGGCTGGTCATTAAGATGGGGCGTAAGCGTTGGGTGGATGCATCAATGACGGCATCAATTTTAGATAACCCGCCTGCCCGTCTCTTGTTGGCAAATTCTACAATCAGGATTCCATTCTTGGTCACAAGTCCAATGAGGGTAATCATCCCGATCTGAGAGAAGATATTAAGCGTTTGATTAAATATCCATAGGCATAGAACGGCCCCGGCAATGGCCAAAGGCACAGTGACCATGATGATAAATGGATCCTTGAAGCTCTCGAACTGGGCTGCCAGCACCAGGTAAATCAGAAGCAGTGCGAGGGAAAAGGCAAAGGCCGTATTGGACGAACTCTCTGCATGATCGCGTGAGGGGCCGCTCAGGGAAGTTTGATAACTCTCGTCCAGTAATTTGTCAGCTATGCCTTGCATTGCCTCTACCCCGTCACCTATGGTTTTTTCTTCGGCCAGTGAAGCAGAAATGGTGGCCGCTTTATACCGGTTAAAGTGAAACAGGGAAGGAGGAGTGGCAGTAGTCTTCATATTCAACACTTCAGACAGGGCAATATTATTTCCCAAATTGTTACGTACGTATAATTTTGATATGTCAGTTGGTTGCTGTCGGTCTTTCAGACCCACTTGGCTGATGACCTCGTATTGCCTGCCGTTCATAATAAAATAGCCCAGACGCCGTCCACTGAAGGCGCTTTGCATCACCCCGGCAATATCCGAAACCGTAAGGCCCAGTTCTCGGGCTTTTAACCGGTTAATTTCAATATTGACCTCCGGCTTATTGAATTTAAGGTTTACATCTACATTTTGAAATGTCTTGTCGTTGCGTGCAGCCTCCAGAAATTGAGGCACCACTTCCTTGAGTTTCTCAAAATCCAGGTTTTGCACTACAAACTGTACGGGCAGCGAGCCTCTTGAACCCAGGCCTACGGCAATGGTTTGCTCTTCGATAGGGAAGATGCGCAGGTTGTTAAACCGGGGCAGTATTTTCGATATGTCCTTTACAATATCGCTCTGTGACCGTTCTCTTTCGTTGGTGGGAATCAGGCCAACGCGCCCAAAACCCCCATTGACACCCGAACTGCCAAACCCAGGTACGGCCAGAAATGAGAAGCTGGCTTCAGGAATTGAATCCAGTAAATAATTGTTAAAATCATTTGACGCTTCGGTCATGTATCCGTAGCTGGCCCCTTCCGGTCCGGTAATCTGGAAACGCACATTTCCCTTGTCTTCTAAGGGGGCTATTTCACTCTGAAGTGTACGGCCAATAAAAAAGATGATACCAAGGCACCCTACAACAATTACCCAGGCCATCCATCTGAGTTGGATAAACCTTTTTAGTAAACGGTTGTACCCGTTTTCCATTCCTTTAAAAAAGGGCTCTGTACGAATGTATATCTTACTATGTTGGGCTGTAGATCTGTTTAGGTACACATTTAATACCGGGGTGATTGTCAGGGATACAAATGCAGAGATAAGCACCGCCACGGCTACCACAACGGCAAATTCACTGAACAGACTCCCTACAAAGCCTTCCAGAAATAAGACGGGCAAAAAGACAATGGCCAGGGTGACAGAGGTGGAAATAACGGCAAAGAAGATTTCCTTGCTCCCCTCAAGGGCGGCCTTGCGGATGTGCATGCCCCCCTCGAATTTCCGGTAGATATTCTCGGTCACCACAATCCCGTCATCCACCACCAATCCGGTAGCCAAAATAATACCCAACATGGAAAGGATATTGATCGAATATCCCAAAAAGTAGAGCACAAAGAAAGTAGCAATCAGGGAGATTGGAATGTCAATCAGCGGCCGGATGGCAATGAGCCAGTTTCTGAAAAAGACAAAAATGACCAGCATAACCAGCAGAAAGGAGATCATCAGGGTTTCCTTCACTTCATCCAGAGACCTGCGTACATTGAGAGTGTTATCAATGAGGGTGGTAAATTGAATGTCGCCCTTCTGCGATTGTTTGATTTCCTCCAGGCGTTTGTTGAACTCATCCGAGATGTTGATATAATTGGCCCCTGGCTGGGGTATGATCGCCAATCCAACACCATTCACCCCGTTGATTTTCCAGGTGCGTTCATAATTCTCAGGGCCTAATTCAACTTTTGCCACATCACGCAGCCTTACAATTCCATCAGCATTGTCGCGGATGATCAGGTCCTGGAAATCTTTTTCAGTAGTAAGCCTTCCCATGGCCCTGATGGTTAATTCGGTATGGTTGCCATAGATTTTCCCCGAAGGGGTTTCCACATTTTCCTGTTGCAGTACCGTTGTAATATCATTGAAGGCGATATTGTAGGCATTCATCTTGTCGGGATCAATCCACAGACGCATGGCCGGGCGTTTTTGCCCATTGATATTTACCGCACTTACTTCGGGAATGGTCTGAAACTTATTCTGCAATACATTTTCAGCATAGTCGCTTAATTCCATCAGTCCTTTGCTCTGGCTTTGGATGGCCATCAAAATGATAAAGTCGCCATCGGCATCTGCTTTGGTCACTACCGGTGGAGCATCAATGTCCTGGGGCAAATTGCGCACCGCCTGGCTTACCTTGTCGCGCACATCATTGGCTGCCGCTTCCAGGTTGGTACTTAGTTCGAATTCAACAGTGATCCGGCTATTGCCCACAGAACTGGAAGAGGTCATGGTCCGGATGCCCGGAATCCCGTTGATAGATTTCTCAAGGGGTTCTGTAATCTGGCTTTCGATGACATCGGCATTGGCTCCCGCATAGGAAGTATTGACCGTAATGACAGGTGGATCAATGGCCGGATATTCCCGGATACCCAGCAGGTTGAATCCAATTACCCCGAAGAGTATGAGAAACAGGTTCATGACGATGGCCAGAACAGGTTTTTTAAGTGATAATTCTGATATATTCACGTTGTGGAATCATTGAATTTGATTGACTGATCCATTTATTTACTTGCATTCATGGGGTGAACCTTCTGAACCCGGACGACTGCATTGGGCCTTACGAATAACATCCCGCTCACGATAATGCTGTCGCCTGCGTTGATGCCACGGGTAAGTTCCACCAGGTTTGAATTCCTTAACCCGGTTTCAACATTGGTAAAAACAGCTTTGTTGTTGTGCACCACCACCACCTGGTCTGAAAGGGCATCAGGAATAATAGCACTGGTGGGTATCATGATGCCTTGCCTGTTTTGATTAAGAATCACTTTGACGAAGGCCCCTGGTGAAATAAGGCCGCTATCCAGATAGGCCCTGACCATTATGTTACGTGAAACGGAATTGATCTGTGGTTCAATGGCGCTGATCGTTGCATTCATTGGTCCCTCCGTTTGTTGGGTTTCAATAGTAACCTTGTTTCCTTTTTTTACAATGGAAGCGTATGTTTCAGGAACCGTAAAATCGATTTTCACCTTGTTCGTTTGCTGTAAAGTGCCAATAAGGGTTTGGGGGGTAACAATGGCTCCCGGACTTACCTGGCGCAAGCCAAGGTCCCCGGAAAAGGGCGCCCGGATGACCGTCTTGTCAATCTGGGCATTCAATACCTTGATGTTGGCCTCAATGGAATTGACCTGGCTCAAGGCCACATCATAGTCGGCCTGGTTCACACCGTTGACTTTTAACAGATCGCCCAATCGCTTTTCTGTTTTGTGTGACAGGTCCAGCTGTGTTTTCTGCTGCTCCATCTGGGCCTGCAAGTCGGCATCGTTTACTTTGGCCAATATGGTGCCTTTGGTGACCGAAGCCCCATCTGGAATGTTCAGATAGATGAGCCTTCCGCTGATTTCAGGACGAAGTTCAACCATTTCGTTGGAGACCACCGTTCCATTGACCTCCAGACTGCTGGCCACCTCTTCAGCCCCGGCAATGATTACTTCAACCATGACCGGTTGTTTTGCCTTTGCGGCCGGGTCTTTACTTTTTGATTGGCATGAAATCAATAAGGATATCCCTATCAGTGCACCAATTGAACTTTTATACTTCATAAGCCGATATTTTTTGCTTTGCTTAAATTCTTTTTAATTTGATCAAGGGTTGAAATAAATTCTCCCTGCTGTACTTCAGTAAGGCCATCAAAAGCCCTTGCCGTGATCTCCTGCATCGACTGTTTTATTCCCGGCAATGCCGCTTTTGCTTTTTCAGTCAATGTCAGGCAGTACTTTCTCCTGTCAACGGTACTTTCCATCCTCTTAACATATCCTTTGGCGCTCAGGTAATCCACCACCCGTACCACACTCACCTTGTCGGTTCCCAGCTGGCTGGCCAACTCCTTTTGTGTCAGGTTACCCTCTCCGCGTTCAATCAGTATCAGGGCAAAATAATCTCTTTCGATATCAAGGTAGTTGAGCTTATCGTTTAATAGATGCAAAAAGCTCTTGCCTGTAAGCGAAAGAACTCTTCCAAGTGGCTGAAGGGGCTGTATCGTTGAATTGTTTTCCATTTTTGCTTCTATACAAATATAAATGAAAAATCAATTGGTTTACATCATTAACTAATCATTAACATTATTGTATGGCTTGGATGTCGATTTAAGTAAAAGGTTTAATGGACATGGAAGAAAAATTGAAAATAATTCGATGCTAAGTAGATGTGAATTAGCGTCATTGCCAGTCAATTTCTGCATGAGGTTGCAACACTACAAAGCTCACACGACAGTTGTAAATTCCCTTTTCCTAATTCATGACCCTTTGTTTTTATTCAAAGTATTGTCTGTATATTTGAATACTATTACCTCAATACAAAGTCAATACAAAGTCAATATTAATTCCAGTGTTAACAGGTACATAATAGGTTATTAATAGGTTGTTAATAGGTTATTATCAGGTTATTTTAACCTATTAACAACCTGTTAAAAGCCTGTTATCAACCTGTTCATACAAAAATTAGTATTGAGTTAGTATTGACTTTGTATTGAGTTGATGTTTGCCATCGTATAATCTAAGCTGTTTCCAATGGCAGGAAAAGTAAGAACAATACAATTTAAGGAACTGATTATGGGACAACTATATTCAGGCTGGCACGAAGCAATCTCACACTCCGCACATCATTGCGAAGTGCGAAGCAATTTCAATAAATCAAGTATTGCCTTTTTTTTTGTCTTGTTGTTTTTGGTGAGATTGATTCGTTCCTACCAATGACGTTCTTCGCTATGGCGCGCTGATCATGCTTCTGGAGAAACTTAAATGACTTTGCGACCTATTTGCCTTGACACGATAGTATGAATTTTATAAAATTTTAAGTATCTTTGAGTATAATAATAAAGGATGAAATATTAAAACAAGTAGTTGATTTCAGGACGCTTTGTGAAAATCATAATGATGGACAGTGCACTTGAAATAGTTGTGGCATACAGTGATTTTACATGCTGATAAATTAGGATGAGATAAATTATAGTGGCAAGAATTAAATTCAAAAGTATAATGGAAGACAGTCATTTGATCTATCAAGGTGAACAAGCGCCATTGCATTTTCTTGTTTTTTCAGCTTCGTTAAGAACTGATTCATTCAATACACGATTGGCAAAATCAGCCGCTCATCTGATTGAGAAAAATGGCGGCAAGGTTGACTTTGCAAACATGAGTGAGTTTGATTGTCAATCGTTTAACCAGGATTTGGAATTAAGTGATTTTCATCCTTCGGGAGCCATAGAATTCCGCAGGCGCCTTTTGGCCAACGATGCATTTATTATTTCGTCGCCTGAATACAATGCCTCTATGCCGGGCTTTCTGAAAAATGCGATTGACTGGGTTTCCAGATTTCGTCCCCAACCTCTCAATGAACACCATGCTTTATTAATGTCAGCTTCTCCATCCATGGCTGGGGGCAACCGTGCACTTTGGTCTTTGAGAATTCCTTTCGAGCATCTGGGCACAAGGGTTTATCCCAATATGTTTTCATTGGCAATGGCGCATCAGGCGTTCACGTTTGAAGGCAACATTGCCGATGCAACTCTGGCACAACGGTTTGAAGAAAACATTGTTGCATTTATGAGTGTTGTAGAAGCCGCGAAACATTATCCATGTATCAAAAAAGCATGGGTTGAATTTTTGGGAGAGAAACCCGACCCCA
>Ga0123338_10001505_pt1 | contig 22523 bp, 31 predicted proteins | sample grotaG_FD_89793 | JGI IMG/M metagenome (GOLD analysis project Ga0123338, IMG submission 89793) | Glacier valley bacterial and archeal communities from Borup Fiord, Nunavut, Canada, to study Microbial Dark Matter (Phase II) -... | ecosystem: Environmental > Aquatic > Freshwater > Ice > Glacier ...
CGTATGGCATTTCGGGCTGGCTGCTCAAATACGGCACTGATCTGACGTCGCAGGCGAGTTTCCACACGATCCAGACGCCGCACGGCTACGAACTGGCGAGCATCTGGATGACGGGCTTCGCGCTCGCCATCAATGCGAGCGGAAATGTCTTCGTCGTTACGGGCAATGGCGATTTTACGCATCCGGGTTTCGATTGGGGCCAGAGCGTGCTCAAGCTCAATTCCGCCCTGCGCGTGCAGAGCAGTTTCACGCCGAGCGGCTATGCGGACCTGAACAACGGCGATACCGACTTTGGTTCGGGCGGCGTGATGCTCGTGCCGCATTCGGCGGGTCAGAAGGGGCCGGATACGGCCGTTGCAATCGGCAAATCGGGTATTCTGTATTTGCTCAACCAGCGCTCGCTGGGCGGCCTGACCACGGGCGATACCCGCGCGCTGCAGAAAATTCCGCTCGATCACGGCGTGTGGGGAGGTCCGGCCTATTACAGCGGCTCGACCGGACCGACGGTGTTCGAGCAGGGCGACGGCGGTGCGCTGTTCTCGTTCGGCGTCACATCGACCGCGCAGCCTGTGTTCCTCACCAAGGCGAACGGCAATAGCGTCGGCGGGTACGGCGGCTCACTGCCGATCGTATCGTCGAACGGGGCTGCCCCGTGCACCGGCGTTGTATGGGTCGTGCGCCGCTCGGCTCCGATCGAGCTCGAAGCCTACGATGCGGAGGCGCTCGGCAATCCGATCTACTCCGCCAACATCGGCAAATGGTCCAATGTCGGGAACAACAACCCCTTCCTGACCGCGATGGAAGCCAATGGCCGCGTCTACGTGGCGAGCTATCTCACGGTGAACGTGTTCGGCCTGACGCAGTAGGCGCCGGCCATCCGCGACGGCCGCGCGCACTTTCGCGCGCGCGGCCGATGCTGCTAAGGCGGGCGCATGATCGCCTTCTTCCAGTCGCAGTTCGGCGCGCAGCCGGGCTATCTGCTCGGCACGGTCGCGTGGATCCTGCTGCTTACGCTCCCGTTGCTGGCCTCGGTTGCCATGATTGTGTGGGTAGACCGCAAGGTCTGGGCAGCGGTGCAGCTCCGCAAAGGCCCCAACGTCGTCGGTCCGTTCGGCATCTTGCAGTCCTTCGCGGACGGGCTGAAGCTGTTCCTCAAGGAAACCATCGTCCCCTCAGGCGCGGACCAGGGGATATTCCTGCTCGCGCCCGCGATCACCTTCACGCTGGCGATGGTCGCTTGGGCGGTAATCCCCTTTGGTGCGGGCTATGCTCTGGTCGATATCAATGTTGGACTGCTGTATCTCTTCGCGGTCAGCAGCCTTGGCGTCTACGGCATCATCATGTCGGGGTGGGCGTCCAACTCCAAATATCCCTTCCTGGGCGGCCTGCGCTCGGCCGCGCAAATGGTCAGCTACGAAGTCTCGATCGGTTTCGTGATCGTGTGCGTGGTGCTCTATGCGTCCGCGTGGGGCGGGGCAGCGCACACGGACGCGCTCGCGGCGCGCTCGGGCTGCGTTGGCAACAGCGCGGATGCGTTCAACCTGTCCACCATCGTATGCGCGCAGCGCGGCACGGTGCTGGGCGTGCTCAACATGAACCTTCTGAACCCGCTGCTGCTGCCGATGGGGGTAATCTTCTTCATCAGCGCATTGGCCGAGACCAATCGCCCGCCGTTCGATCTTCCCGAAGCAGAGAGCGAGCTGGTGGCGGGCTATCAGGTCGAATATTCGAGCATGAGTTTCGCGCTGTTCCAGCTGGGCGAATATGCGAACATCCTGCTGATGTGCGCGATGACTTCGGTGCTGTTCCTGGGCGGCTGGCTGCCCCCGGTCGATTGGGCACCGCTGTATCTTGTCCCGGGCGGGCTGTGGCTCGTGGCGAAGATGTTCCTCGTCTTCATCCTGTTCGCACTCGTGAAGGCGATCGTGCCGCGGTACCGGTACGACCAGCTGATGCGTTTGGGATGGAAAGTGTTTCTGCCGATCTCGCTACTGTGGGTGTTCGTGGTTTCGGGATGGCTGCTCTTCACCGGCCGCTTCGGGGCGGTGCTGTGATACGCCGTCTTGCCGTGTTGTTGCTTTGTGCATCTCTTTGCGGATGCGAGAAGTCCAAGCCGATCCCCAAAACTGATCACTATGTGCTGCATCCCGCCGTTGACGGCTATCCAGCCATGATTGTCGATTCGGCTACCGGCTGCGTTGATGCCCTTCTTTTCGGTGAAAATTCGGATGAGAAGAAATCGCGGTTCATCTACAAAGCTCGAGTGCTGCGACAGGATTCCTACGCTGAGCAATGTGGCGAACCATCCCCAAATCCGTAGGACACTTTCATGGCCAGTCTCGCCCACAACGCAAAGTCCCTGCTGCTGATCGAATTCGTCAAAGGCCTCGCGCTCTCGGTCAAATATGCGCTCAAACCCAAGGCGACGATCAACTACCCCTTCGAGAAGGGCCATCTCTCCCCGCGCTTCCGCGGCGAGCACGCGCTGCGCCGCTATCCCAATGGCGAAGAGCGCTGCATCGCGTGCAAACTGTGCGAGGCGGTGTGCCCCGCACTCGCCATCACGATCGAGGCCGAGCCGCGCGAGGACGGCAGCCGCAGGACCACGCGCTACGATATCGACATGACCAAGTGCATCTATTGCGGCCTGTGCGCGGAGGCGTGCCCCGTCGATGCGATCGTGGAGGGCCCCAATTTCGAATATGCGACCGAAACACGTGAGGAATTGATCTACGACAAGGCGAAGCTGATGGCCAACGGGGACCGGTGGGAGCCTGCACTGGCGGCCAATCTCGCGGCGGACGCGGCCTGGCGGTGAGAGGAATAGGCATCGGCTTGGCGCTGCTCGCGCTCGGCACTCGGCTCGCTGCCGTTGCTCAGCCTCTGCCTGCCGCTTCGGCAGTGCTTTCCCACAATCCCACGCCTGCCGAGCGCGCCTGGGTCGCCTCCACCATTTACCACATCGTCAAGCGCTACTTCGCCCATTGGGAAGGGCTGCCCGCCGGGTTCGATTTCGATGCGCGCTTCAAGTCTTACCTCGCCGAAGCGATGTCTGCGCCGGATCGCCGCGCGTTCAGCCTGGCGACGATGCGGTTGTTGGCCGATCTCCACAACGGCCACAGCGCCCTCACCGACGATGCGCTCTACGCCGATCGCCGCCCCTGCGCCTTTCTACGCCGAGCCGATCGCCGGGCGCTGGACGGTGCGCGTCTCCCGCGTCGCCGATCTCGCGTCCGGCGCGGTGATCGTTACGATCGATGGCGTGCCGACCGAAACGTGGGTCGCTCCAATCCGCGCGGTCATCGGCCAATCGAACGAGCGCGCGCGCGACAGCCTGGTGTTTTTGCGCCGGTTCATGCTCCCTGAGCGGTTCACGCTGACGCTGGTGGACGGCAAGCGCGTGGCGATCGACCGATCGCAACAGCCTGCGCCGCGAACAGGCCAGGCATCGCTGGAAGAGACCACGACCTCGGTTCGCCCCGATGGCACGGTCGTGATCGCAATCCCGAGCTTCGACGATCCCCGGTTCGAGGCCGCCGCCGTCGCTGCCGTCCGCGCGCACATGGACGCGCCGCTGATCCTCTTCGACGTTCGCTGGAACGGCGGCGGCTCGACTCCGGGCAAGCTGCTCGCCGCGATCATGAACCGCCCGTCTGCAGGCACCATCGTGGCAACACCGCTCACGTTGGCCGAGTTCGATGCCGACGGCGCGTTCGATCCCGCACAAAATCCGATTCCCCGCGCAATGATCCGCTAAGGCCCCGACGTGACGCAGCCTGTCGCGGGCGCATTCGCGGGTCGCGTGGCCGTGCTCACGGATCGGCACTGCGCATCCGCTTGCGAAGACTTCATAATCCGCTTCAAGTCGGGCCAGCGCGGCCCCGTGCTGGGCGAGGCGACCTGGGGATCGACCGGGCAACCCTACCGCGTCCGCTTCGCCGATCTCGGAATGGAAGTGCAGGTCTCCACCAAACGCGAGGCGCTTCCCGACGGCTCACAGTTCGAAGGCGTGAGAGTGACGCCCGATACCGCCATGCCACCGCTGCCGACGGACTTCGCAGCCGCAGGCGATCCGTAGCTCGATCGCGCGCTGGCAGCAGTCTCCCCGCGCTGATCTCAGGCGGGGAAGATCACATTGCTCAGCTGCCGCATGACCGGCACCGCATCCTGGTTGATCGTCGTCGTCTGCACACGCACCAGCATCATGCCCGCGCGCGGCTTGCCGGGCGTGACCGCGAGCACTTCGAATTCGGCGTGGATCGTATCGCCGGGGTAAACGGGCTTGAGCCAGCGGATCTCGTCCACGCCAGCGCCGCCCAGCGGCTGCACACCGTCCGCCTTCCAACTATCCACCGTCAGCCGCATCACAACGGCGCAGGTGTGCCAACCGCTCGCTGCGATGCGCCCGAAGAAGGGGTGCGCCGCAGCCGCCGCATCGTCGAGGTGGAAGGGCTGCGGATCGTATTTGCGCGCGAAGTCGATGACCTCCGCGCGCGTCATGAGATAGTCGCCCGAGCGCGATTTCGCGCCGACCGCAAGCACCATCAGCGCAGCAACTGCGCAATCTTCATTGCCGTCGCGATATCGTCGACGCGCAGTTTGCCGGACATATAGGCCATCGTCGCATCCAGTCGTCCGGCTGCGATCTCCTCGAAATCGTCCTTGGACACGGTCATCGTGCACTGCGCGGGCCGATCCAGATTGTCGACCGTGGGCGGTTTGATCGCATCGTCGATGTAGATCGTGCCGTCCGCGCCGAAATCGAATTTGACCGTGGTGCCCAGACCCGCGTTGTCGCCTACCCGGCGGCGGAGTTCGGCAGTGATATCGTCGAGCGTCATCGCGGTTCCTCCCGGAATTTCACCAAAAAGGGGCGGCCGCTCGCGCGACCGCCCCCCAGCTCCTCGCCCGTGGGCGATCGGGCTTACTTCTTGGTCGTGGTGGTGCTGTCGGTCGTCGTCGACTTGCCCGTGTCGGTCGTCGTGCCGGCCGCGGGAGCTGCAGGCGTGGTCGCCATCGCGCCCGTGTCGGCACCCGCTGCGGGAGCAGCCGCAGTCGTCGTAGTCGTCGAGGTGCCCATGCCGGTGTCGCCGCCAGCGGCTGCATCGGTGGTGGTGCCGGTTGCGGGGGTGGTGGCGGTGGTCGCAGTGGTCGAGGTGGTCGACGTTGCGGTCGAATCCTCGGCCTTCTTGCCACATGCAGTGACGAGCAGAGCAGCGGCGGCGATCAGCGTGGCAGTCTTGAGCGTGTTCAGAACGTTGGCCATGATAGTCACTCCTTGTTCGGTCGGTTGGCAGTCGGTTCGCTGGTCGGGGCGAAGTCATCGTTCACGGATATCGTCCCCATACCCGATGGAGGGTCTAGCCGTAATCGCTACGCGCCTCAAGCGGGATCGAAACGGGCGCGTCGCGGTTCGGTTGCATGAAAATCGGCAGGGCCTTGCCGCGCGAGAGCAAAATATGCGCGGTTGCCGCAAGTGCCGCATCGACGGCGGCCATAGTCGTTTCGTGGCCGAGCGCGCTGAGACTGGTCACGGGTGCGTCAAGGCCGCACGGGCGGATGCCTGCATAATGCGCCAGATCGGGCGAGACATTGAGCGCGAAACCGTGGAACGTCACCCAGCGGCGCACGCGCACGCCGATCGCTGCGATTTTGGCTTCGCCCACCCACACGCCGGTGCGCCCCGCGACCGTGCCGCCCTCCACACCCAAGACCGTCAGAGCGCCCACGATCCACGCTTCGAGCGCCCCCACAAACCCGCGCACATCGCGCCCGCGCGCATCGAGATCGAGCATAGTGTAGACCACGCGCTGTCCCGGCCCGTGCCACGTATGCTTGCCGCCACGCCCCGTTGCGATCACCGGCAGCCGCTCGGGATCGAGCAGATCGGCCGCTTGCGCCGAGGTGCCCGCCGTATAGACCGGCGGATGCTCCACCAGCCAGATCGCCTCACGCGCGGTGCCGTCGCGGATCACGGCCGCGCGCGCCTCCATCGCTTCCACCGCGTCGGCGTAAGGCGTCAGCCCCGGCCACACGCGCCACTCAGGGTGGGTCACGCCGCCGCCGCCTCGATACGCTCCATATCGTCGTCGGACAGGCCGAAATGATGGCCCACTTCGTGGACCAGCACATGGGTGACGATGTGTTCGAGGCTTTCGCCTGTATCCGCCCAATAATCGAGCATCGGGCGGCGGTAGAGGAAGATCATGTCGGGCATGGGCGCCACCGCCATGCTCGATTTATCGCCCAGCGGCACGCCCTGGTAGAGGCCCAGGATATCGAATTCGCTCTCGAGCCCCATCTGGTCCATCACCTCGTCCGAGGGGAAATCCTCCACCCGCAGCAGCACGCTTGCCAGATGCTGGCGGAACAGATCGGGCAACCGCTCCACCGCTGCCTGCGCGAGCGTTTCGATGTGCGCCAGATCGGGGGCGAGGGTTTGCGGCGCGGCCATCGCTGTCGCACATAGGCGCGCGCGGGTGCCGAGGGGAGGGCCGAGATGATCGCCAGACTGACCGATGCCGAGCGTGCCACGCTGTTGCCCGCGCTGGAGGGGTGGACGTTGCATCCGGAGCGCGACGCGATCGTGCGGACATGGCGGTTCGCCGATTTCGTCGCAGCCTTCGCCTTCATGACGCGCGTGGCACTGCTCGCCGAAAAGGCGGACCACCATCCCGAATGGTCCAATGTGTATGGCCGCGTGGAGGTTCTGCTTATGACGCACGACGCGGGCGGGCTGACAATGCGCGACGTGGCGCTGGCGCGGGGGATCGGGTGAGGGTTGAAGAACGGCATAGACTGACGAGGTTTCTGACCAGATAATGGAGAATGCGATGCGAAGCTGGCCGGTGCAGGATGCGAAGGCGCGGTTCAGCGAATTGGTCGATGCGTGCCTTGCGAAAGGCCCGCAAGTCGTGACCCGCCGCGGCACGGAAACGGCGGTGTTGGTCGCCGCCGACGAATGGCGGCGATTGAGTAACGGATCCATCCCGACCCTCAAGGCGCTCCTGCTGGACTGCGATGCCCGCACCGAGACGTTGGTGCCGCCGCGCGCAACGATGCGGCTCCGGTCACCGCCGCGCTTCTGATGTATCTGCTCGATACCAACGTGGTTTCGGAACTCCGGCGCGCGCGGCCGCATCCGGCCGTTCGCGCCTGGTTGGCATCGGTTCCCGAAAACCGGTTGCATCTTTCGGCGGTGACGCTTGGAGAAATCCAGGCTGGTATCGAGATCGCGCGTGCACAGGATGCTGCCAAGGCGGATCAAATCGAGGCGTGGGCGATCAAACTGGAGGGCGCCCACCGCATATTGCTCATGGACGGACCGGCGTTCAGGACATGGGCGAAGCTGATGCGCAATAAGTCTTCGGTTCTGGTGTTGGATGCGATGATTGCAGCTACAGCAATAGTCCACGATCTGATGGTCGTCACCCGCAACATCGGTGATTACGAATCTCTGGGCGTTGAGATGTTCGATCCGTTTGCGTTCGGGTAGTAGGCCGCGCTCACCCCAACCGCTCCGCCGTCGCCCGCACCAGCGCTATCATGTTCGGGATGCCCTGCGTGCGGTTCGAGCTCAGTTGACGCGACAGGTCGAACGGGGCCAGCGCGCCTTGCACGTCGAGCGCCAGCAGCTCGTGCGGCGTGCGCCTGTCCACCAGCGCCACGATCAGCGCGACGATCCCCTTGGTGATGTGCGCGTTCGAGTCCGCGAGGAATGTCAGCCGAGCGCCGTCTTCCACTGGATACACCCACACGTCCGCCGAGCAGCCGCGCACCTTGGTGGCCTCTGTCTTGAGCGCATCGGGCATCGGCGGCAGCGCACGGCCCAGATCGATCAGCAGGCGGTAACGGTCCTCTGCATCGTCCAGAAGCAGGTAATCCTCGCGGATCGCATCGAAATCGGGAATTGTCATGGGGACAGCTAACCTATTTGCGTCGGCACCGTCGTCGGCACGCGGAAAAAGCTCGATGCGCAAATAGGTAAGCTGGCCCCGGCGTGCATGGTCAAGCGGGACACAAGCGCCTATGTGCGCCCGCAGCAACGGCGAATGACAGAGGTTGAATGGCGAAGGAAGAACAGCTCGAGATGCGCGGCCACGTGTTGGAACTGCTCCCCAACGCAATGTTTCGCGTGAAGCTCGAGAACGATCATGAGATTCTGGGGCACACGGCGGGCAAGATGCGCAAGAATCGCATCCGCGTGCTGACCGGGGATGAGGTGCTCGTCGAGATCACCCCCTACGATCTCACCAAGGGCCGGATCACCTACCGGTTCAAATAGCGGTGCTGGTGCTGGCGAGCGGATCGCCGCGCCGCCTCGATCTACTCGCACGGCTGGGCGTGGTGCCCGATGCGGTTGATCCGGCCGATCTGGACGAAACGCCGCGCAAGGGGGAGCTTGCCCCCGCGTTCGCCGCGCGCATGGCAGCGGAGAAGGCGGCGGTGGTGGCGGCGCGGCATCCGGCCGCAGTGGTGCTCGGCGCGGATACCGTGGTCGCGCTCGGGCGACGGCTGCTGCCCAAGGCGGCCGACGCAGCGCAGGCGCGCGCGTGCCTGGCGCTGCTTTCGGGTCGTCGCCACCGCGTGCTGACGGCAGTAACCGTGGTGGACGCGCAGGGCAGGGCGCGGCACCGGCTGTCTACCACCATGGTCGCCTTCAAGCTGCTGACCGGGGCCGAGATCGATGCCTACCTCGCCACGGGCGAATGGCGCGGCAAGGCGGGCGGCTATGCGATCCAGGGCCATGCGGAGGCTTATGTGCGCCTCATGGGCGGCTCGCATTCGGGCGTGATCGGCCTGCCGCTGTATGAGACGCGGATGCTGCTGCGCGCGAGCGGGGTGGCGGTAGCGTGAGGGCGATCTTGGAAGCGGGTATCGGCTGCGACCGCGCAGTGGTGATCGAGGACGGGCGGACGGTCGAGGCGCATCTCGAACTGCCGGGGCTGCGCATGGGCGATGTTTGGGAAGCGCGCCTTTACCAAGTCGCGCACGGCATCGGCGGTCTTCGTATGCCCGGCCACCCAAAACTGGACCCCGTCCCGCCCTGGGCGACCGAGGGCATGATCGTCGAAGTCGAAGTCGTGCGCGAGGCGATCCTCGAACCCGATCGCTACCGTCCGGCGAACGTCCGCGCGCTCGGGCCTGCCGCCGACGATGCGTCCACCCGCGTCGGCGAGACGCCGCTTCGTCCGTTCGGAGTGTTCGACTTGCCCGGCGGCGGTCACCGGCTTCGGCCGGGTCCGGGCCTGCGCGAGCGTCTCGCCGCGCGCGGCATTCGCGTGACCGCCCAGCTCTCGTACGGTCCCGATCTGCTCGAAAGCGCGAGCTGGTCCGAGGCGCTCGAGCAGGCGCGCACCGGCCGCTTCGCGTTCGCCGGCGGCGAACTCGTGATCGAGCGGACGGCGGCGTTCGAGACGATCGATGTCGATGGGCACCTGCGCCCTGCCGATCTCGCGCTCGCCGCCGCGCCCGCAATCGGGGCCGCAATCCGGCTGTTCGATCTGACGGGCGCGATCGTGATCGATTTTCCCACACTGGGCAGCCGCGCCGCGCGCACCGCTGTCGATGCAGCGCTCGAAGCCGAGCTGCCGCGTCCGTTCGAGCGCACCGCGATGAACGGCTTCGGGCTGGTGCAGGTGATCCGACCCAAGCTGCGCCCTTCGCTGATCGATCAGATGCAGGGTGCGCCCGCTTTCATCGCCGCACTTGCGCTGCTCCGTCAGGCCGAACGCACGCCAGGCGCGGGCACCACCACGATCGCCGCCCACCCTGCGGTCGCGAAACTGATCGCGTCGGACCACCTGGCCGAACTCGAACGGCGCACCGGCCGTCCGGCCCGGGTCCACCCCGATCCCGCACGCGGTGCCGAAACAGGACACGTCCATGCCCAGCCCTAGATGCCCGCTCTGCGGTAAGCCCGCCGCATCCGCACACACACCCTTCTGCTCGCAAGGCTGCCGCGACCGCGATCTGCTGAACTGGCTCGGCGACGCCTATGCAGTCCCCGCGCGCGCTGATCCCGAGGACGACGAAGCCGCGCTGGACAGCGCGCCCCCGCACTCGCTATGACTGGGCGCGCGCGGTCCAAGCGCCGTGCCCGGGTAGCTCAGGGGTAGAGCAGGGGATTGAAAATCCCCGTGTCGGTGGTTCAAATCCGCCCCCGGGCACCATTTTTTACCCGGCTACTCCGCAGCAAGCATACTTGTCCGTCGCGGCGCGAAGCGGCGCAGATGGAAGGCCATCAGCCCCAACCCGACGATCGTGGGTAGCGCCCAGACGGCTGGACTGAACGCTTGCGCGGGAAACAGCTCGATCAGTCCTACCGATACGAACGCTGTATACGCGGCGATGCCAGTCCCCAACATCGCCATCAGATGCTGCGGCAGATAAGCGCGTGAGACCACCACAGGACGCGCCAGGTAGCGTAAATAACTGCATATCGTGCCGAAGCCGGCCAACCCTACGCCCACCATCAGCGGCTGACCGAGCGCCAGCCCCTGCCCCGCGCAATTGATTGCGGCGGCCGCAGTCAGCCCTTGAAGCGCCAGCATCGGCCAGCGCCGGTTCGCGCCATGGTCGCGCCGGTTCGTCACCATCGCGCGACCATAGCGGGCCATGCAGATTGCCAGCAGCGCGAGGTAGATCATCATCCAGCCAAACAGCCCGCGATAGAGGCGCGCGTCGGTTAGCGCAGGGTGCATCGCAAGCGGCCAGCGCAGCGACAGGATCCCCATTCCTAGCGCCATCCCGCTCGCCGCATAAAGCGCGACCGTGAACAGCCTGCCCCAGCGCCGGTGGGCGCCCCCGCCCTTGGCCGCGATTACTGCACCCCAGAAGGTCAACAGCGCGATCGTGCCAGCCGCTACATGCAGACCCAAAAAAAACCGAAAAAGCCCCGGCATTCACTCGCCTCCTCGCTGTTGCCCGCCGATCGAGGGCTAACCGAGCAACCCGTCCTACCCGCCGTTCAGCAGCCCCAGCGCTCGATCAAGTTGCGCTGCATAGCCCTCCAGCGCTGCGCCTGTCATCGCGGCATACCGGTTCGCATCCGCCCACCGCCGCTCCTCGATCGCCTCGCGCACGCCGGGCAGCGTCTTTGCGCCATAGCCGGTGAAGCGCCCCGGCGCGTACACAAGGTTCCTGTACCACGGCCGCCCGGGCAGCCCGGTCTCGTTCAGCAACGTCTGCTCGATCGTCTGGAGCGCCGCGCCCACCTCGGCCGCCTTCGCTGCCGAAAGCGTCGGCCCGCGCGCCGCCAGCGCCGCATCGAACGCGGCTGCGCTGCGCTTGAGATGCGCGACCGCGTTGTCGAGCGCTGCGAATTCCACGAACGGCACCGGCCCCTCGTCGGCGGGGGCGGCGAGCGGATGCAGCGGATCGTCGGCGAGGCGGTAGGCCTTCGCCCGCAGCTTGCCTTGCGCCGCATACCCCTCGCGCTCCCCGTCCGCGAGCGCCTTCACCTCGGCGAGGTAGCGCGCGACCGTGTCCGCAAAATCGCCGAAGCGTTGCAGCGGCAGCCCCGCATCCGCCAGCCGTAGCACGAGGCGTCCCGCCGTCTTCGCCAGCGTCGCATCGTAGACGAAGCCCGGATCGACGAAGCGGCGGTGGTGATCGTAGCTGTCGTAGACCGAATGGTAGACGCCGCCCGACTCGCCCTCGCCACCATAGCTTACATCGAGGGTCGCGAGCCCCAGATGCTGGAGATAGGCCGAAAAGTCTGAGCCCGAGCCGAGCGCGGCGATGCGCGGGTCTGCACCGCCCGCGACGGCCTTGGCCTCCTCCTTGCGTTCCGCGCTCGCGCCCTTTTCGCTCGCTTCCACCGCGATGCGCGCGCGCAGCCGTTCGCCGACGCTCACCCCGGTCTGCGGATCGCGTACATCGGCGGCGACCTGGTTCACCAGATGCTGGTAGCTGTGGCTGCCGCCCGCCGACAGAAAGCCGCGCGCGTTGCCGTCGGAATTGATGTAGACGACCGCCTTGCGTTGCAGTTCGGCCCCATGTTCTTCGGCCCATTCGGTCGAGCCAAGCAGCATCGGCTCCTCCGCGTCCCAGCCCAGATAGACGAGCGTGCGCTTGGGCCGCCAGCCGCTCTTCGCCAGCGCGCCGATCGCCTTCGCCTCGGCCATCATCGCGATATTGCCAGAGAGCGGATCGGTCGCGCCGAACACCCAGCCGTCGTGGTGATTGCCGCGCATGACCCACTGATCGGGGAACGCGCTTCCCTTCATCATGGCGACGACATCGTAGATCGTCTTCAAGCTCCAGTCCGCTTTGGTCGCGAGATGCACCTGCGCGGGACCGGGGCCGATATGATAGGCGATCGGCAGCGCACCCCGGAACGCGGCGGGCGCAAGCCGACCACCGAGCGCGCTCAGGAAATGCTGCGCATCGCCGTAGGAGATCGGCAGCACGGGTATCTTCAGGATCGTCGGCGCATCCTCGCGCGCCAGCCGCTTGGCATCGTGCGTCGCGCCCACACCCGGCGTCAGCGGATCGCCCGGATAGGTGGTCATGTCCGCAACCGAGCCGCGCTGGAACGCCTGCGGCGGCCGCGCAGGGCCTTTGGGGTAGATATCGTCTTGCGCGTAGCCATCGTCGGCGGGATCGGAATAGATGATGCAGCCGATCGCGCCATGCTCCTGCGCCAGCTTGGGCTTCAGCCCACGCCAGCCGCCGCCGTAGCGCGCGATGACGATCCGCCCTTTGACCGATACTCCCATCCGGTCGAGCGCCTTGTAATCGTCCGGCATCCCGTAGTTCACAAACACCAGATCGCCGGTGACATCGCCATCGGCTGCGAACGCCACCCATGCGGGGAGCGCGTTGGCGGTATTGCCCGAGGTCGAATCCTCGGGGATCGCGGGTTCCTGCAGCGTGGCCCTGAAGGGCTGCGGGCCGAGCAGTTCGAGGCTTTCGCTGATCGGGGTGGGGTACAGTACCTCGAACGTTTCGAGTTTTGCGTCCCAGCCCCATTCGCGGAACTTCGCGGCCATAAACTCGGCGTTGGCCTTATCGTGCGGGGAGCCGACATGGTTGGGCGCGGACGCCATTTCCTTCAGCCAGCCGCCCATCTCGGCGGGAGCGATCGCCGCATCGAAGCGCGCTTCGAGCGCGGCCTGCGAGCCCGCCTGCTTCGCGGGGGCGGCGGCAGCGGTGATGGCAGCGAGGCAGGTGGCGGCGAGCAGCAGGGGGCGCAAGGTCAAGGCGTCAGTCCTCCGTTGCCCGCGAGGCTAAGCTTTCGCCCGCGCGCGTCAACGCCCGCCCGCGCCCTTGACCGCACACCGCGCCGCGCGCCACGCTCCAACGGTGGTCCGCATTGCCCGCTCCCGCCAAGCCATCGATCTCGGCGGCGGCACCACTGCCTACAAGATCGGCGCGCCGGGGATTTTCAACGATCTCTACTACCGACTGATGGAGATTGGCTGGGGCCAGTTCTTCGCACTCGGCACGGGGGCGTTCCTGCTGGTCAACATCGTCTTCGGGCTGATTTACGCGGCGCTGCCCGGCGCAATCTCGGTGATGAAGCCGGGATCGGTGATCGATGGCTTCTTCTTCTCGGTCGATACCTTTGGCACGGTGGGCTACGGCATGATGGCACCCGCTACCCGTATCGGCCACGCGGTCGCCACGGTCGAAATCCTCGTTGGCCTGTTCCTGACCGCCACGCTGACCGGCATCATCTTCGCGCGCTTCGCAAGGCCACGCGAGACGATCCTGTTCAGCGATGTCGCCGTCATCGCGCGCCACTTCGGCCAGCGTTCGCTAATGATCCGCGTTGCCAGCGCCCGCTCGCGGCCGCTGGTGGAGGTGCGCGCCGAGATGGTCTTCCTCCAGCGCACCACCACCAACGAGGGCCAGCCGTTTCGCCGCTACGTCGATCTGCCGCTAGTGCGCCGATCGAATCCGCTAATGGCGCTTGCCTGGACGGTGATCCACATTCTGAACGAGGGCGATCCGCTATGCGAGGCGATCGATAACGGCCACGAGATCATGATCGTGCTCAGCCTGAACGGCCTCGATACGCTGCTCGGCCAGCCCGCGTTCGGCGGCCACACATACCGCGAAGGCGATCTCCGCCACGGCCACCGCTTCGTCAATCTGGTGAACGACCGCGACGGCATCGTCGAAGTCGATCTCGCGCGTTTGCACCAGACCGAACCCCAGCCCGCCTATGAGGAAGCGGACGCCGGAGCCAGATAGTCGACCAGCCCCGCCAACGTCCCGAACCGCCGTGCAGCGATCGCGTTCGGCACGCCCTCGGTGCGCTCGGGCAGCAGCGCGTGGCCGAAGCCGAGCTTCGCCGCCTCCTTCAGCCGCAGCGCGCTGTGCCCCGCCGCGCGCACCTCGCCCGAGAGCGCGACCTCGCCCAATGCGACGCAATCGATGGGCAGCGGCGTATCGGTGAGCGCGGAGACGAGCGCGGCTGCCACTGCCAGATCGGCAGCGGGATCGTTGACGCGCAGGCCCCCCGCCACGTTCAGATAGACCTCGCACTGCCCGAAGCTCATGCCGCAGCGCGCATCGAGCACCGCGAGCAATTGCGCGAGCCGCCCGCTGTCCCACCCCACCACCGCGCGCCTCGGCGTGGCCCCGCTCGACAGCCGCACCACCAGCGCCTGCAATTCGACCAGCACCGGTCGCGTGCCCTCGAGCGCGGGGAACACCACCGAACCGCTCACCGCCGTATCGCGTGCGGTCAGGAACAGCGCGCTCGGGTTGGCGACCTCGCTCAGCCCGTCTGCGCCCATGGCGAAGACGCCGATTTCGTCGGTGCCGCCGAAGCGGTTCTTGACCGCGCGCAGGATCCGATACTGGTGGCTTCGCTCGCCCTCGAAATAGAGCACCGTGTCCACGAGATGTTCGAGCACGCGCGGACCCGCGAGCTGCCCGTCCTTGGTCACGTGCCCCACCAGCACCACCGCCGCGCCGCTCGTCTTGGCGTAGCGCACCAGCTCCTGCGCACTCGCGCGGACCTGCGAAACCGTGCCCGGCGCACCCTCCAGCGTGTCCGCGTGCATCGTCTGGATCGAGTCGATAATCACCAGCGCGGGCGGCGGGGCGTCGCCCAGCGTCGTCACGATATCGCGCACGCTCGTCGCAGCCGCGAGCGCGACCGGCGCGGTGCCCAGCCCCAGCCGCCGCGCGCGCAGCCGCACCTGGTCCGCTGCCTCCTCGCCGGTGATATACGTCACCGCGCGCCCTGCGTTGGCCATCAGGGCTGCCGCCTGCAACAGCAGCGTGGATTTGCCGATCCCCGGATCGCCGCCGATCAGCACCGCGCTCGCCGCGACCAGCCCGCCGCCGAGCGCGCGATCGAGTTCGGCGATGCCGGTGGAGACGCGCGGGGGGAGCGCGGCCTCCCGGTCCAGCGCGGCGATCTCGATGCGGCGGCCGCCGCCGCTGAGCGATTGTTTGGCGGAGAAGGGGGTGACGGTGCTGGTTTCGGCCTGGAGCGAATTCCACGATCCGCAGTCCGCGCACTGGCCCGCCCATTTGGCCGCGGATACGCCGCACTGCTGACAGACATAGCGTATCTGGGGTTTGGCCACCGCGCTATTGAACAGAGCGGGAACAGGGTTGCAAGCGCGAAGCCATACGGTGCGCGGATTGGTGATCGTGGGGGGTGGGCGCGTGCCTGCGCGTAATGTAGGGTGCACCTACCACGCGCGGAGGGACGTTACGGCTTCCATGAAGCAGTTGGCGGCGATCGCAGGAACGGTTCTGATCGCGCTCGCGCACAGGGCGAGCGCGCAGATGCTGGCGGGTGGGTGGCTGCTGCCGGCCTCGACCGTGTCGGTGCAGGCATCGATGCCGGTGCCGGATCGCTATCGGCCCGGGCAGGCGCTGGTGCTGCGCTTTGGCCCCGCATTCGGTGCGCGGGTGCAGGGCACGCTGGCGCCCGCGATTTCGGACGCGCAGTCGCGGGCGTTTGCGGCGCCGCAGCAGCTTCGCGTGCAGTCGGCGGGCGCGATGTTCGATCTGTTCCCGTTCCGATCGGGATTCCGGATTTCGGGCGGTGCGCGGGTGAATGGCAACGATGCGCGGTCGTCCTCGCTAGGCGGTCCGGTGCCGGTGGGGGCGGAGTTCACGCCCGCGCAGGCGGGTGCGATCCATGTGGCGTCCATCGCCGACGATTTCGCGCCGGTGCTGACGGTGGGCTATGCGGGGTCTATACGCGAGCGGCTGACGATCGGGATCGAGGCGGGGGCGCTGTTTCAGGGCCATGCGCGCGCGGCGGCCTACAATCCCAACAGCGGGGCCAATCCCGAGGGCGATTTCCTGACGCTGCTCGAGCGCGACCGGCTGAACCAGGCGGATTCGTTCAGCAATTATGCGCCGTCCCCGATGGCGCAGTTCACCGCGACGCTGCGGTTTTAGGCGTCGGCGAACAGCTGCGCGCGCAGCGTGGGTGCATCGACGAATTGCCGCGCGATAAGGCCGGCGCGGGCTGCGGCTTCGACATTGTCCAGCCGGTCGTCGACGAACAGCGATGTCGCGGGATGGATGCCGAAGCGGCGGATCGCGAGCGCGTAGATTCCGGGATCGGGCTTCACGAGGCGTTCCTCCCCCGAGACGAGGATGTCGGTGAAATGGGCGAATACGGGGGCGGTTTCGCGGAAGCGCGGCCAGAATTCGTGGCTGAAGTTGGTGATTGCATACAGCGGCATGCCACGCGCGGCGAGCTCCTCCACTATCGCGATCGTGCCGGGGACCGGTCCGGGGATCGTCTCGAGCCAGCGGGGCACATAGGCCTCGATCAGCGCGCGTTCGGCGGGATATTGCTCGATGAGTTCGGCGGTGGTGTCCGCAGCATTGCGCCCGGCATCGTGCTGGAAGTGCCATTCGGGCGTGACGACGTTGGCGAGGAACCAGTCCAGCCGCACGGGATCGGGGATCAGCTTCGCGTAAAGTGCGCGGATATCCCACGAATAGAGAACATTGCCCACATCAAAAACGACCGCCTGCAAGCGATCGATCAACACCACGCGCGAACCCCCGATAGAGCCTAGCCCTGGCGCGCCTTGAAGCGCTTCTTCACCTTGTTGATGACATAGGTGCGCCCACGGCGGCGAATGACGCGATTATCGCGGTCGCGGCCCTTGAGGCTTTTCAGGCTGTTGACGATCTTCATGGCTTACTCGCGGACGCTGGCCGCAAGGGCCGCTTGAATGAAGAAGATGCCTATCGATCGTGTGCGCGCAAGTCAAGCCGGGCCCGTCCGGTCCCTTGAATCGCGCGCGCGCTTGGCGCATAGGCACAGCCTGATTCGAGGCGCGGCCAGCTTGGCCGTGGGCGCAGGCGCGCCCGACGCCCCCTATAAGCGAGATCATCGATGGCTGTCCCAAAGCGTAAAACCTCGCCGTCGCGGCGCAACATGCGGCGCAGCCACCACGCGCTGGTGCCCTTGCAGACGCAGGAATGCCCGAACTGCGGCGAACTCAAGCGCCCGCACCATCTGTGCAACGCGTGCGGCCACTATAACGATCGCGAAGTGATCGAGGTCGCTTCCTAAGGTTTCCGTCGGTTGTCCAGCCAGCGTCCATCCCCCGTCGTCGCCCTCGATGTGATGGGGGGCGACGATGGTGCGAGCACGATGATCGCGGGCGCGGCGATCGCGCGCGACCGCTATCCCGCGATCCGCTTCCGCCTGTTCGGCGATCAGGCCGCGATTGCTGCGCAGCTTGCGCGCGCCCCCGCGCTCGAACGCGTGTCGATGATCGTGCATACGAGCGAGGTGGTGCTGGGCACCGACAAGCCCAGCCATGCGGTGCGGCACGGGCGGACGTCCTCGATGGGGCTGGCGATTGCCGCGGTGAAGGCGGGGGAGTCCGATGTGGCGGTCTCGGCGGGCAACACCGGCGCGCTGATGGCAATGTCCAAGGTGATGCTGCGCACGCAGCCTGGGATCGACCGGCCCGCGCTCGCGGCGCTGCTGCCCAACAGCCGCAGCGAATCGGTCATGCTCGATCTGGGGGCGAACCTCGATTGCACGGCGGAAAATCTGGTGCAATTCGCGGTGATGGGCGCGGCGTTCGCGCGGATTGCGCTCGGCCTCAAAACCCCGCGTGTCGCGTTGCTGAACGTCGGCGAGGAGGAGCTGAAAGGCACCGAGGAGCTGCGCGAGGCGGCCGCGATCCTGCGCGCCGCCGATCTGCCGATGCGCTTCGACGGGTTTATCGAGGGCGACAAGCTGGTGCGCGGCGATGTGGACGTGATCGTCACCGACGGCTTCACTGGCAATATCGCGCTCAAGACCGCCGAGGGCACCGCGAAGCTGGTGACGCAACTGGTGGGGCAGGCGTTCCGCAGCTCGTGGATGAGCAAGCTCGGTTATCTGCTGTCCGCGAACGCGTTTCGCAGTTTGAAAAGCCATGTGGACGCGAACAACCATAATGGCGCGGTTTTTCTGGGGCTGAACGGGCTGATCGTAAAGAGCCACGGCGGTGCGAACGCAAAGGGCGTGGCGAATGCGATCGGCGTGGCGCACGATCTGGCGGTGGACGGCATCGGCAACCGCATCGCGCGCGATCTGGACGCGATCCGGGCGCGCCGCGCCGCGCAGCTTGCGGCTGTCACGCCCGTAACCGTCCCGCCGAGCGCGCACGCCGCCTGATGCTGAGGGCGCGGGTGATCGGCACGGGGGGCTATCTGCCCGCGCGCGTGCTCACCAACGAGGATCTCGCCGCCCGGCTGGATACCAGCGACGCGTGGATCGTCGAGCGCACCGGCATCCGCGAGCGCCGGATCGCGGCCGAGGGCGAATTCACCTCGGACCTCGCGGTCGCGGCCGCGCGCCCCGCGCTGGAAGCGGCGGGTCTGGCGGCGGACGATATCGACCTCATCGTGCTTGCCACCGCCACGCCCGATCAGACCTTCCCCGCAACCGCCACTGCAGTGCAGGCCAAGCTCGGCATGACGCGCGGGGTGGCGTTCGATGTCGGCGCAGTGTGCTCGGGCTTTCTTTACGCGCTCAGTGTTGCGGACGCGATGCTGCGCGCCGGGCAGGCGAGGACCGCGCTGGTGATCGGCGCGGAGACGTTCAGCCGCATCCTCGACTGGAAGGATCGCGGCACCGCCGTGTTGTTCGGCGACGGCGCGGGCGCGATCGTGCTGCGCGCCGAAGAGTGCGCGGGCACGCCCGCCGATCCCGGCATCCTCGCGTGTCGCCTCCATTCGGACGGACGCCATTCCGAACTTCTGTATGTCGATGGCGGACCCTCGACGACGGGCACGGTCGGCAAGCTGCGCATGCGCGGACGCGAGGTGTTTCGCCATGCGGTCGTCAACCTCGCGCAGGTGATGGGCGAGGTGCTGGATGCGGCAGGCCTCACCGCCGCCGACGTGACATGGCTGATCCCGCATCAGGCCAATCTGCGGATTCTTGAGGCGACCGCGCGCAAGCTCGATCTGCCGATTGCGCGCGTGGTGGTGACGGTGGACGCGCACGCGAACACCTCCGCCGCCTCGGTCCCGCTCGCGCTCGACGTGGCGGTGCGCGACGGGCGGGTCCAGCCGGGCGATCTGCTGCTGCTCGAAGCGATGGGCGGCGGGTTCACCTGGGGCGCGGCCGCAATCCGCTGGTAATCCGCTTGCTGCCTATGTTAAGCTCTTAGCCGATCACAGTGCCGGGGGTACGATGGCAGAAACGGGCACGGTAACACGCGTTGAGCTTTGCGAGGCGGTGCACGATGCAATCGGGCTGCCCAAAGCGGAGTGCGCTAAGCTGGTGGACAGCGTGCTCGGCCAGATCTGCCATGCGCTGGCGCAGGGCGACGATGTGAAGCTCACCGGTTTTGGCACCTTCCTTCTGCGCGACAAGGCGGAGCGTCTGGGGCGCAATCCCAGGAGCGGCGGCACGGTGGTGATCGCGCCGCGCCGCGTGGTGAGCTTCCGCGCGAGTCAGGCGATGCACGCCGCGATCGCCGCCGCACAATGAGCGCAGAGCGCGTGGTGGCCGCAATGCAACCCATCGGCGCGGTTGCGGCCGAACTCGGCGTGGCGGCGCATGTGCTGCGCTTTTGGGAAAGCCGTTTTCCCGCGGTCATGCCGCTCAAGCGTGCGGGCGGACGGCGCTATTACCGCTTGGGCGACGTGGCGCTGTTGCGCGCTGTCGCGCGACTGTCGCGCGAGCGCGGGATGACGCTTGCGGGCATCGAACGGCTGATAGCCGAGCGTGGCGCGGTTGCAGTCGCAGCCGAGCATGGGGGTGGCGCGGCGGCACCGACGGCCGATTGGCGCAGCATCGCGACGGCAGCTCGTGAGCGGCTCGCGGCGGCGCTGGAGGCTTCCCGGGCGGCGTAGCAGCGCCGCTCACCCGAGGTGGAACGCGCGCCGTACCCCGTCGATCACGAACTGGGCCGCCAGCGCGGCAAGCACTACGCCCAGCAGCCGGGTGATCATCGTCTCGATCCGCCGACCCATGAACGCCATCAGCGGGCCCGCCGCGAGCAGCGAAATCATCGTCAGGATCAGCATCGCGCCGAGCGCCGCAAACACCGCGCCGCGCGTCGCCCAATCGTCTGCGCGCGCGACCTGGAGCATCACCGAAGCGATCGATCCCGGCCCGGCGATCATCGGGATCGCCATCGGGAAGACGCTGATATCCTCCTCGTTCACCGGGCGCGCCTTGGCGGCGGCGTCGCTGGCGACTTCGGCGGCGCGGTCCTCGCGGCGCTCGGTGCGCTTCTCGAACACCATGTCGGCCGCGATCAGGAACAGCATGATCCCGCCCGCGATGCGGAACGCATCGAGGCTGACGCCGAGCGTATGCAGCAGCGGCCGCCCGAGCAGCGCGAAGAACAGCAGGATCGCGCCCGCGGTGAGCACCGAGCGGATCGCCATCGAACGGCGGTGCGCCGCAGAAGCGCCTGCGGTGAGGCTGGCGAAAATCGGCGCGCAGCCCGGCGGATCGATGACGACGAAGAAGGTGACGAAGGCGGACGTGAACACCGCGAAGAGCTCGGTCCCCACCTCAGCTCGCTCGCGCGCACGCGGCAACCAGCGTATTGGCGAGTAGCCGCGCGATCGTCATCGGCCCCACGCCGCCGGGCACCGGGGTGATCCAGCCTGCTACCGCCGCTGCCTCATCGAACGCCACATCGCCCACCAGCCGACCGTCCTCCAGGCGATTGATTCCCACATCGATCACGCATGCGCCGGGCTTGATCCAGTCCCCGCGCACCATCTCCGCGCGACCCACGGCGGCGACCAGAATATCCGCCTCGCGGGCGCGTGCGGGCAGATCGGCCGTGCGGCTGTGCGCGATCGTGACGGTGGCGTCGGCGGCAAGGAGCAGCGCTGCGACCGGCTTGCCGACGATGTTCGAGCGGCCGATGACCAGCGCGTTCGCTCCGCGCAAGGGCACGCCCGCGAGCGCGATCAGGTCCATGCAACCCAGCGGCGTGCACGGCACCAACCCCGGCAGCCCCGCCGCGAGCCGCCCGCTGTTGACCACATGAAAGCCGTCCACGTCCTTCGCCGGATCGACCGCATCGATCACGGCTGCCTCGCGGATGTGTGCGGGCAGGGGCAATTGCACGAGGATGCCGTCCACCGCGGGATCGGCGTTCAGCCGGGCGATCAGCGCGAGCAGATCGGCCTCGCTCACGCTGGCGTCGAGCGCGTGGTGCGTGCTCGCGATCCCCGCCTCGCCCGCCTGGCGGCGCTTGTTGCGGACATAGATCTCGCTCGCCGGGTTCTCGCCCACCAGCACGGTGGCGAGGCCGGGGGCGCGGCCGTGCGCGGCGGCGAACGCGGCCGCTTCCTCCCCCACGCGCGCGCGCAGCGTGGCCGAGAGCGCCTTGCCGTCGAGGATGGTCGCGGTCATGCTCGTGGCCTAGCGAGCTCCAGCGCGGGGGGGAACCCCGCGCGCGGTTTCAGGCCGCGATCAGCGCATCCGCAAGCAGCCCGTGCATCAGCCGCTGGACGAGGATGATGATCAGCCACGCCGCCATTGGCGACAGATCGATCCCGCCCATATCGGGCAGCACGCGGCGAATGGGGCGCAGCACGGGATCAGTCACGCGCTCGAGTGTATACGCGATCTGGCGCACCGCGGACGAGCGCAGGCTGATCACGTTGAACGCGAGCAGCCAAGATAGGATCGCCTGCGCGATCAGCACATAAATCAGCAGGTTGAGCGCGATATCGATCACGCTGACGACGGCGGCGAGGGTATTCATGCGCGCGGATGTATGAAGGCGGGGGCGGAGAGGGAAGGGTGCGGCTTGTTCCGCGGGCGCGTTCGCCTAGGATAACGTGACCATGTCCCGTTACGCCGCCTTTATCAGTTACAGTCATGCGGATACGCCCACCGTGCGCTGGCTGCATCATGCGCTCGAGACGTTTCGGGTGCCCAAAGCGCTGGTGGGCACGCCAACGCCGCTCGGCCCCGCACCGCGCCGTCTGGCGCCGATTTTCCGCGACCGGGACGAACTCCCCGCGAGCGGCGATCTGGGGACCGAACTGCGTGCCGCACTCGCCGATGCCGCCTTCCTGATCGTCATCTGCTCGCCCCGATC
>Ga0123338_10001508_pt1 | contig 22504 bp, 24 predicted proteins | sample grotaG_FD_89793 | JGI IMG/M metagenome (GOLD analysis project Ga0123338, IMG submission 89793) | Glacier valley bacterial and archeal communities from Borup Fiord, Nunavut, Canada, to study Microbial Dark Matter (Phase II) -... | ecosystem: Environmental > Aquatic > Freshwater > Ice > Glacier ...
CCGTGATATTGCCCGGATTGAGCCGCAGCTTCGCCACGCCCGCTTCGATTGCGGCCAGCGCCATCTTATGATCGAAGTGAATGTCGGCGACGATCGGGACCGGTGAACGCTTCACGATATGCGGCAAACCCGCCGCATCGCGTGCATCCTGGCACGTCACGCGAACGATCTCGCAGCCCGCCATCGCAAGCCCATAGACTTGCTCGAGCGTCTTGTCGTAATCGGCCGTATCGGTCGTCGTCATCGACTGCACGGCAACGGGATGGTCGCCGCCGATCCACACGCCTTTGGCGTCGGATTCACCGCTCTTGTTCTTGAGATAGACCGGCTTCGATGCGCGACGTAAACGAATCATATCGGCTAGTTAGACCTACAAAACGCCCTTCCCGGCAATCAGCCGGGAGATGTCGTGAAAGGTGACGAGCACCATCACTAAGATCAGCACCGCAAACCCGCCGACGTGGACGAGCGCTTCTTTTTCAGGATCGACGGGTTTGCCGCGCAACATCTCGGCGATGATGAAGATCGCGCGACCGCCATCGAGCGCCGGGATCGGCAGCAAGTTGAACACGCCGAGGTTCACCGAGAGCATCGCCGCGAGCATCAAGTAGGCGCCCCAACCGAAATCTTGCACGGTCGATGACATGCGCGCCATGCCGACCACGCCTTGTAATTGACCCGCCGTCGAGGTGAAGTGCGTGACGAGTGCACCGAGCGTTCCAAAGGTCTGCGCGATCATGTCGTAGACGCGCGTTCCGGCGAATTTCACCGATTCGACCGGGCCCGCGCGACGGTATGACGGCATCGGATTGAAGCCGATCACACCGACGGTTTTTCCACCTTCGGTACTCGCACGCGGCGTGACCGTGATGTCGTGGGGAACGCCACCGCGAACGTAGCGCAGCGCAAGCGGCTTGCCGTTCGAGGCATGGATGATGCCGACGAGCTCTTCGCCCGTGGAAACGGTCTTGCCGCCGACCGCAACGATCGTATCGCCCGGCCGAATGCCGGCCAGCTGCGCGGGATAGCCATCGATCATCGGACCGACGCTGGTGGTCACCTTATCCGGTAATCCGAATGCGGCTGCGGCGATGAACAAGAGCACGAAGGCAACGATGAAATTCGCAATCGGGCCAGCGACGACGATCGCGAAGCGCGCGTACGTGGATTTCGATTGGAAATTATCGTCATCGTGGATGGCGCCGCCGGTGGCGAGGAAATCACGGCGTTGCTCGGCCTCGTTGGTTTTGCCGTCCTCACCTTTCATCGCGCAGTAGCCGCCGAGCGGCAGCGCATTGATGCGGTAATTCGTGCCCGAACGCGGCGAGGTCCACTTCAGGAGCGTCGGGCCGAAGCCGACGGCAAAATCGTTCACGCGCACCCCGTTCCGGCGCGCGAGCAAGAAGTGTCCGTACTCGTGCAGCGTCACGAGAATCGAGAGCATGATCAAGAAGACCAAGATCTTCGTGATCCCGGAGAGATCCGGTAAGGTAAAGGCGAGTAGCGTCATCGACATCTCTTTCTAGATACCGCGTTCCGACCCGTTTCGGTTCCACTTTGTTGGCAAATCTTGGCCGAGAGGAAGGCAGGCGACCGGTCTCAAGCGCCTGCACCTTGGACTTCGCGAGCTACCGCATCCGCTGCGGTTCGACGGGCGAAGGCGTCGGCTGCCCGCACCGCGTCCAGCGTTAGGGCCGCGCGTGGCAATGTGTCGAGCGTTTCCCGAACGACCCGCGCGATCGCGCCAAAGCGAATGCTCCCGGCCAAAAACGCCTCGACGGCAATCTCATTTGCCGCCGAGAGCGCGGCTGGAGCCGTGCCGCCGCAGCGCAGCGCGCGATAGGCAAGGCCAAGACACGGGAAGCGTTCGTGATCGGCGGGTTCGAAGTCGAGCCGCGCGCGCACGTCGCCAGGGGCGGCACCGAGCGCCGCAAGGGCGCTCGGCGTTACGCGATCGGGTAGCCGATCCGGATATGCGAGCGCATACCCGATCGGCAAGCGCATGTCGGGCGGCGCGAGCTGCGCTTTGACGTTGCCGTCGGTGAAGACGGCGAATCCGTGTGCGACGCTCGTGCGATGCACGAGCACGTCGATGCGGTCTGCATCGACACCGAAGAAACGACTTGCCTCGATCACTTCGAGGCCTTTGTTCATCATCGAGGCCGAATCGATCGTGTTCTTCTTCCCCATCTGCCACGTCGGATGGTTGAGGGCTTCCGCAACGGTCGCGCCCTCCATCGCGGCGAGCGTCCGGTCCCAAAACGGCCCGCCCGATGCGGTGAGAACGATCGAGGCGATCCGCTCGATCGGTTCGCCAACCAGACATTGGAAGATCGCGGAGTGTTCGCTATCGACGGGCAAGAGTCGCGACCCGCTCGCGCGCGCGCGCTCGAACAGCAACTCGCCCGCGGCAACGATCAATTCTTTGTTGGCAACCGCTACGTCGATGCCGGCATCGACCGCCGCGAACACCGCATCGAAGGAAACCGAACCATCCGTTGCGGCAAGCACGATATCCGCGCCGCTCTCGGCGGCGACGGCACGCAAGCCCGCCGCACCCGAGAGCACGATGAAGTCATTACCGAGGTGCGCCCGCAAACGCACGGCCGCTGCTTCATCGGCAACCGAAACCAGTACCGGCTTCCACTGAGCGCATTGCTGCACGAGCAACGCTTCGTTGTGACCGCCGGCGAGCGCGGCGATGCGGAAGCGGCTCGGATGACGCGCGATCACCTCGAGCGCTTGCGTGCCGATCGATCCGGTAGATCCGAGGATCGCGACCCGCTTCATTGACGTCCGACGAACCCGCGAATCGCATCGAGCAAGGCTTTGGGGTCGTAACCCACGCCGCGTTTGAAAACGAGTTCGACGTTTTCGATATCGTCGATCTTCTTATCCGGCGCGCCTTTGACCAAAATGAGATCGGCATCTTTGCCGGTGGCGATCGTCCCGATGCGGTCGCTCATGCCCAGGGCCGCCGCACCGTTTTTGGTCGCGATCGAAATCGCTTCGAGCGGCGTGAATCCCGCCTCGACGAGCAGTTCCATGCAGCGCTGATCGCCGAAGCCCGCAACGACACCGCCGTAGCCGGTCGGATCGGGACCGATCGTGAGCAAGCCGCCCGCTTTGACGAAAGCGCGTTCGAACGCAAGTTCTTTTGCGAAGAGTTTATCGAAGCCGCCCGCACCATCGGAGCCGCGGCGCGAACGCGTGTAGAGCACGTCGATCTTCGTCTGGGGATCGAGCAGGTCGTACGTGCGACGGAATTTCCCGGCGAGCGGGCGGTTTGGTAAAAATGATTCGAACACCGCAAGCGTCGAGCTGAGAATCACGTGATGGCTCACGAGCGTATCGATGAGCGATTTGAGTTCCGGGCCGGCGACGTTCAGCTTCTCGAGACTATCGTCGGAGCGCGCATCTTCCGGGCACACATCCGGCTTTTTACCTTTGACGAATTCCGAGTCCACCGGCAGACCGTGCTCGAGTTCGTCGATGCCCATCTCGGCTGCTTCTTTGAAACCGATCGAACACAGATGGCCCATCACTTTGAGGCCGCGCGCGTGCGCGGTTTCGATTACGGCGGCGAGTTCCGCGCGCGTGATGTCGGTGTAGATCTTGAACGAGGTCATGCCGTGATCGGCCCAATACGTGACGGTCGCGCGCGCATCGGCTGCGTCTTTGAGCGGCAGCATCTGCACGTAGGTGTCGTTCGCTCCCGTCAGGTACGGGCTCGTCGGATGGATCGACGGCCCGACGGTCACGCCGCGATCGATCTGCGATTTGAGTTCGAGGTCCGCGAGCGGTTCGACCGAACCCGCCGTGCGCATCGTCGTCACGCCGCTTGCAAGGTAGAGCTTCGGAAAGCTATAGGGCATCTCGCGCATGATGAACAGCGGCCCGCCGCTGACGTAGTACAAATGGTTGTGCGTGCCGACGATGCCCGGCGTCAGCGTTTGGCCCGTGCCATCGAGGCGCGTAGCGTCCGCCGGAACCGACGTGGATTCCATCGGCCCGCTCGCCGCGATCGTTCCATCGGCGATGACGACGGTCTGGTGTTCCCGTGCCGGTGCGCCCGTCCCATCGACGACGCGCACGTCGGTTATGGCGATTTTCGACTGGCCGAACTTCACGAACGGTTTGACGCTCGGCGCAAAGATCGTGGCCAGCGCAGCATCGGCATCGGCGCGCGCGCCTTGCGGCACGGCGGCAAGACATGCCGCCGTGATGAGGGCGGAAAAAAAGCGAATCGTCATGCCGGAATGTGCGCCCTCGGGCGCACGAATTCCCAGGGATGGGCTAGGCGTGGCCCCCGGGCGCGTGCAGCGCCGGATCGCGGTGCGAGAGCAGTTTCGGACTGAGGCCGGGCGTCATACGATAGAACGGCGGCTTCAGATCGACGTTCTCTTTGACGGCGAGCATGTTGAAGCCATGCGGCGGTCCGGTCAGATACACGTCGTCGACCGGGACGAGTTCGACCGGTCCGTCGACGCGGATGTTGGTCTGGTAGTCGCGCACGCAGTATGACGTGTAGCCGTGCTTCGCGAGAAATTCGACGATGTCGGTCCGATCGAGGCCGTTCGACCAGTCCACGTATCCACGATTGACTTCATAAATGATCGCGGGCGCTTTGCCGACGGGCTGACTCAGGAACCCCTGCGCACCCTGGAGCGCGCGAAGTTCCGACCCTTCGATATCGAGCATGATCACATCGAGATTGGCGATGCCCGCTTTGCGACCGTATTCATCGATCGTGGTCGTCATGAAGCCGCCCGTTTCGACCGGCGCGACGCTTGCAAAGGCATCGTTTCCGACGAGACCGAGCCGCACGCCCGCTTTGTCCCAGAGCGCGTCGGCTTCGAATTTGACGTTGCTCAGCTCGTTGCGTTTGACGTTCTTCTGCAGCATTTCCATCTGCTCGTCGTTCGGCTCGAACCCGTGCACGATGCCGCCGTCCTTCGCGATTTGCTTTGCCACGAGCACGGCGTGATCGCCCGCATAGGCGCCGCCGATCAGCACGTTCTTCGCGTGGCTTGCAAGGTGCAAGAGCAATTTTGTCGTCTGTGGTTCGAACACGTGATCCGGCCGGGCGACGTCGCGCATGACGATATCACGCGCGATCTTCGAGCGGTATTTGACCTCGACGACGATGCCGTCGGCTAGCTCCACCGAAACCGAATCGATATGTGCGTGGAGCGCGTCGACGAGCGGACCCGTCACTTCATCGCGGACGTTGAAGTCGATGCGCGCCAACCGTTTTTCCGCATCGAGACAAGCGCGGACGATCTGCGCGCGGGCTTGTTCGTCCTCCCCGAGTGCGGCGCACGCGTCGGCTAAGCGATTGATGGCGGTCGTTGTCATGCTGTTTCCTTTTGAGTGTGGACGAGGTCCGCGAACGAATTCAAAACGGTTTCCGTGGGAGGCGGCACCAAGCATCGGAGTCGTCCGACCTCGATGATGGGAAATGCGATCGTCGGCGAATCCGGCGCGACGTCGATTGCCGCACCCGTCAGACGCGTGAGTTCGGCGGTGATCTGGGCGTGCGTGACGTTGAAGCCGGAAGCGACGTTGTACAAACGCTCCGTGCCGCGTTGCGCGATTGCGAGCAGCGCGGCGACGCAGTCGCCAATCGCCAGGTAGTCTTTTGCCGAATCGAGCGCGCTGCGCAAGACGACACGACGCGTCGCGCGGGCAGCGGCGATGATCGAGGGAAGAAAATTGACCGCTCGTGCACCCGGGCCGAAGACGTTCGATACGCGGGCGACGCGAATCGTCGGCCGGTCGTATCCGAGGCACACCGCTTCACCCGCAAGCTTCGTGATGTTGAACAATTGATCGGGGTGGAGCGGCCTGACCTGGAGCGCGGCCTCTTCCGCCCCGCGATCGGCACCGAGATACACGCGCGTCGACGAGAGATAGAGAAACGAATCGAAACGGCCGCGGTCGAGCATGTCGGCAACGAGCGCGACGTGTGCGCGCTGGGCATCGAACTGCGGGCGCGCCGATGCGGCGTTCACCCCGGCACAATAATAGACCGCGCCGAGTTCACGTTCGGTCAGCTGCGTATCGTCCGGCTGCGGAATCCAACAGCGGACGCCCGTGCGTTCGAGTTCGGCAACCAGGTGCGAACCGATGAAACCGCGACCACCGATCACCGTGGCGCGGGAAATCTCACTCACGATACCCGACGCGTTTGGTTGGAATGCCGACATTGACCGAATACGGCTCGAGTTCCGCGCGTACGAGCGAATGCGCGCCGACGACGCAGCCTTTGCGCAAGATGGACCCATCGAGCAGCACGACCTGCGTGCCGACCCAGACGTCTTCTTCGATCAGAATGCCGCCTTTGCTCGGGGTGAAGCGCTGCTCCCAAATCGTCTTCGAGCGATCGCGGTATTCGTGCTCGGCACCGACCAAGGTCGAGTTTGCCGCGATTCGCGAATTCGCACCGATCACGACGCCATGGCCGGAATAGATCACGCATCCCGCGTTGACGACGGCATTCCGGCCGATGTAGATATCGCCGTCGCCGCCGGCAAATTTGATCTTGACGAACGAATCGATCACCGCGCCGTCTTCGATCGTGATTTTCGAATCGCGAATCGAATCTTCGATATCCGCCATCGGCGATACGCGCGCTCCCGGAGCGATGATGATCATTCGACGTCTTTCTGAACGAGTGGAGCCCTTCGCGAGAAGGTGCATAGTAGCTATCGGTGTTCGCGGTCGGGGACTTTACCGGCGCGACGCTTGCTAATGAGAGCCGACAGCGTGTACGAGCCACAGCGCGAAGTAAAACGCGATCCCGCCGAAGATGAACGAATCGAATCGGTCGAGGAAGCCCCCGTGGCCGGAGACGAGCGAGCCGGCGTCTTTGACGTGCGCATCGCGCTTGAGAGCCGACTCGACGAGGTCGCCGCACTGCGCGGCAAACGACGTGACCAGGCCAATGAGCGCGCCTTCCCACCAGGGGAAGCCGAGCTGCGGCAGCATGCCGGCAGCGATCGAGGCGCCGGTTGCAATCAGCAGGCCGCCGAGAGCCCCTTCGACCGTTTTCTTCGGCGAGATCGGCGTGAGCGGCGTACGCCCGACCGTGATCCCGACGAGCATCGCGGCGATGTCGGTCATGGCGACGATGACGATCGCATCGATCACGAGCGCGGCGCCGTTCGGCATCATACGGATCGCGACCCAGTAGGAGAGCAACTTGCCGATGTACATCACGCCGAGCACCGTGTAGCCGCTACGCGCGAAATACTTGCCTTTGCCGCGGATCGTCGCGCTGAGCAACGCGCCCACGACGGTCACCGAGAGCAACGTGCCTTCAAATTCGCGGATGCGCCCGAGGTACGTCAATCCAAGGTACAGCGTGCTTGCAACGAGCAGCACGGAAAACTCGAGAACCGCGCCTTTTTTTTCAGCGAGCTGGGCGAACTCCCAAAGCGAAAACGCCGCAACCGCAAGGGTGATTGCAAGCCAGCTCAGCGGCCAATACACGCTGCCGATCCCGACGACCGCAAGCAGTACCCCGACGACCACACGGCGTGGGGAAAGCGGCGCTGCGCCGGTTGCGCTCGCCGGTGCGGAAATCACGCTCCGCCGAATCGTCGCTGGCGCCGCCCGTAATCGGCAAGTGCAAGCGCAAAGTGCTCGCGCGAGAAATCGGGCCAGTAGGTTTCGGTTAGATAGAGTTCGGTGTACGCGACTTGATAGAGTAAGAAATTCGAGAGTCGCGACTCGCCGCCCGGGCGGATCAAGAGTTCCGGATCGGGCAAGGTCGAGGTGTAGAGGTACGACTCGATCCGTTCTTCATCGATCGCCTCGACCGCAAGCTTCCCGCTCTTGACGTCTTCGGCAAGCGCCGCGATCGCATCGCGCATCTCCATGCGCGCGCTGTAATTGACGGCCAGATTCAGCAAGAGCCCGTCGTTGTTCTTCGTTTTCTCGACGAGCCCATCGAGCGCATCGCGCGAAGCAGCGGGGAGCGCCTCGTAGCGTCCGATCACGTTGACGCGCACGTTGTTGCGCGAGAGTTCGGCTAGCTCGTTCTGAGCGAAATACACGCAGAGATCGAGCAGCAAAGAAATCTCGGTTCGATCGCGCTTCCAATTTTCCGTCGAGAAGCCATACACGGTGAGCACCGGAATGCCGAGGTCGCGAGCGGCGCGCGTCACGTCGCGCAGCGCGACGATCCCGCGCCGGTGGCCTTCGATTGCGGGCAGCCGACGTTCTTTTGCCCAGCGGCGATTGCCGTCCATGATGATCGCGACGTGCTTGGGCATCTTCGTGCGGTCGAGTCCGGCGATTTCGTCGACGACGGTCGCCATCAGCCGATGCGCTCGTAACCGTCGTAGCCGACGATCAGTTCGGTGCCGGCGTCATCTTCGCGAACGCGCAGCACCCGAAGCACACCGCAGCCAACCGCCGGATACGGCGGACGAAGGACGCGCAGATGGAGTCGCGCGTCATCGATACGCGCGCGCGCTTCGTGTTCGGGCGTGAAGATGAGCTCACCCGAGCTCATACTTCCATGATCTCTTTTTCTTTGTGACCGACCAACGTCTCGACTTCCTTGATGAACTTATCGGTCAATTTCTGAACGTGATCGCCCGCGCGCTTATTTTCGTCTTCGGTGATCTTCGATTCTTTGAGCAACGATTTGATCTCGTCGACCGATTTATGTCGAATGTTCCGGATTGCGATCTTGCCGTCTTCGCCCTTTTTCTTGATCAATTTGACGAGGTCTTTGCGGCGATCTTCGGTGAGCGGCGGGATCGAGAGGCGGATGTTGTTGCCATCGATGTTCGGATTGAGACCGAGGTCGCTCGTTTCGATCGCTTTGCGGATCGCGCCAACCGTGCTCTTATCGAACGCCGAGACTTGCAGCGAACGACCGTCGGGCGAACTTACGCTCGCCACTTGTTTGAGCGGCACCATCGACCCGTACGCTTCGACTTGCAGACGATCGAGCAGCGAGGGCGCGGCGCGGCCGGTTCGAATCGAGGCGAAATCGCTACGCGTCGAATCGATCGACTTGTTCATTTTCGATTCGGCGTCTCTGTACACATCATCGAGCATGCTCGTTCTCCGTTCCGACTAACGCCGCCGCGCGGCCAACGTACGTTCCGATCGTCTCACCCATCACGACCCGGCGAATATTCCCCGGGACGTTCATGTCGAACACGATGATCGGGAGGTTGTTGTCCATGCATAGCGTCAGCGCCGTACTATCCATGACTTCGAGTCCGAGTTGCAACACCTGAAGATAGTCGACTTGCTCGAAGCGCGTCGCATTCGGATGTTTCTTCGGATCGGCGGAATACACGCCGTCGACCTTGGTCGCCTTGAGAATCGCCTCGGATCCGACTTCGACGGCGCGTAGCGCAGCGGTCGTGTCGGTCGTGAAGTACGGGTTGCCCGTACCCGCGGCGAAGATGACGACGCGCCCTTTTTCGAGATGCCGCATCGCGCGCCGACGGATGTACGGCTCGGCTATTTGTTCCATCGCGATCGCGGTTTGCACGCGCGAGGGCACGCCGATTCGTTCGAGCGAGTCTTGCAGCGCGAGCGCGTTGATGACGGTCGCAAGCATGCCCATATAATCGGCGGTGGAGCGTTCCATGCCGGCGGCTTCGTGCGCTTTGCCGCGCCAGATGTTGCCGCCGCCAACGACGACGGCAACGCTCACGCCATCGGCATGAACGTCGCGAATCTGTCGCGCCATGATCGAGGTGGTTTCGACGTCGACACTGCCCTCATCGCCGGCAAACGCCTCGCCCGAGAGCTTGAGCAGAATCTTTCGATATTTCGGTTGCGACACCGGTATGCGGACTAAGCCTCGCCCAGCACGAATTTCGCGAAGCGCTTGACGCGAATCTTCTCACCGAGCACCGACGAGACGCCCGACACGAGCTCGCCCACGGCGACGCTGTCGTCTTTGACGAAGGGTTGGTCGAGCAAGCAATGATCCTCGTACCACTTGTTGAGTTTGCCTTCGACGATCTTCTCGACGATGTTCGCCGGTTTACCGGCCGGAACGCTAGCGGCGAGTTCGACCTTGGCCGCCTCGAGTTCGCCTGCGGGAACCGATTCGCGATCCAGATACTGCGGCGACATCGCCGCGATGTGCATCGCAACATCGCGCACGAGTTCACCGAACTTCGGATTGCGTGCCACAAAGTCGGTCTCGCAGTTGATCTCGACGAGCACGCCGATCTTCCCGCCCAAGTGGATGTAACTCCCGACGGTGCCCTCGTTTGCGGTGCGTTCTTCTTTTTTCTCCGCCTTCGACTGGCCGAGTTCCGCGAGCCGCTCTTTGGCCTTCTCGGCGTCACCGCTCGTTTCCACGAGGGCATTGCGGCAATCGATCATGCCGGCGCCCGTGGCTTCACGGAGCTTCTTGACATCCTCAGCTGAGGGCTTGTACGTGGTGGCGGAACTCAAGGTCGTAGTCTCCGGTGGATAGAGGAAAGGTGGTTCGAAAAGAGAGGCCGCGCGCGGCCTCTCTTCGGGTTTCTCGCGGCTTGCGGGATTCCTAGACGGGAGCGGCTTCGGCCTCGTGGGCGCTGGCCACCGGCTCGGCATAGGCGGCTTCGTAGTCCTCGGCGTCATAGGCGGACTCGCCCTCGGTCTTGCCTTCGATGATGGCATCCGAGATTTTCGAGACCATCAGCTTGACGGCACGGATCGCGTCGTCGTTGCCGGGGATCAGATAGTCGATCTCATCGGGATCGCAGTTCGTGTCGACGACCGCGATGATCGGGATCTTGAGCTTCTTTGCTTCCATGACCGCGATGCGCTCTTTCTTCGGGTCGACGATGAAGATCGCATCGGGGAGGCGGTGCATGTCTTTGATGCCGCCGAGGAACCGCTCGAGCTTTTCGAGCTCGTCGGAGAGGCGCGAGACCTCTTTCTTGGGGAGCAGGTCGAAGGTGCCCTGAGCCTTCATGCCTTCGAGCTCGCGCAGACGCGCGATGCGCTTCTGGATCGTCGCGAAGTTCGTCAGGGTGCCGCCGAGCCAGCGCTGATTCACAAAGTAGGTGCCGGCGCGCTCCGCCTCTTCTTTGACCACGTCCTGGGCCTGTTTCTTGGTCCCGACGTAGAGGATGACTTTGTTTTCGCGGGCCATCTGCCGGACGGCTTCGTACACGGAATTCATCCGGGCAACCGTCTTCGAGAGGTCGATGATGTAGATGCCGTTGCGCTCTTGGAAGATGAACGGCTTCATTTTCGGGTTCCACCGGCGCGTCTGGTGGCCGAAATGGACGCCTGCCTCGAGCAGGGCGCGCATGGAAATAACGGACATGGATACCTTTCTGGAGCTCGCACCCTCGTCGATCCGCTGAGGGGGCATTCTGAGCTGCATTGAGACCGAGCGAGTGCTCGTTCTGCCACCCCTCATCCGTGAAGGGCGTGATGGACAACTCACCGATTATAGCAGACTTGACGCCGGGCACAAAGCCCGTAGCCTTGAGGAGTGTATGGCGACCCAACGTTGGCTGGTAACCGGGGGCCTGGGGTTTATCGGATCGAATTTCGTGCGCATGGTGCTGCGGGAGCGGCCCGAGGTCTCGATCGTCAATTTCGATCTGATGACCTATGCGGGCAACCCGGCCAATTGCGCGGATGTCGCGGCCGACCCGCGCTATCACTTCGTTAAAGGCGACATTCGCGAGGCAGCCGACGTGGAGGCCGCGATCGGCGTCGGGGTGGACGCGATCGTCAATTTCGCGGCCGAGACGCACGTCGACCGCTCGATCCTCGAACCCGAAGCCTTCTTGCGCACCGACGTCCTTGGCACGCACGTCCTGCTCGAGGCGGTCCGGGCACACACGATCAAACGGTTTCTCCAGGTCTCGACCGATGAAGTGTACGGTCACGTCCACGCGGGCAGCTCGAAGGAGACCGATCAGATCGCCCCGCGTTCGCCGTATGCGGCAAGCAAAGCCGGCGGCGACCTGCAAGTGCTCGTGTACTGGACCACCTACAACACGCCCGTCCTCATCACGCGCGGTTCGAACACCTACGGTCCCTATCAGTATCCCGAAAAGCTGATCCCGCTCTTCGTCACCAATCTGATCGACGACCAGCAGGTGCCCGTGTACGGCGATGGCCTGCAAGTGCGTGACTGGCTCCATGTCGACGATCATGCGCGCGGCATCATGCACGTGCTCGAGCACGGTGAACTCGGCAATGTCTACAACATCGGCGGCGGGAACGGCCGCACGAACCTCGAGATCACGAACACGCTCTTGGACCTGACCGGCCGCAGCTTCGCAACCCATGTGAAACACGTCCAGGATCGCCCGGGACACGATCGCCGCTACGCCCTCGATGCATCGAAAGCGCATGCCCTGGGTTGGAAGCCGCGGGTCGATTTCAAAGCCGGACTCGAAGAAACCGTTGCCTGGTATCGCGCGAATGAAGGCTACTGGCGTGCGATCAAATCGGGCGAGTTCAAAGACTACTACGCAAAACAGTACGCCGCCCGATAACGGGAAGGGGACCATGAAAGGCATCATTCTCGCCGGCGGCTTGGGCTCGCGCCTCCGTCCACTCACCAAGGTCACAAACAAACATCTCTTGCCGATCTACGACAAGCCGATGATCTATTATCCGATCGAGACGCTGGTCGATGCGGGCATCAAAGATATCATGGTCGTTACCGGCGGCAACTCGGCCGGTGATTTTTTGCGCTTGCTCGGCAACGGCAAAGATTTCGGGCTCGATGACATCTACTATACGTATCAGGAAGGCGAAGGCGGGATCGCCGATGCGCTCAAACTCTGCGAACACTTCGCCGAAGGCGAACGCGTTTGCGTGATCTTAGGCGATAACATCATTCAGAAGAGCATCGCTACGTACGTGCAACGCTACGCGCAACAAAAAACCGGCGCCCGAATCTTGCTCAAAGAAGTCGAAGATCCCGAACGCTTCGGCGTCGCGGAACTCGACGGCGAGCGGATCGTCGGCATCGAAGAAAAGCCCGCCGCACCCAAGAGTCGGTTCGCCGTAACCGGCATCTACATGTACGATGCGCGCGTATTCGACTATTGCCGCAATCTCAAACCCTCGGCCCGCGGCGAACTCGAAATCACCGACGTCAACAACGCGTATATCAAATCGGGCGATCTCCAGTACGACGTGCTCGATGGCTGGTGGACGGATGCCGGCCAATTCGAGAGCCTCTATCATGCAACGACGCTCGTTGCACGGGAGCGCGCACGCGTTACCGTCGCGCCCTGAATGATGGATAGTACCACCCCGCACTGTCGCGCGTGCGACGCGCCGCTCGTCACCACGTTCGTCGACCTCGGCGTGCAACCGCTCTCGAATTCCTACGTGTCGCTCGAGCGCAAGCGCGAACCCGACATCTTCTATCCGCTGCACGTGTACGTCTGCGACCGCTGTTTTCTCGTCCAGCTCGAATCGTTCGAATCGCGCGAAGCCATCTTCTCCGCCGACTACGCGTACTATTCGTCGTTTGCCGACTCGTGGATCGCGCACGCGAAAGCCTACGTCGCCCATGCCACGCAAAAGCTGGGGTTGACGCGAGCGTCGCGCATCGTCGAAATCGCTAGCAACGACGGGTATTTGCTCAGGTGGTTCGTCGAGCGCGGCATGCCCGTCATGGGGATCGAACCCGCCGCCGGTGTCGCGGCCGTCGCGGTGGCGGCCGGCGTCCCGACGCGAGTCGAATTCTTCGGCGTCGACTCCGCGCGTCGTTTGCGCGCGGAGTTCGGGCCGGCCGACCTGATGGCGGCGAACAACGTGCTCGCGCACGTTCCCGATCTGCACGATTTCGTCGGCGGATTCGCGATTGCGCTGGCGGAGACCGGCACGGCCACCTTCGAATTTCCGCACGTGATGCGGCTGATCGAGGACGCCGAATTCGATACGATCTATCACGAGCATTTCTCGTACATTTCGCTGCTGGCAATCGAGCCGGTGTTTGCAAAGCACGGTCTCGTGGTTCACGATCTCGAGGAACTCCCCACGCACGGGGGCTCGCTGCGTCTCTGGGTGCGGCACGCGGGCGTCGAACCGACACCCGCGGTGCTCGCGATGCGCGAGCGCGAACGGGCGGCGGGTCTCGGCACGCGCGAGAGCTATACGAAATTCGGCGAACGCGTCGCCAAAATCAAGCGCGATACGTTGCGGTTCTTGATCGATGCGGCGGAGCGCGGCGAGCGAGTCGTCGGCTATGGCGCCCCAGCCAAAGGCAACACGTTTCTCAATTACTGCGGCGTCGGCCCGGATCTGCTCGCCTTTACGTGCGATCGCAATCCGCAAAAGCACGGCAAACTCTTGCCCGGCTCGCGCATTCCGATCATGCCACCCGAAGCAATCGATGCGGAACGTCCGGCGTTCGTCCTGATCTTGCCGTGGAACATCGAGGCGGAAGTCACCGAGCAGCTCAAGTCGATTCGCACCTGGGGCGGGCGGTTCGTCGTTGCGATTCCGCATCTGCGCATTTCGTAATGCGTTTCGACCCGACGCCGATTGCGGATGTCTGGGTGATCGCCCCCGATCCGCAATTCGACGAACGCGGCTTCTTCGCGCGGACGTTTTGCACGGACGAATTCACCGCGCACGGTCTGGTCGCAACGTTCGCGCAAGATTCGATCGCGCTCAACCATCGAGCGGGGACCGTGCGCGGGATGCACTTCTCACGCGCGCCGCATACCGAGGTCAAAGTGATCCGCTGCGTGCGCGGTTCGATCTTCGATGTGATCGTGGACCTTCGGCCGGACTCGCCGACATATCGAACGGCATTCACTCGAATCTTGAATGACGTGGATCGCGAGTCGATCTACGTCGGAGGCGGCATGGCACATGGCTATCAGACCCTCACCGACGACACCGAAGTGAGCTATCGCATCGACATCCCGTACGCTGCGGGAAGCGCCGCCGGCATTCGGTACGACGATCCGCAACTCGCCATCGCCTGGCCGCTGCCGGTGAGCGTGCTCTCCGAGCGCGATCGCAACCTCCCGCTGCTTGCCGACGGGAGCGCGCGATGAAAGCCGTGCTGCTCGCAGGCGGACTCGGTACGCGCATCAGCGAGGAAACCGCCGTTCGACCCAAACCCCTCATCGAAGTGGGCGGCAAGCCGCTGCTCTGGCACATCATGAAGATCTATGCCGCCGGCGGGATCACGGACTTCATCGTCTGCTGCGGATACAAAGGGTATCTGATCAAAGAATATTTCGTGAATTACTATTTGCACAATACCGACGTGACGGTCGACCTGGGCACGAACTCACTCGAAGTCCATCGCAACGCAAGCGAGCCGTGGCGGATCACGCTCGTCGATACGGGCGAGGCGACGATGACCGGCGGGCGCATCAAGCGCATTCGCTCGTACGTCGAGGGCGAGACCTTTTGCTGCACCTATGGCGATGGCGTTGCGGATATCGATATCGCCGCACTCGTTGCCTTTCACGAGGCCGCCAACGTGACCGCAACGATGACCGCCGTGCAACCGCCGGGTCGGTTCGGTTCGACGGTACTCGACGGCGACCGCATCGTTGCATTCGAGGAGAAACCGCGGGGCGACAATGCGTGGATCAACGGCGGCTTCTTCGTGCTCGGACCCGGCGTCTTCGATGTAATCGACGGCGATGAAACGCTCTTCGAGCGCGAACCGCTCGAACGGCTCGTCTCGGCAAACCAGCTGCACGCTTTTCGGCACCGTGGCTTTTGGCAACCGGTCGATACGCTGCGCGACAAACTCGTGCTCGAAGACCTCTGGCAGTCCGGTAAGGCACCGTGGAAAACCTGGTCGCCGTGAAGCTGGGCTCTAAGTCATCGGCCCGCCTAGGCCGATAGATGAACGTATGAACAGTTCTGCGGCCGTGCCGCGCGTCAGCGTCCTCTTGACGTCGTATAATTACGGGCGATTCATCACGCAGGCACTCGATAGCATCTTCGCGCAGCGGGGCGTCGACTTCGAAATCGTCCTCGTGGACAACGGCTCCGCCGACGATACGCTCGAGCGCATCGAACCGTACCGCACCGACCCGCGCTTGCGCGTTTTCCTCAACGAGACGAATCTCGGCGTCACGGGCAATCACAATAAGGCATTCGAGCATTCGCGCGGCGAGTACGTCGTGTGGCTCTCGGCCGATGACCGGTTTCTTCCGGGGCATCTCTCGCGCGCGCTCGCGTGGTATGCCGAACACCCCGAGATCGATGTGTTTTACACCGATGCGCTCGTTGCGTTTACCGACGGCGCAGCATTCGGACCGCGATCGCATCCCGGACATCCGCCGTTCGCCTACACCGGTGGCCGGCCGGAGTTTGGCGATTTGCTCACGCGCGGTTGCTACATGTGCTGGCCGACGATGGTCTTCAAGCGCTCGCTAATCGAAGCGTTCGGCCCGATGAATCCGGCATTTACCGGCTCCGATTACGAATACGTGATTCGACTCGCTGCAGCCGGCAAGACATTTGCATTCCGGCCGACACCCGCGGCGATCGTGCGTTTCCACGACGCACAGCTGACGGGCGCGGCCTGGCACGCACGCGGTGAGAACATCACCGAATTGCTGCGCATCATCGATGCCCATCTCACGCCGCAGAGCGCACCGTATCTGCGCGGGCGTCGCGGCGTGGTCGGCGCCTGGTTGAATGCCGCTCTCGCCGACGCTCCCGGCGTTAGCGACAGCCTGCGCGAGCGGGCGCAGACGGTCGTGTTGCGATCCACCGACGAATCCGTCGAGCGGGTCACCGTGGTCGTGTTTTCGGAAGGTCGCATCGGGCTCTTGCGCCGGTCGCTCGAATCGATCGCCGCGCAAACGCATACCAATCTCGACGTGATCGTCGTTTCTCAATTCGGCTACGACATCACGGGCTATGTCGAGCTGGTTCTCGGGCACCAGCGCTTTCAAATCTTTTCCGATCCGACCGGCGATGTCGTAACGCATCGGAGGCGCGCGCTCGAAATCGCCGGGGGCGATGCGATCGCCTATTTGCGCGAAGGCGATACCTACCGTGCCGATCATATCGAGCGTGGTGTGGCCCAATTGCGGGCCGGCTATTCGGTTTCGATTGCAACGGCGAACGGCGTCACCGAGACGGCGTTTTCGAACAGCTTCACGCCGACGGCGGATTCCCGCATCGACGAAGGTTTGTACAACGACGGATCGCGACCGCTCGGCATCGCCGACGACGTTCCGATCGATGCCCTCATCCATCGACGCGAGTGCTGGGACCAGACCGACTTTTTGCGGCCGTCGGCGGGACCGGTCGCCGAATGGGAATATGTCTTGCGCCTAGTTTTTGCGGGCGGCGTTTCGTGGACCGGCCAGCGCACGGTCGATATCCTTGCGATCCGTCAGATCATCGTCCACGCCCACGACGATTTGAAAACGTGGTACACGCGTCTGATCGGGCAGTTCCATGACGCCCTCCCCGTAACCGATGCCCAACGCCAATTACGCGAGCAATTGATCGAACGGCTCGATTCGCGTTTCGCACAAGACACACCGGACGCGCGCGACTTCGAGGCAATCGAGTCGTGGCGTCGCGAACTCACCGGCGCCGAACTCTATCGCGTCTCCGCATCCGGCGTACGTCGAGCGTGACCGCGGGCCGGAGTTTTTGGGCCGGACGACGCGTGCTCGTCACGGGGCACACGGGATTCAAAGGGGCGTGGCTTGCCTTCCTGCTCGCGCGCGCCGGCGCGAAGGTGACGGGCTTTGCCCGCGCGCCCGCAACGACACCGAGCCTCTTCACGCTCGCGCGCCTCGACCAACGCATCGAGTCACGCTTTGGCGATGTGTGCGATGCGGATGCCCTCGAGCGGACCGTCCGTGAAACGCAACCGGAAGTCGTCTTCGCGCTTGCCGCGCAGTCGCTCGTGCTCGACGGCTACGACAATCCGGCCGCGACGTTTGCAACCAACGTCGTCGGCTTAGCGAACCTCCTGGACGCGATTCGCAATTGCGATGCAACGCGAGCGATCGTGGTTGCAACCAGCGACAAATGCTATGAGAATCGTGAGTGGCCGTGGGCCTATCGCGAAACCGATGCCCTCGGCGGACGAGATCCGTATGCAGCAAGTAAGGCGTGTTCCGAACATGTCGTGAGCGCGTATCGTGCTTCATACTTCGCCGATGGACCGGCGCTTGCAACGGTACGCGCCGGAAACGTCATCGGCGGCGGCGATTGGTCACCGGCGCGGCTAATCGTCGATCTCGTCGCGGCGGCAGCCGAAGGACGCGCGGTCGTGCTACGCCGCCCCGGCGCAATTCGACCGTGGCAATTCGTCCTCGATGCGCTCGATGCGTATCTGGATATCGCCGAGGCGATGCTGGAAGACGACGGCCGTTCGTTTGCCGATGCGTGGAATGTGGGACCCGATGTGGCCGACGCGCGCAGCGTGCGCGCGGTCGCGGGCGTTTTTGCGACGTCATGGGGTGCACCGAGTCCGATCGAAGCACCGGACGTCTCCGACGTGCACGAAGCCGAACTCTTGATGGTCGACTCCGCAAAGCTGCGCACGCGCCTAGGCTGGCGCCCAGCCTACGGAATCGATGAAACGATCGCGCGGACCGTCGCGTGGTATCGCGCCTGGTCCGGCGGCACCGATGTGCCGACGCTTTGCGAGGATGAAGTAGCCCGCTACGAATCGGTCGTGCGCAGGCCCGCGCGCTGAGCGTTCCGAGCAAATGGAATCGTACGCCGCTCATCTAAGACCGTACGTCGATGAGCGCCTACTATCGGACGTTCGGAATGGCTCGCGATCCGTTCCTCGATACCTCGGATCCCTACTTTCACTGGGAAACCATCGACCGGCTGGCAGCACAGCGCCGCCTGCTCGCAAGTATCAGCGAGTCGCGCGGCCTGGTCGTCCTCGCCGGCGCACCCGGAACGGGTAAAACCAGCCTCCTCGCGCTGATCGAGCGTTCGCTCCTCATCGACGATCGGATGGTCGTCGCACGTTTGAACGATCCGATGTTCGAGAACGATGCCGAGTTTCTCGTCGCCGTCAGCCGCGCGTTCGGCTTGAGTTTGCCGCCGCGTTCGAGCGGCGTCTTACGCAACGCGCTTAAAAACTTCGTCTTCGACACGGCCGTTCTCGACAATCGCATCCTCGTCCTGATCGTCGACGAAGCGCAAAACCTCAGCGATGACAGCCTCGAATCGTTGCGTCTCTTGCTCAATTACAGCATTCCCGATCGCAAGCTGCTCAATATCGTGCTCTCGGGGCAGAGCGAACTCGTGGAGCGCGTGCGCTCGCGAACGAATCTCGCCGATCGCGTCGATTCGTGGCTCGATTTGCAGCCGCTTCCACCGGCAGATGCACGTTCGCTCATCGCTCACCGCTTGAGTAAGGCCGGGCTTGCCGCCGAACAAACGGTAATCGACCCGGAAGCACTGACCATGATCGTCGATGCCGCTGAGGGGTATCCGCGGCGGCTCTTGCTCCTCTCCCACCTTGCATTCGAAGAAGCGGCGGGACGCGGAAGCGCATTCGTCACAACCGAACATGCAATTTCGGCGATTCGCAGCCGTGGACTCGCGATACCGGTTGCAGCCGTGCCGACGGCGGCTGAAACCGTTCCGGAATCGACACCTATCGATAACCGCATCGTCATTCCGGCGGAACGCAGCGACCTTGTCGCGCCGGTTGTCGTGCAGGAAGCCGAACCGGATCGACGACCGTTCCTTGCCCGGCTCTTCTCCCGGTCGCCCGCCTCACGATGAAACCCGAAGACGATTTCGAGCGCAGCGCGGATTTGCGTCTGCTCGAATTGTCGCGCGATGCGATCGGTGCGACGCGTGCCGCGCCGAGCGGCTGGCGTCACCGCGAGATGTCGCGCGTCGACTTGCTCGCCGAAGACGAAGAACCCGCGCGGCCGGCCGGCGCACTCCTCAACGTCCACTTCGTCGCGCGTCCGGCGGCGGGTCTGATACCGGGCGCCCAAGTGACGCTGGCGATCGCAATCGACAACGATGGCGACGGTGCAGCCGAGAACGTCTCGCTACGGATCGGTTACGATGCATCGCTTGCGCCGACGAGCGCAGGTTCGCGGATCGACGACGACGAGATGCCCGAAGCCGACGTCGACGCACTCTTCGGAGCGGGCGTCGACCTCGGAACGATTGCGCCGCGCGGGCGCCGCACCGCGATCATCCTCGTTGGAATTCGACCGGGCGTCGGACCGATCGTCGTCGAGGCTGTCGTCCGCACCGGGAATGCGCCCGTGCTTGCCGCGCCGCCGCTTGCGCTGGAACGCGCGGGCACGGCGGCCGCGCCCGTTGCCCGCATCACGTCGCCCGCGATTGCCGCGCCTTCGTCCGCGCCGACGATTCAAGAAGACGTGCCGCATGCCGATGAGACGGAAACCCCATTCTACGAACTCGACGCGCAAGAAGAAATCGTGTATGAGGCCGCGGACGCCGCGCTTTCAACCGCCGCCCCGATTTTGAAACCGACCGCCGAGTTGACGCCGCAGGCTGCCGAAAGCGTTGCGCCCATCCTCAACGATGAGCCGATCGCTCTCGTTACCATCGAGCCGATCGTCACCGTTTCCGTCGAGCCGGTCGCCTCCGTCCCCGCTGCGGAGGCCGTCGTTACGCCGCTGCCCTCACCGGCCGCGTTGCTAACTGCGGAAGCGAAACCGAAATCGAATGCGCGCGATCAGATCCCCGCAAAGCCGCTTGGAGCGGATCGCAAACTCGTGTTGGTCAGGCGGCTCGACCGCGCCCGGTTCGATGCGGTCTCGGCGATGTTCCGCAGCGCGGGCGTTGGGATGCTCGCGCACTTCTTGCTTGCAAATATGCTCGCCGCGGGGAACTCACCCGATGAGAGCGACCCCTTCGGATTGGCTCGTTTTCTCGATGAGCAGACGGTCGTTCTCAATCGCCTGTGGGTCGCAAAACGTCTCCGGAAGCCGATGGAAGTTCGCGAAAATCCCGTCAATGTCGCAAGCATCGCTCCGCTGCCGCGCGAACGCACGGGACAAAGCGGGGCGCTGGTCGCAAGCGTCGGCGAACTCGAACGGACGTTTATCAACAATGCTGTCGAGAGCGGATCTATTACGTTCTTACGAGCACGGCAAATTACGATGATGCTGCAAGCGACCGGCGTCGTCGAGGACGGTCTTACCGTTCCCGTTTCATCACTCGTCGAGTATGCAAAACGCGCGCAGAACTTGATGACGAAGTACGCGCTGCGCGCCGCAACGAAGGGGCCTGATGAAGCGCTTGCCACGGTCGATCCCGTTCTCGATGGCTATGCAAAAGATGTTTTGATGTATCTCGAAAAGATCGTGCGATGAAACTTCTGCTCGGCATTCCGACCGCGAACGACATGACGAAACCATTTCTCACTTCGCTCGGAGGATTGACCTTACCCGAGGATTGCGTGCAATTCGAGCGCACCGTCTACGTCGGCAACTACGTACCGGCGCAACGCGAGATGATCGTGCGTGAAGCAATCGAAGGTGGATTCGATTATGTCGTCATGATCGATGACGATATCGTCGTGCCACCGCATGCGCTGAACACACTGATCGCAATAGCGCAAGCCGACGAGCAAACCGCCGTCGTCGGGGCCTTGTATTATAGTCGCGACGGCAAGAAGCCGATGGCCGTCGACAACTGGCATAGTGCGAGCACGTCGACGGCGGCTATTCCGGCCTTCACGAGCACCTCGACGAGCCCGGTCTCGGGCGTCGGTTTCGGCTGCGTGCTCATCGATGTGGCGAAAGCAGCAGAACTGGAACGGCCCTTCTTCTCGCCGCAGATTTTCATCGAACGAGCCTCACGGCAAGTTCGTTTGTGCAACGAAGACTATCGTTTTTGCGAACGGATGACGGAGGCCGGGTATCGCGTCCGACTAGCGGCAAACGTGCGCTGCGGACACTACGAACGCAAAACCGACACCGTCATGCCCGTCGCTTGGGAAGCGGATGCCCTCACCGGCATGCAACGCATGATCGTGGTGGAAAGCGGCAACGAGCGACTCGTCGCGTTCAACGCAGGCATCCCCGTCGCATCGGAACGCCACGAGGTGGCATCCGTCGACTACCTCTTCACGGGCGAGCGCTAACGCACGTCCTCGAAAAGAACCGGACCGGCCTGCACCTTGCGGCTCATCGGTGTTTCTTTATACTTTGCGATTGTTCGCAAACGCGACCCGATCGCCGCGCGGTAGGCGCGAAGATGCTTGATCTGTTCCTCACGTACCAGTTGAATGTGACGCAGACGCCGCGCGATATGCTCGCCGACGTCACCTTCACGGAGCGCCGAATCGGCATCGATGAGGTTGGTGAGTTCGTGGGTTAAGCGGCGCTGATCGGCGACAGCAAGATCGATCGTGTCATGTTTATGCGTGCGAAGGGCGACGTTGACCGACTCCGTCGATCGTTCAAGTTCGACGAGTGCCGACCCGACGCGCGCCCAGCGAGCATCACGGTCGGAACCATTCACGACCCAACGAGCTCCAACGGCTCCCGCTCGCGACGGTTGACGTTTTCGAGTCGAAACCGGCGAA
>Ga0123338_10001510_pt1 | contig 22503 bp, 21 predicted proteins | sample grotaG_FD_89793 | JGI IMG/M metagenome (GOLD analysis project Ga0123338, IMG submission 89793) | Glacier valley bacterial and archeal communities from Borup Fiord, Nunavut, Canada, to study Microbial Dark Matter (Phase II) -... | ecosystem: Environmental > Aquatic > Freshwater > Ice > Glacier ...
ACTTTGAGCGCGACCCGCTCGTCGAGCTCGGTGTCGATGACCTCGTAGACCCGGCCCGGTGGTGTCCGGCGACCCCGTGTTCGACGGCGAGATCACTGGGTCGGCTTGCGTCTCGTCTCGTCCGTACCTACAGCCACCCGTGCAAGCTTAGCTGGAAATAACGCACAATGCGTAGCAGTGCGTTGCGTTGCTCTCTGCCTGCTGTCGGCCTGCATCACGTCGGTGCAATCCCCACCTACGACCGGATACGATGCGCCGTATCGCGGGAACGGGCAGGGCATCTACGTGCTCGAGACGCAGGGTAGCCTCGAGATCGTCGAGGGGCGCGAGCGGATCAGCTCCGAGCAAGCGCTCGAGGCGACCAGCGACGCCGAGTACGAAGCGCGTCGCCAGATCGCGCGCGACTACAACACCCGGCTCTATCGCGAAGCGCTCGCGCACAAGGATCTTGGCAACAACATGGTGCGCGGCGGGGTCGCGGGCACAGCGCTCGGCCTGGTGCTTTCGCTCGTCGTCGCGCCGAAGTTGCAGACCGAGACCATCACCCCCGCGATGACCGGCGCACCGGAGCAACGCTCGTACACCTCGGGGGTGGCCGTCACGCTGACGGCAAACCTTGGACTCGTGCTCGCGATCGTCGGCGCCGTCGGTGTGGGCTACGGTTATTTCGGCGGCAACAACCCGCCGCCGTATCACGAGTGGCAGACCCCTCCGTCGCTGAACCGCCCGGCGTACGTGCGGCAACAGACCGAACCGTACAATCAAAAGGTCCACGCCCCGCTCGTCAATCGGGGAGGTGCCCGATGAAGATGCTCGCGTTCGTGCTCGGAAGCCTACTCGCCCTGACCGGATGCTTCCGCTATTCTGACTTCCCGCCCGAGCGACCGGATCCCGTGCTGCGCAAGCTCGCCGACGCGCGCATCCTCTCGCTCTCGATCAATCTCCACGATCAATCCGGGTTGTGCCCGGGCCGCGAAGGGCGGCTCTACGTCAACGGGACCGTGCAGTGGCCCGGCTCGCAACCCGTGCTGCGCGGGATCGGAAGCGACGTCGATGCGTTCGATGCCTCGACGTTCTCGGTCACCGGTCCGCTGATCCGCGGTGATGCGAAGGGCACGCTGTACCCCGACGGTGACGTTCAAAAATCGCTCGAGACCGGGTTCGCCGCGAAGGTCGTTTACACGCTCGATCCCACGTGGGAGTTCCACGAGACCTGGCAACCCGAGTACAGCTGCTTCACCGGCTCCGGTCTCGCTGGCACCCCCGGGAACTCCGGCAGCCACGGCTTCCCGGGCGCCTCGGGCGGGCAAGGCGCGAACGGCACCGCGGGCGGCGAGGGCGGCCGCAGCACCCGAGGTGAAGACGGCGGTCGGCTCACCGTCTACGTCACGATCGTCTCTACGAAGTTCTATCCAAAGCTGTTTGCCGTGATCGCGAACAACCACTTCTATCTCGCGCCTGCGGACCGCCAGCTCGGATTCGCCTCGATCGGTGGTCCCGGGGGGGCGGGTAACGAAGGCGGCCAGGGAGGGACCGGCGGCGATCAGCGCACCAAGTCGGTGCAGGAGGACGACAAGGATGGCAACAAGGTCACGGTCCTCGTCGGTGATGGTGCCGCAGGCAATGGTGGTAGCGGTGGCAACGGTGGTCCCGGCGGCGACGGTGGGAACGGAGGCACCGTCGACGTGATCTACGATCAAGCGTTCCCCGAGCTCCGCAACTTCCTCGCGACCGAGGTCAGCGGTGGCGCTGGCGGCAGCGGCGGCAATGGCGGCTCGGGCGGCAACGGCGGCCGGACCACCGCGACGCAGAATGCGCAACAAGGTCAGAGCGGTAGCTCGGGCTCCTCGGCTGGAGGCGGCCGCAGTGGAGCGCCGGGCCGCGCGAACGTCCGCGCTGGCGCGGTCACGACAGTATTTCGCAGCATCCACGGGATCGCGTTCGGAGAGCGCAAGTGACTCGCGCGATGAAATGGCTGTTCCTGCTCCTCGCGTCCTGCACCGTCGCGGACAAGACCGACATCGGTCCGACGATCCATGTCGTTCTCGAAGCGTTCGTCGGTAACGCGACCGATCAAGACACCGCACCATCGCTGGTCTTGCCGACCGGCGATGCAACCTATTCGATCGACGTGTCGATCACGACGGCCGCCGGCACGACGGCCGCCGGCACCAGCACGAGCGATGGCTTCTCGTACTCGCCAGTGACCACGTTCTCGACGAGCTTCGTGGTCGGTACCGCGACGTTGCCCGATAGCCCCGACCAGTACACCAATGATGGCTACAGCGACGCGACGTACAAGCGCAACACGCCATTCGAGATTCCGGCGATCGACAAAGGTCAGAAGCTCCACGTCCACGTCGCAGCCGCCGACGATCGCGGGCTCGCCGCGAACCTCGTCAACTTCAGCGTCAGCCTCGAGTAGCTATCCTTCGTAGGCGTAAAGCTTGTTCACGCCGCGGTTGTTCAACCAGCGCGGATCGTCGTCGCCGATCGTGCGGAGCTGCGCGCGCAGCTCCTTTTCGCGCTCGCCGAGCTGCTTGACGTGCTGCATGAAGCGATCAGCGCACTTCTTGTACAACGTCGGTCGCGGCTTCTCGGCGGCGAGATCGGAGTAGTCGACAGGCTTACCGAAAACGATGATCACCGCGTGGTCGGTGCGCGCGCCCTTCGTAAAGTTCTGGGCGATGTCGACCGCGACGTTGTTGCCGAGACCGTGGAGAAACGTCGGGATTACCGTCGGTCTACCGACGAGCGCGAGCTTGCCGACCCCCGGTTGCGCCGGGAGGAACTTGTACGGATCGGGACCCTTGCCTCGCGTTCCCTCGGGATGCATGCCGATCACGTTGCCCGGCTTCTGGACGATCTTGACCATGCGATCGAGGGCGTCGTCGTTGAGCGCGCGGCGATCGGCCTGGCGGTAGATCGGCGGGTACATCGCGCCACCGGCGATCGCCGCGTTGACCACGACGCCGAGCGGCTGGTCGTAGAAGAAGTTCGAGCGGACCGGGAAGTAGAGCTGCTTGGCCCACGCGGCTGGGCCCATGTAGCACGCCAGCAGCATGACGTACTGGTCAAAGAAGCTGCGATGGTTCGAGCACAGCAAGATGCCGGTCTCGGGTCGCAAATCGAGGAGCTCGTCGAGGCCATCGGCAAAGATACGGTGCGCGATGCACGCTCGGACCCACGTGTAGGAAAAGCCGCGCAGGAAGCGCGTTTGAAGCCACTTACCTCGCGGATCATCGTTCGCGAGCTCGGCGAAGCGCAGCGCGAAGCTCTCCATTCGAGACAGGGGCCGGTTGAGCGGGGCGTCCTGAGCCATGTTTTGGAACCGATAACACGGATCTGACACGCGCTTTAGTCCCTACCGTCCGTTGACGCGGTGCCAAGCGCCTCATATGTTCCGGCCGCTCGCCAGAGCACGAGGCAACATCCCGATGTCACTCGAATTCTCCGCAGACAGCCAGCACAAAATCACGGCGATTTGCGAGCGTTATACGGTCTCCGGAAGCAAGCAGCCGGCAGTCCTCGCTACGCTCCACTTGGCCCAAAAAGAGTTCGGTGCCCTGACCGACGATGCGTTGCGGTTAGTCGCGCGCACACTCGACCTCTCGTACGCGCACGTCTTCGGTGTCGCGACCTTCTACACGATGTTCCGGCGCGAACCCGCCGGCACCACGACCATCCGCGTGTGCACGAACATCTCGTGCATGCTGCGCGGCGGCTATGAGGTGCTCGACGCGTTCGAGCAGAAGCTCGGCTTCACGAAGGGCATGTCGAACAAGCAGTTCCATCTCGTCGAAGAAGAGTGCATCGCGGCATGTGCGAACGCGCCATGCGCGATCGTCGGCACGAAGTACTTGCTCGATATCAAGCCCGAGGACGTCGAGGGAATTCTCGCCGAGCTCGCCGCGAATCCTCGCCCCGAATCGGAGGTGGTGTAATGCCTACAGGTCGCGATACGAAAGTGGTCACGGCGCGGTTCGGCGACGAGTCTGCAAAGACGCTCGCTGGTTACGAGAAGACCGGTGGCTATCAGGCGCTGCGCAAAGCGTTCGCGATGCGCCCCGAGGATGTCACGGCCGAAGTGAAGGCCTCGAACCTCCGCGGTCGCGGCGGTGCAGGCTTTGCGACCGGCGTGAAGTGGGGGTTCGTCCCACCGGGCAGCCCGATGGTTCATCTGGTCTGCAACGCGGACGAATCCGAGCCGGGCACATGTAAAGACCGCGAGCTGATGTACTGGGATCCGCACCTTCTCATCGAGGGCATGGCGATCGCGGCACACGCGCTGCGCTCGGTCCACAACTACATCTACATCCGCGGCGAGATGATGCGCGAGTACACGGTGCTCGTGAAGGCCGTCGAGGAAGCGTATGCACGCGGCTACCTGGGCAAGAATATCCTCGGCACCGGCGTCGAAATGCAGCTCACCGTGCATCACGGCGCGGGCGCGTATATCTGCGGCGAGGAGACCGCTCTCCTCAACAGCCTCGAAGGTAAGCGTGGGCAGCCGCGCTTGAAGCCGCCGTTTCCGGCGGTCAAGGGCCTGTTCGGGAACCCCACGATCGTCAACAACGTCGAGACGCTGATGAACGTCCCGGCGATCATCGAGAAGGGCGGCAAGTGGTTTGCCGACCTCGGCATGGGCCGCTCCGGCGGCACGCGCATCGTGTGCGTGTCAGGTCACGTCAACAAGCCTGGCGTGTTCGAGCTGCCGATCGGCATCACGTTCAACGAGCTGATCAACGAAGTCTGCGGCGGGGTGTGGAAAGGCCGTCAGGTCAAGGCCGTGATCCCCGGTGGCGTCTCGATGCCGCCACTCGATCCGAGCGAGCTCGACGTGCCGATCGAGTTCGACGCGCTCCAGACCGACGAGCGGATCAAGCCGGTCAACTACCTGCCCAACAAGCAGTTCGATCTCGGGGGTGGCAAGCCGCTCCGCACGATGGCGGGCTCGGGCGGCGTGGTCGTGATGGATGATCAGACCGACATCCCGAAAGCGCTGTGGCGGATCCTGAAGTTCTTTTCTCACGAGTCGTGCGGTCAATGCACGCCGTGTCGCGAGGGGACCGGCTGGCTCGAGAAGGTCTCGCGCCGGATCGCGGATGGTTCGGGTAAGCCGGGCGACCTCGAGCTGCTCGGCACGATCGCTCACGGCATCGCGGGCAATTCGATCTGTGCGCTCGGCGATGCCGCAGCGTGGCCGGCGATGGGCTTTCTCACGAAGTTCTGGCCGGAGTTCGAAGCCAAGATTCGGAGAGCGGCATGAAGACCTTTGCGTTGTTGCTAGCGTTGGGCATGGTCCTTGGCGTCGCGACGCCGGCCATCGTCCACGCTCAACCTGTGCCCGCGGCACAAGCTGCTCCCAGCGCAAAACCACAGGCCGATCTCCCGTCGGTTGCTCACCCGCACGATGACGTCGTCGAGTCGCACGGTACGGGCATGGCGCTCCTGTTCTGGATCTTCGCCGCGGCTTGCATCGGTGGCGCGCTGTTCGTCATCACCCGTCGCAACTTGATCGCGGCCGTCATGGGCATGGTCGGCAGCTTCATCGGTATCGCCGCCATCTACATGATGCTCTACGCGCAGTTCCTCGCGGTGCTGCAGATGTTGGTCTACGCCGGCGCCATCATGGTGCTGTTCGTCTTCGTCATCATGATCCTCAACCGGCCCGAGGACGAACCCGTCGCTCCGACCGGTCGCGCGGGGCAAGTCGTCGGTGGCATCGCGATCATCTATCTGGTCGGTCGGCTCGCCGGCATCCTGATGAATGTCGTCGTTCCGACGAGCGGCGCGGTCGGCATGGGCGCGCCGAGAGCGCTCACGCTCGCACCGTACGGCACCACGCCTGCGGAATCGGTCCCGTGGGGCACCGTGAAAGCGGTCGGTATGGACCTGTTCGGAGCGGGTATGTTCCCGTTCGAAGCGATCTCGATCCTGCTCTTGGTGGCCGTGGTCGGCGCGATCGCGATCGCCCGTCCGCTCCACCCGCATGATGGCACCGATGCCGATCCGGGGACGCATCCATGAACGACGTGTTGTTCAATGTCGGCTACGGCCACTTCTTGGTGCTGGCCGCGGTCCTGTTCCTCATCGGCATGGTCGGCGTACTCCTGCGCCGCAACGCGATGATCATTCTGATGAGCGTCGAGCTCATGCTCAACGCCGCGAACATGACGCTGCTGACGTTCTCCCGTATGTGGGGTGATGTTGGCGCGCTGTCGGCTCACACCTTCGCGCTCATCGTCATCGGTGTTGCTGCTGCCGAGGCCGCCGTCGGCCTCGCGATCGTCGTCGCGGTATTCCGCGGTCGACGCAGCGTCGATGTCGACAAACTCAACGCGCTCAGGCACTAAGGGACTCGACGATGGACCCGCAAACACTATCGTTCCTAGGGCTCCCGGCACTCGCCTGGATCGCAGTCCTGCCGCTCTGCGGCGCGACCATCAACCTGCTGCTCGGCAAGCGGCTCTCGAAGAGCACGGTCACGTTCATCGCGGTCGGCACCGTCGCCGCGGCGTGCGTGCTCTCCGGCGTCATGGTGTTTTGGGGCTTGTTCCAGCATGGCGTCGATGCGACCGGCAACATGTCGCCGAAGGCGCTCTGGGAAGGTGAAGGCATCACCCAGGTCGCGTGGAAGTGGATCGAAGTCGGTAGCTTCAAGGCCGACCTCGCGTTTCATCTCGACTCGCTCTCTGCCGTGATGATCCTCATCATCACGTTCGTCGGCACGTGGATTCACATCTACTCGGTCGGCTACATGGCCCAAGACAAGGGCTACTCGCGCTATTTCGGCTACCTCAATCTGTTCACCGGCGCGATGTTGATCCTCGTCCTCGCGGCGAGTCTCCCGGTGATGTTCATCGGTTGGGAAGGTGTCGGGCTGTGCTCGTTCCTGTTGATCGGGTTCTGGTACGAGAACGACGCGTACGCGTACGCCGGTCGCAAGGCATTCGTCGTCAACCGGATCGGCGACTTCGCGTTCCTGCTCGGTACGTTCCTCTTGTTCTGGGCCGTGAAGTCGCTCGACTTCCAGGACATCAAGTCGCTCGCCAACGGCGCGAAGTACGCCACGACCGCCTGGGGCCCGAACGGTTCACAGGTCTGGGGCCACGAGCGCCTCGCTGCCGCCGCTGGGATCTGCTTGTTTATCGGCGCCTGCGGCAAGAGCGCGCAGCTTCCTCTGTACATCTGGCTGCCGGACGCGATGGCGGGACCGACGCCGGTCTCGGCACTCATCCACGCCGCGACCATGGTCACGGCCGGCATCTACATGGTGTGCCGATTGTCATTCCTGTACTCGGTCTCGACGACTGCGATGATCGTGATCTCGACGGTGGGCCTGCTGACGGCGCTCGTCGCCGCCTTCATCGCCTTCGCTCAGACCGATCTGAAAAAGGTCCTCGCGTATTCCACGGTCTCGCAGCTCGGGTTCATGTTCGTCGCAGCGGGCACCGGTCACTATGCGGCCGCGGTGTTCCATCTCGGTACGCACGCGTTCTTCAAGGCCTGCTTGTTCCTCGGCGCGGGCTCGGTCATGCATGGCATGGAGCACGGCGGGTCCAAGACCCCGGGGGACATCACGACGATGGGCGGACTGAAGAAGCACATGCCGGTCACCCGCGCGACCTTCATGATCTCGTGCCTCGCGATCGCGGGCATCTTCCCGTTCGCCGGCTTCTTCTCGAAGGACGCGATCCTCGGCGGCGCGTGGTCGGTCGCTGGTGCGGGCGCGCCTCCGGGCTGGCCACCGTTCTACGGCTACCTCTTGTGGGGTGGGCTGCTCGTGGCCGCCCTCGGCACTGCTTTCTATATGTGGCGGCTCTACTTCCTCGTGTTCTCGGGTAACGAGCGCTCGGAAGAAGCCAAGCACGCGCACGAATCGCCGCCATCGATGCTCTCGGCGCTCGTCGTCCTCGCCTTCTTCGCGGTGGTGATTGGCTTCCTCGGCGTGCCGGAACTCGAGGCGCTGCACAAGATTCCACACGCGTTCCACGCGCTCGAGACCTGGCTCGCGCCTTCGATCACCCACGTGTGGTGGGTCGATGCTGGCATCAAGCCGGAGATGGGTCACGAGCCTTCCGATGTCGTCTCGATCGTCCTGATGGTGGTCGCGCTCGGCATCGGTTCGCTCGGCATCGGCCTCGCGTGGATGCTCTACGGTCGCGGTCCGTCGCCGACAGTCGCCAAGCTCGTCGAGGGTCCGCTCCACGGTGCGTGGGTTGCCTCGAAGAACAAGCTCTGGGTCGACGAATTCTACGACGCCACGATCATTCGCCCGTTCAAGGCCGCGTGCAAGGGCTTGTTCGAGATCGTCGATCGCTTCGTGATCGACACGATCGCAGTCAACGGTGCAGCGTTCGTGGTCAGCCTGTTCGGCCGGCTCGCTCGCTGGTTTCAGAACGGGCAGGTCCAGCGCTATCTGGTCGGCGTTGTCGTCGGCGCGGCCGCGGTGTTCTTCGTCACCGATTGCCATCGCCATCCGGCGGTGACGGTGACGCTCAAGAACGATCAGCTCCACCTCCACGCCGAACCCGGTGCGGGCATCGTCGGTTCGAACGCGAAGCTGCACTGGCATCTCGACGGCGTACCGGCGTGTGATGGCGACAAGACCCTCCCTGGCGAGCCTGCCGACCGCGACATCCGTCGCGGCGATGCAACCGGCTCGTCGATCGCGCTCTGTATCGACGACGCGATCTCGCACACGATGACTCCCGTCACGGTTCGCGTGCCGACGGAGGAGACGCCATGAACGCCCTCACCGCAGGTAGCTTCTTGCTGCCGCTCATTCTCGGCATTCCGCTGCTCGGCGCGATCTTCGTGATGTGCACGCCAAAGACGGAAGGTCCGCTTCACCGCGGTATCGGCCTGTTCTTCTCGGCGGTCACGTTCTTCGTGTCGCTCGCGGTGTTCAAATACTTCGATGCGAAGCAGGCCGGCTTCCAGCTCGTCTTCGACGCCAACTGGATCCCGGGGCTCGGCACCCACTTCAAGATGGGCATCGATGGCATCAACGTCTTCCTCGTGATCCTCACGACATTCCTCATGCCGCTCACGCTGCTCGGCACGAAGAACACGATCGAGAAGCACACGCGCGAGTTCATCGCCGCGATGCTCGTGCTCGAGGTCGGCATGCTCGGCGCGTTCTTCGCGACCGACGTCTTCCTGTTCTACGTGTCGTGGGAAGTGATGCTGATCCCGATGTACCTGTTGATCGGCATCTGGGGCGGTCAGCGCCGGCTCTACGCGTCGATCAAGTTCGTGATCTACACGATGGTCGGCTCGCTGCTGATGCTCGTCGCGATCCTCTATCTCTACGTCAAGGCGGGCCAGGCCCTCGGTCACTACACGACCGATCTCGAGACGCTGCTCACGGTCTCCTTGCCGCACAACGCGCAGGTCTGGTGCTTCGCCGCCTTCGCGCTCGCGTTCGCGATCAAGGTCCCGTTGTTCCCGCTCCACACGTGGTTGCCCGATGCACACGTCGAAGCGCCGACCGCCGGCTCGGTCATCCTCGCCGGTGTCCTCCTCAAGTTCGGCATCTATGGGTTTCTGCGCTACGCGTTCCCGCTGTTTCCGCACGGCGGCATGGTGTGGGCGCCGGCGCTCGGCATCCTCGCCGTGATCGGCATCATCTACGGCGCGTTCACCGCGTTCGCGCAAGACGACGTCAAGAAGCTCGTCGCGTACTCCTCGGTCTCGCACCTCGGGTTCTGTATGCTCGGCGTGGTCGCGATGAACACGATGGGCATCGAAGGCTCGATCTACGCGATGCTGTCGCACGGTCTCACCACCGGTGGCCTGTTCCTCGGCATCGGCGTCCTCTACGAGCGCCGCCACACGCGGCGCATGGCGGAGTACGGCGGCATCTGGAAGCAGATGCCGATCTTCGCGGGCATCTTCCTCATCATCACGATGGGTGCGGCGGGTCTGCCGGCTCTCTCGGGCTTCATCGGCGAATTCCTCACGCTGTTCGGCACGTTCCTCGCGGGCGACACGTTCCCCGTAAACCACCCGAGCTTCTTGCCCGCGGTGCGCGTGCTCGCGGCGGTCTCGACGACCGGCGTGATCTTCGGCGCGATCTATCTGCTCTACATGTTCCACAAGGTGTTCTTCGGCAAGCTCGACCCGGCGCGCAATGGCGGCCTAAAAGACCTCCAGGCTCACGAGCTCGCGACGTTCATCCCGCTCGTCCTCGCGATCATGGCGGGCGGTCTGTTCCCGCGCACGCTCCTGAAGACGATGGAGCCTTCGGTGAATCACTTCATCTCCGAGTTCAACAAGCATGTCGACGAGCCGGACTGCGCTCCGCACACCTACCTCGCCGGCTGCAATGCAGTGGTGACGCCAGCTGCGCCTGCGCCTGCGCCTGCGCCAGCTGCCACCCCTATGCCAGCTGCTGCTGCTGAAAGAGGTGCACCGTGAGCTTCAACTTCAACGCAAGCGACCTCGCCTGGATCTCGCCCTTCCTCATCCTCGCGGTCACCGGCATGTTGCTGGTCCTCGCCGAGGCGTTCTTCAAAGGCAAAGACCACACCACCCTCACGGGCCTCGCGGTCGCGGGCTCGCTCGCGGCTGCGGTCGCCGCGATCATGATCTACCGTCAGCTCGCGCCGGGCGAGCTCCACCCGATCTTCAGCGATGCGAAGTCGGGCGCGATGCTCGTTGCCGATCGCTTCGGCTGCGTGCTCATCGTCCTGTTCGCGTTGACCGCTGCGGTCACCGCACTGATCACGCCCGCGCACCAGCGCGAGCACGGTTGGCAGATCGGTGAGTTCTTCGGCATCCTCCTGCTCTCCGCCTCGGGCATGGTGATCCTCGCGCAGGCCGCGAACCTCATCACGATCTTTCTCGGCATCGAGACCATGTCGATCGGCGTCTACGTGATGTGCGCGATGCGCCGCACGTCGCGTCGCTCGAACGAAGCCGCGATGAAGTACTTCATCATCGGCGCGTTCGCGACGGGCTTCCTCACGTACGGCCTGGCGCTGCTCTACGGCGCTTCGGGCACCCTGTCGATCCTCAACATGCAGGCGGCGCTCGCCCACTCGGCGAACCCGGGCCTCGTGATCGCGGGCACCTTCCTCTTGATCGTTGCGTTCGGCTTCAAGATCGCCGCGGTCCCGTTCCACATGTGGGCGCCCGATGCGTACGAAGGCGCGCCAACTCCGGTCACCGCGTTCATGGCTGCGGCGGTCAAGTCCGCGGCGATCGCAGCGATGATCCGTCTGTTCGGCATGGCGCTCGGAGGCGATATCCTGCCGTTCGGCACCCTCGGTTGGGCGAGCCCGCTCGTCGTCGTCGCCGGCATCACGATCACGATCGGCAATGTCTCCGCGGTTCGCCAGGACAACATCAAGCGGATGCTCGCGTACTCGTCGATCTCGCACGCCGGCGTCCTGCTCGTCGGCCTGTGTGCGATGGGTCTCGGTTCGACCTCGGCGCAGAGCTCGCTGGTCTATTACCTGATCTCGTACTCGGTCGCGACGATGGGCGCGTTCACCATCGTGTCATACATCGGCTCGAAGGGCCGCGAGCGGCTCTTGATCGACGACTGGGCTGGTCTCGCGACGCAGCATCCGGGCGCCGCACTCGCGATGACGATCTGCCTGCTCTCGTTCGGTGGCATTCCTCCGACCGGTGGCTTCTTCGCCAAGTTCTTCCTGTTCAAGTCGGCGATGGATGTCTGGAACGGCCAGCTCCTCTGGGTCGTCGTCCTCGGCGTCGTGAACTCCGCGATCAGCATCTACTACTATCTGCGTGTCGTCACCGCGATGTACCTCCGCGAGCCGACCCAGCCGTTCACCGTCACGCGTTCGCCGGGCCTGATGTTCGTGATCGCGATCGTTCCGCTTCTCATCCTCGAGCTTGGCATCATGCCGGGCTGGTGGATGAGCCTGCTCAGCTAGCATGCGGCGACGTGGGCGGCTCGACGACGGCGAGCGTGTACGCACGCCACAACTCCTCGTAGACGTTCTGCAGGCGCATGAAATTGCTGCGAATGTGCTCGGCACGTTCCCTGCTCGGGGAGCCGTCATGAAGACTCTCATCGCCTCCCTTTTGTTCGCCGTTCTCGTCTCGGGCGCCGCTTGCAGCCACCACGGCGCTCAGCCGGCGACGCCGACGACGGGCTCGAATGCAGAAGCTGCGACCGACCCGGATATCGATCCGACGTTGCCGTCGTGGGCGCCCGCGAGCTGCAAGGGTTATCACACGAATGTCGTCAAGCTCGCAGCTTGCGCCGACATCGGCCAGGACGTCCGCGATAAGGTCGCGGCGAAGTACGATGCCGACAACAAGTCGTGGCAAGGGCTGACGAACGCCCAGCAGTCGGATCTCGACCAGGTCAAGGCGAGCTGCTCGGATCAGGCGGCGTCGGTGAAGGCGCAGATGACCGGTCACTGCAGCGCTGCGAACTGATCCACGCAATGCTCATTTGCGGCGCAGCTTTCGTATAGTGCGCGCGTGGCAGTGAATCTCCGCGCGCTTGCACGCGCCGCAGGCCTCGATCCCGATTACGCGAGTTGGCGGCAAGAGCCGACCTCGGCGAGCGACGCGAGCGTGCGCGCTGCACTCGCCGCGATGGCACCGGACCTCGGGGTCGATGTCCTCTCGCTGGACCCGGACGCGGCGATCCGCGTGCTCGAGGGAGTGCAGTGGTCCGAGTGCGTGCCGCCCGTGGTTCGCGCGTGGGATGGCGAGCTCGATGTGCCATTCCGCGTGCGCGCCGATGTCGATGGCGTCTGGGAGCTCTCGGTCAAGACCGAGGAAGGTGACGTGTTCGTCACGAGCGGGACACTGTTCAAGCTCGAGGCCGATCACCATGCGTATCCGGTCGCGCTCGGCGGCAACGTGCACTGCATCCGTCACGCGAAGCTGACGCTCGAAGGTGCACTCGGCTATCACGAGCTCGAATGGTCCTGCGGCGATCAGCGCGGCACGGCGATGATCATCGCGGCGCCGACGCGCGCGTGGGGCTCGCCGGGCACGTTCGGCAAGCGCTGGGGCGTGTTCGCGCCGGTGTATGGCTTGGCCTCGAGCGAGAGCGGTGACGCTGGTGACCTCGGTACGCTCCGCTCTCTGTTCGGCGCGGTGGCGCGGCGTGGAGGTGCATACGTCGCGACGCTACCGCTGCTCGCGGCCTTCCTCCAGGAGCCTTGCGCGTACTCGCCGTACTCGCCGGCGAGCCGGTTATTCTGGAACGAGCTGTATCTCGATCTCCATCAGTTCGGCCAGGCGCTCGGCGTCGCGGTCCCCGAGGCTCCGCCGCCATCGCTCGGTTACATCGACTTCAAAGCGCAGTACGCATGGCGCCGCCCGGTGATCGATCGGCTCGCGCGAGAATTCTTTCGCGAGCCTTCGCGCGCAGCCGGTGGTGCCGAGTGGGCGACGAAGCACGGCGTGTTCGACTACGCCGCGTTCCGCGCGATCGGGGAAGTGCAGAAGAAGGGCTGGAGCCAGTGGCCAGCCGCGCTTCGCGACGGCACGACCCGCGTGCGCACGCGCGACGAAGCGATCACCTTAGGCGCCGAGCCCGATCGCATCGATACGCACGTGTTCTCGCAGTGGGCGATGCAGCACCAGCTGCAGGGCCTGCAAGGTGGCCCGGTCTCGCTGTATCTCGATCTGCCGGTCGGCGTGAGCATGGATGCGTACGAGGTCTGGCGCTGGCGGCGTTTGTTCCTCACGTCGCTCGCCGCGGGGGCACCGCCCGACGCGCTGTTCCTTGGTGGTCAAAACTGGGGCCTACCACCGATGTCGCCGATCGCTCTGCGCCGCGGTCGATACAAGTACTTCATCGATTGCGTGCGCCATCACATGCGCGTCGCGGGCATGCTCCGCATCGATCACGTGATGGGCATGTTCCGGCTCTACTGCGTTCCGGAAGGCCGGCCCGCGACGGACGGTGTCTACCTCCGCTATCCCGCCGAGGATCTGCTCGCGATCATCACGCTCGAGTCGCGCCGCGCGAGCTGCGCCGTGGCGGGCGAGGATCTCGGTACCGTGCCGCCGACCGTGCGCCCCGCGATGGAGCGCCATGGCTTGTACCGGTTGCACGTCGGGCAGTGGAGCTTCCCGACCCGTCCGGGCAAACCCTCCGACGCGTCGCCGGCCGGTGCGATCGCGAGCCTCAATACCCACGATACCCCGACGTTCGCTGGCTGGTGGAGCGGAAGCGACATCACCGACAAGCTCGACTTGAAGCTCGTCGACGAGGCCGAGGCAAAGCGCGAGCGCGTCGAGCGCGCCTCCGTGAAGGCAGCCGTGCTTGCCCTCGCACCGGCCGGTACGCTGCCCGATGTCGAGCGCGCGATGCTCGGGGTCACGACCGAGCTCGCGGCAGGGCAAGCCGAGGTTGTCCTGGTCGCCCTCGACGATCTGGCGCTCGAGCCGGTACCGCACAATGTCCCGGGCACCACTCACGAACGCCCCAACTGGCAGCGCCGCGTCATCGGCTGGGCCGACGCCCTCGACGACAAGCGCGCTACGCCGATCGCATCCGAGACGATCGCGGCCGTGGTGGAAGCTCGCCGTACCCGCTAGACTCGGGGTGTGCTCCGCATCGTCGTCGCGCTACTCGTGACTTCCACCGCGACTTCCACTTCGTTCGCGGATGGCATCCTGGTCGAAGGCGACTACCCGAAAGTCAGCGTCGCAGTTGGCAAGACCGTCGAGCACGACGTCGGCATCCGGCGTGGCGGGTGGATGTGTGACGACCCGTCGCTGCTCGCCGGCGATATCGTCACGCGTGGTGATGCGAACTTCTTCGTGATCACCGGCGTCAAGGCGGGCTCGACCCAGTGCCGCGTCGGCCTCGAGCTTGAAGGCGGCTTCGTGGTGTTCAACGTCTATATCATCGACGGCAAGCCAGCGTCGAAGGTGAAGCGCAAGCCGTGAAGCTCGCGTTCACCCTGCTGTTGGTAGGTCTCGCAGGTTGCTGGACCTCGACCCCGCCGCAGGTCGTCGAGCCCGCGCAACCAGCCCCGATCGTCGTCGCACATCGGCCGAGGTCCCGGCAATCGCCGTGCGCGCGCACCGTCGAGCACCTGACCGACGTCCTTCACGACGAGCTCGCGAACATGCCGGACTTCGCCAACACGATCCACGACGTCGCCATCGCCTCCTGCGAGGAGTCCAAGTGGTCGCCCGAGGCCCTGCGCTGTTTCTCCGACACCTTCGACCACACCGCGCTCGCGCAGTGCCAGTCGCTGCTCACGATGGATCAGACGTCCGATCTCGCGCGCCGCATGACCGAGGTGATGAGCGGCGCCAACTCGCCTGCGCCCGTCACTCCGTGAGCCGCTTCTGAGCCGCAGCTGCAACGCTCCGAAACGACAAACGCCACGTTCCTTTCGGAGCGTGGCGATCGATGGTTCGACGAGCCGGACTTAGTCGGTCTCGGACGGGCGCTTCTCGGTGCGCTTGCGCAGGCTGTGGTCGAGGACCATCTTGCGCAGGCGGATCGATTGCGGCGTCACTTCAGCGAGCTCGTCATCGTTGATGAACTCGAGCGCGTACTCGAGCGTGAGCTCCTTCGGCGGCGCGAGGACGAGCTTCTCGTCCGCGGCCGTCGTCCGGATGTTTGTCAGCTTTTTGACCTTGTTCGCGTTGACGACGAGGTCGTTCTCGCGAGCGTGGATACCGATGATCATGCCGCTGTAGTTCTTGACGTTCGGACCCACGAACATCTGACCGCGTTCCTGGAGATAGAACAGGCCGTACGCGTTCGTAACGCCTTCTTCGGACGAGATCAGGACGCCGTTCTGGCGGGTGCGGAAGTCCGCCCCCTGCGGACCGTACTCGGCGAACTGCGTGTAGAGGACGCCCGTGCCGCGCGTCGCGGTCATGAACTGCGAGCGATAGCCGATGAGGCCACGTGCCGGGATCCGGTACTCGAGGCGCGTGCGACCGGTCGCGGAGGGACGCATCTCGCTCATCACGCCGAGGCGGCGGTTGAGCTCGGCGACGACCGGGCCGACGTAGTTCTCGTCGAGATCGATGACGGCATCCTCGTACGGCTCGAGCGTCTTGCCCTTCGCATCGGTGGTGAGGATGACCTGCGGCTGCGACACGCACAGCTCGTAGCCTTCGCGGCGCATCGTCTCGATGAGCACCGTGAGGTGGAGCTCGCCGCGACCCGACACCTTGAACACGCCGGCCGTGTCGGTCTCTTCGACCTTGAGCGCGACGTTCGACTTGATCTCGCGGTCGAGCCGCTCCTTCAAGTTACGCGACGTCACCCACTTGCCTTCGCGGCCTGCGAATGGCGAGTCGTTGACGCGGAAGTTCATCGTGATGGTCGGCGCATCGACCTTGAGCAGCGGGAGGATCGTCGGGTGCTGGATCGAGGTGATCGTCTCGCCGACGTTGAGCTCCGACATGCCGGTGAACGCGACGATGTCACCGGCAATGGCCTCGGCGAGCTCGAAGCGCTTGAGGCCCTGGAAGCCGAGCACCTTCTGGACGCGGAACTCTTCCTTCTTGCCATCGCGGTGCGCGAGCAACACGCGATCGCCGACCTTGCTCCGGCCCGCGCGCATACGACCGATCGCGAGGTAACCCAGGAAGTCGTCGTAATCGAGCGTCGCGACCTGCATGAGCAGCGGTGCATCCGGATCGCCGCCGGCGGGCGGCACCTTCTCGATGATGAGATCGAGCAGCGGCGACAGATCCTTCGGCTCGTCGGTGAGCTGGCGGATCGCGTAGCCCTGACGTCCCGAGGCGAAGATCACCGGGAAGTCGAGCTGCTTGTCGGTCGCGCCGAGCGAATCGAACAGCGCGAACACCTGGTCCATCACTTCGTGCGGGTCGACGCTCGGACGATCGATCTTGTTGACGACGACGATGGGTGACAGGCCCATCTCGAATGCCTTCTGGGTCACGAACCGGGTCTGCGGCATCGCGCCTTCGTAGGCATCGACGAGCAGGAGCACGGAATCGACCATGCCGAGCACGCGCTCGACTTCACCGCCGAAGTCCGCGTGGCCCGGCGTATCGACGATGTTGATGCGGACGCCCTTCCAGGTGACCGCGGTGCACTTCGAGAGGATCGTGATGCCGCGCTCGCGCTCGAGATCATTCGAGTCCATGGCGCGCTCGGCTACCACTTCACCCGTGCGAAACGTACCGGCTTGCTTGAGCAGACCATCGACGAGCGTGGTCTTGCCGTGATCGACGTGCGCAATGATCGCGACGTTGCGAATTTCGGGCATCTACAACTCCTTCTTTTCCGTAACCAGGACCCGTTCGCAAGCCGCGAGCATGCGGACCTCGGGCTGGAGCTCGATAGCACTCAGCACCGACGCGAGAACGAGATCGTTTGTGCCCGACACCCGAAACGGCGGGTGGTCCGAGACGATGTTCGTCCCGGTGCGGGTCAACGTGCGAAGCGCACGCATGGAAGCATCGCTCACCGTCGCGCCTTCGGCGCTCGGTTGGACGTGGATCACGGGGACGCCTTGCAGATCGAACACGCCGATCGTGGTGCCTCGAATCGGGAAGATCCGCGCCACGCGATCGCCATCGCGCTCGAGCGTGGTGCCGTTCGAGCCATCGTGACCGGACCAGCGCGTCTCGCCGACTTGCGAGATCAGCGGCGGCCCGCCGACGATCATCTCCATCGGACCGATCGTCGCGCGGCACGGCTTGCCAGGGCGCACGGTCGCGACGACCTTGTCACCACCGTCGTGCAGATCGTGCACTTCGATCAACGTCGGCGACGCGGGTGCTGGCAGGTCGGCTTTCGCCTGACAGCCGCTCGAAAGCGGCACCAGCAAGAGGCATCGTAGGGACACGGAGGCGCGGCTCTATAACCCGCCCGGGGGTATCCAGCAAGGTCGCGATTCGCGATCTACGCCGCGCCGTGTTACGCCCGGGTCGGCTTGAGGATCCCGTGGGTAGTCGCACTGTTGTTGGGGGCCTGTGGGGGCGGAGATGCCACCCCGCCTCCCCCGCACGGCGTGAGTCCGGCCGTTCCACAGGTCGTGCCGAGCCGCCCGCCGGGGCCGAGCCGACCGCTGGGGCTGGCCGACCTGGCTGGGTGGCAGTGGCGGACTCGCGCGGGGCATCCCGCGTTCAAGCTCGCGCGCGCGGCCGAGGCCAAGAACGATTGGGCCGGCGCCGCGAACGCATGCACGCGAGCGCTCGCGGCCGATCCGAGCAACCTCGAAGCGGCGTGGTTACTCGCCGTCGCGAACGCAAAGCTCGGCAAGCTAGATGCGATCACGCAACCACTCGTACTCGCCGGCACGGGCGATTTTGCGAAGTGGGCGATCGCCTCGATCGAACAGCCCGCGTTGCAAACGTATCTCGCGACCCCGATCGGGCTCGCGTGGAAGGCGCGCGTCGAAGCGGATCGCGCGCTGTTCGCCGCCGCACTCGCGCGTTCGATCATCGTGACCGCGAAAGGCGACTTGTTTGGATACGCCGACCAACGCTGGTATCGGCTGACTCGCACGTTCGGTGCGGTGGTTGCAGCGTTCAGCGCCGATGGTCATCACATCGCGTACCTCACGCACGGCAAGACCAGCCACAAGCTGGAGGTCGGCAGCGTCGATCTGTCGACGGGGTTGACCACCCGGCCGCAAGCGTTGCGCTCGACGAGCGCGCAGCTCGCGTATTCGAACAACGGCTTCTGGATCTCGCAACCGGGTAGCAAGCCGCGCGTGCTCTCGCTCGCCGCCGATGGTCGTCAAGGCCTGTTGCTGGCGACCACCGGCACACGTCCAAAAGGTGCGTGGCTCGAGATCTACGCGAGCGGGGGCACGCACGTTCATCGCACGCCCCTCGGCATCAGCGCGGACTGGGATGACCAAGGACTCGCGAGCGCGATCCGGATCGCGAGCTCGAATCGCGTGGTCACGGTGCCTGGCCAGATCGCGGGCGACACGATCGCGTGGTCGCCCGATCACGCGCACGCGGTGTTCGTCGCGCAAATCGCCGATCACTGCGACGCGTCTACCCAGACCGTCGCGGCGTTCGTCGTCGACACTGCGACCGGTGCCGCGACCGAGCTCGCGCGTGCGAGCCACGGGCTCGCGATCGATTGGGCCGGCGATCGCAATGTCGCGATCGCGGGCGATGACGGTGTGGTCCTCAGAGATCTCGCGGGCGGCCCAGGCCAGCCGCTCGTGGGGGCGACGAAGCTGGTCGCGCCGCGGTTCGCACCGCGCTGCGAGCCAGTCCAGCCTGACGAACCGGTGCCGAACGTGCTGTTCGAACCCGATGAAGACGGGTCCGAAAACTGACAGCTTCTACCTGTGTATACGGCTTGCGACACCTGCAAGTCTAACTACTTAGGGATTGGTTCAACCACTTGGCGCGGCTGGCATCAGAGCTGCTTTATCGGTTCGTATGCAGAAGCGGCAACTCCTCACGTCGGGCATGGGCGGCGTCGCTGCCACCGCCGTCGATGTCGGTGCGCTGGTCCTTCAGGTCCGGCACGGCACGCCGGTGCCACTTGCCGCGTTCATCTCCGCGACGCTCGGTGCGTGCGTCGGCTTCACGTTCAACAAGTACGTCGCGTTTCGTGACCACTCGGCGGTCACCGCTGCGCAGCTAGGTCGTTTCGGCATCGTCGCCGTGGCGACCGCCCTGCTCATGGCGTTCGCGATGGAGCTCGTCGCCGTGAAGCTCCGCGTCCCGTACGTGCTCGCAAAGGTCGTCTGCTCGGCCCTCATCTTCATCGGCTGGACCTATCCAGCGCAACGTCGCCTCGTGTTCTCGCGTTCGTTCAGGAGCACCCAACATGTCTGACACCACTGGCACCACTGGCACCACTGACACCTCTGACACCTCTGGCTTCATCGATCTGTCCATCGTCGTTCCCGCGTACAACGAAGCGCTACGCATCCCGCCGACGCTCGAGCGCCTGCACGCGTTCCTGTCGCAACAACCACTGCGCTACGAGATCGTCGTCGTCGACGACGGCTCGAAGGACCAGACCTGTGAGGTCGTGCTCGCGCATCAGGCGACGATCGCAAATCTACGGCTCGTGCGGCAGGTTCCGAATCGCGGCAAAGGCGCAGCGGTGCGTCTGGGCATGCTCGAAGCGCGCGGCCAGATCCGCGTGATGTGTGATGCCGACGGCTCGATGCCGCCCGACCAGTTGCCGCGCCTGCTCGCTCCTATCATCGCGTGTAAAGCGGAGATCTCGATCGGCTCGCGCTACGCCGAAGGTGCGAAGACCGACGTCAAGCAGCCGTTCTATCGCGTGCTGTGGAGCCGGCTCGCGAACCGCGTGATCCAGCGTTCGCTCGTGCCGGGCGTGCGCGACACCCAGTGTGGCTTCAAAGCATTCACCGCCGATGCGGCGCGCGACCTGTTCCGGCTCGGCCGGATCGATGGCTGGGCGTTCGATCTCGAGATCCTGGCGCTCGCTCGTCGCCGCGCCTACACGATCGCCGAGGTCGGCGTCGAGTGGGCCGACGACGGTCGTTCGCGCGTCAACCCGGTTCGCGACATGGTGAATGTCGTGCGCGAGGCCCTGACGATTCGCAAGAATCTGCGCCGCGGCGTCTATAACCTCAGCCTGCCGCCGCCCGCGCTGGCGGCGCCAGCCTTGCGGGCCGCCGCATGAAGTTATAGGGTCGCGGTGCTCATTCGTCGGAGAGGGCGAAGTGACCGCTGGCGACGGCGTGGCAACACGTCGGCGCGGGAGGAAAGTCCGAGCTTCATAGGGCAGGGTGCTGGTTAACGGCCAGTCGAGGTAACTCGCAGGACAGTGCAACAGAAAATAAACCGCCGGCGCGAGCCGGTAAGGGTGAAACGGTGCGGTAAGAGCGCACCGCCTCGGTGGTGACACCGAGGGCTAGGTAAACCCCACCCGAAGCAAGACCAGACAGGGGTCGTGCTGCCCGCACGATGACTCCGGGTTGGTCGCTCGAGCCCATCAGCAATGGTGGGCCTAGATGAATGGTCGCTACGTACAGAACTCGGCTTATTGCCCTCTCCGGCGCGTGAGCACTTTCCCCGAAAGAGACCGTGGTACGGTTTCGGTCGGGTATGGATCAGCAATCACCGGTCCACGAGATCGTGAGCGTGCTGTGGAAGGCGTTGCACGACTTGGGCGTCCAACCCGCGACGGATGACGTCGAGCGGTGGGGCTTCTCGATTCATGGCGCCATCTCGGCGCCCGGGCGCGAGTACCACAACCACGCTCACGTGATCTCGCTGACGCGCGATTGCGAGCCACTCGAAGTGATTGCCGCGCTCTATCACGACGCGGTCTATATCCAGGTCGACAAGGACATCCCCGACCTGATGCGCGCCGAGCTCGCGACCGTGCTCGATCCGGTCAAAGAAGGTTGGAAGCTCAAGCCCGAAGCCGCCGCGAACCAGGTGACCTCGGACGTGCTCGCGATCTTTGGTCGCCAGATCGGTGACTTCGTCACGCCGACGAACGGGCTCAACGAGCTCGCGTCTGCGCTGGTCGCATCGATCCAGCTCGCGACCACGCTCGATCGCAACTGCCGGCTCGCGGTCGCCGCGTGCATCGAGCAGACGATTCCGTTCCGCCCGGATCCGGTGCCGGTGTTGCGCGATCGCCTCGCCGCGCTCGGCCTCGCCGGCGTGGAGCTCGAGCGTGCGGTCACGCGCGCGTTGCGGCTCGGCAATCGCGACGTCGAGAACTTCGCGGATAACGACGCCGCGCGGTTCCTCGACAACACGTGGAAGCTGCTGCCGGAATCGAACCCGGCGCTCCACCTGCCGCACGTCTACACCGTCGGTGATTACCGGCGCGCGCTACTGAAGATGGAGCACTTCCTCGCGGCGTTGCCCGCCGATCGCGTGTTTCACGCGTGGGGCGACGAGCCGAGCGCGGGCGTGCACGCGCGTCGCGTCGCGCGGACGACCGGTAACCTCGAGCTCGCGGTGCGCTACCTTCGCGCGAAGCTGTATTCGATCGCGCTCGTCGAGGCGATCGCGGAGCTCACCGGTGGTGACGTGCCGCTGGATTTCTTCATGGGTGGCGCCAAGATCGATCCGGCCCGAGCGGGGCACGCGAAGGCGAAGCGGATCGAGCAATTCTTGCCGCACTTAGGCTCGGTGAGCTCGCTCGATCCGCCCCTCCATCGCTTGCTACAAGAAGGTCGAGCGTCGGAGTCGAGCTTCGATACGCGGCCGTCGCCGGTCGGTGCGTACCTGCACTCGAGCATCGGCGAAGCGACGATGATGGCGGGTGTCGACCGCGCGAAGCGCTGGTGGGCTGGCGCGAGCGATGCGAACGGGTTCTTGTCGAGCCAGCCCGCTCGTCCCGTCGCGGCGATCTGTCGCGCGGCGGCGCACATCATGGACACGCGCCGCGATCGGTTGCGGCTGCTCGCCGACAGGCTCGAGCAAAATTAACGGTAGCTTACTCGGCAGGCTCGGCAGGCTCGGCAGGCTCGGCGGGCTCGGCGGGCTCGGCGGCCTTCGGTGCCTCGGGCGCGACGACCGGCTCCTCGAGCAGCTCCTTGCGATAGATCAGCCGGCCACACCGCGGGCACGTCTCGATGCCGGTCA
>Ga0123338_10001514_pt1 | contig 22474 bp, 20 predicted proteins | sample grotaG_FD_89793 | JGI IMG/M metagenome (GOLD analysis project Ga0123338, IMG submission 89793) | Glacier valley bacterial and archeal communities from Borup Fiord, Nunavut, Canada, to study Microbial Dark Matter (Phase II) -... | ecosystem: Environmental > Aquatic > Freshwater > Ice > Glacier ...
CCATGGCTTATTTTTTCTTTTTTATTTTGCCTTCTTCTTTTTTTTATGTTCTCAGCTACTCTAAATTTAACAATCTTACTTATTAATTCATAAGGTAGCGGCTTTTCGATGGGAAAATGGATTGAGCCTTTTGATGTTTTATATTCCACTAACTCCTGCTCAAATGCATCTATTCCACTAGGGGTCGGATAAAATCCTATATGATTTTTACAGGCAGCAAAATGCACTAAATTTCCATATAATACAAATGTAGGCATTTGATAACTTATCTTTTCTTCTGCATCAGGTGCAGACTCTTTTATAACTTTTCTTACGGTCTTCAGTATTTCCTGAAGCTCAGGAGGAAATATTAAAATATATTCATCAATTGTCTTATAAGCTACTTTGTTTGATTCCATAATTTTTCCTTTCGTATGATCTATCATTAGACGACAACTCCGTTATTTAGGTTTCAAATAAATGTTTGAGGATTAATTGCCTGCTACTAATTGCGGATATTTCGAAATTAATCATTCTGCTATGATTAGTTTAATTTTAGCATACATATGTTTGTGTGGCAAGTATATTCATGGAGTTAAGGTTTCATTTATCTTATTTATCTTATTCATCTTATTTATCATAATTTATTGAATAAATTTATAATTCAATCGGCTTCCTAGCCTGCTGAGGATTTCATTAGTAATTGTTCCACATTGCTCTGCAAAATCTTCACAACGTATTTGTTCCATACCATCAAGCCCTATTAATGTTACAATATCATTTGGTTCCACTGCTGCAATATTAGTAACATCAATAATAAGCTGATCCATGCAAATCCGTCCAATGATAGGAGCTCTTTGGGTATGAATTAATACATATGGATTAGCTTGATATAAATTTCTCTGTATTCCATCCGCATAGCCGATTGTCACGATAGCAATTTTCATGGTTGCTTTTGCTGTAAACAGCTTCCCGTAACTCACACTTTCACCTGAAGCAATTTGCTTCACCATGGCAACTCTCGCTCTTACTGATATCGCTGGCAGTAAATCTAATTCAGAATGAGTCTTATCATTACTACTTAATACTCCGTAAAGCGCAATCCCTGCACGGGCATAATCACATGGCAGATCTGGATAGTTTATTATACCATAACTGGCTTGGATATGAAGCTTTCCTGTCGGATATCCCTTTGATTTTAAATAGGCGATAGTATCAAAAAATCTACTGATTTGAAGTTGCGTATAGGTAACATCCTCCTCGTTGAGGCTATCTGATACACTGAGGTGAGAGAAAATTCCATTTATCACCAAATTGTTACACTCATAAATATACTCAATTTCACTAAGATTAAAAGCATCAACACCCAACCTATGCATTCCTGTATCTATCTTGAGATGCACTTTGATTTTTTTACCACTTGTATTTAACGCTTTTGCATAGGCATAATCAACTACGGTTTGCGTCAGCCGATAACGTACAAGACAAGTAGCATCACAGGGATTTGTATACCCTAGAATCAATATTTCGCCTTTTATACCATGTTTGCGAAGATGAACCCCCTCTGTTAAAGTGGCAACCGCAAAAGCATGAATTCCTGATTTAAACAATTCTTTTGTTACCGTGACGTCACCATGTCCGTAAGCATTCGCCTTTACAACTGCCATCAATTCACATTGTTTTGGCAACAGCTCCCTTAGTATTTTTGCATTATGCCGAATAGCTGAAAGATCAACTTCTACCCACGCGCGGCTGTCTATTGTTGGTGTTGGCTTTTTTATTTTTGCCCATACGAAAACCCAAATCCAGGCTGTTGCAAATGAAAGTAAACTTACTGCAAGATAATGAATATAACTATTATCGACCAAAAGTTTATGTAGCCCTGTTGCCTTTGCAAAGCCACGGACCAAAACAATCATCCACGGATGGACGAGATAAATCAGCATCGAAATCGTTCGTAAATTTTTATTACTCTTTCCATTGGTTTGTAACAAAAGCTGAAAAAGGAAGAACATACAAGGCAATAACATAAGATACATGCTATCATGTCGCTGTACTACTAGATTGTGAAGGAAAAGTCCTTCCATAACGAGCAGAACTGCAGATACGATTAATCCAAGTATACATTTTTTATACGACATCCTTTTTGAGGTATTGAAAATCCAAGCTCCCAGCATAAGAAATATCGGGGCATAAAGCACACCGTTTCTTGTATAATCAAAGGCTTTAAAAAACAAATCATAAAATGCCTTCACAAATGGAATCTGAGTTATCAATCCATAATAACTATCACCGCACAGCCCAATCATATATAAAATAATTGCAATGATGAATGCAGTACGAAAGCCTGTCTTTTGCACAAGTAATATAACAAGCAAAAATCCAACCATTACAGCCGGAAAATACCATAAATGATAAAAAGTACCGTTAAAAAAAATATCCTTTCCAATCTGCCTCCAAAACTCAGACTTTCCAAAATAACCAGTATAGAAATTCAGGGGAAGATAAAGAAGAATGGCTGAACTATATATAACAGCAATTTTTTTGTAAAACGCACCAATATACTGCTTGTTACCCTTATGTAAATATAGAAAATACCCAGTAACCATGAAGAAAAACGGAACTGCAAGGCGTGCAATAATACGTGTCAGTATAAAATCAGCTGTATCATTGAACGATAAGAGCGGCGATGTATGAATTGCAATAATCAAAAAAGCAAAGAATAAGCGAAATATATCCAGTGTTGCATATCGTTTTGACGAAACCATAATTACTGCCTCCAAAGTGTAACAATAAAGCCATCGATATTGTTGCCCGATACTTGTACGCTATCATTTTTTGGGAGTTGAATTGTAGTCGTATTCGAGTCGGCACTAACATAAAATACTTCAATTTCTTTTCCATTTTCTCTGATAGGGAGATGTTTATCTTCATATGCAAAATCTTTTATAAACGGAATGTATTCTTCAAGGCTCAAATTGTTATCTTGTATGATCTGCGAATGAGGATAGCCTACATAGCGAAAATGCCACGGTTCATGAGAGATACCCGTGATGGCTTCCTTTCCTTTCCCATATCGTTCAATAAATCCGTATTTTGAAGCCTTTCGGCGAAAATCTCCGCATATCCCGGTGTACGAAAACTCAGGGCGAATGAAATCTATTTCATCTATGTTTTTGCCTAAATCAATAGCCAAGCCAGTTTGATGCTCACTCTGGTCCGGTAGTGCAATATATTGTTCGGTAAATGCTTTGCCGTTTTCCAAAAGAGAGTTGTTATATATTTTTTCTTGTTCTTCTCTGCTTCGATACCCACTGACAAGAACAATTTTATTATTACATCCAATAGACTTAAGTAACTGTAATAACAGTGTTGACGTTGTCGCTTCCAACAATATATCATTATGTTCCTCATCGAAAGGAATAAGTCGTATCGAATTGATATGGCTATGATTTCTAATAGGATGCTCATGATTTACAAGGGTTAAATAGCCCTTAAATACATCTGTTTTATTTAAAGCGACAATTCTCATCCATTCAGACCTAATTGAATTAGCTTGTCCACAATATCAGGAAACTGCAATCCAATCCCTTTCATCATGTTGGGGTAACGACTATGTGAGGTAAACCCGGGAATGGTATTCACCTCGTTAAAGACAATTTCCTGGTTTGGCGTTAAAAACATGTCTACTCTTGCAAAACCTGTGCAGCCAAGCGTACGATATATAGTAGCAGCGGCCTCCTTTATTCGTACTGCTGCCTCTGAAGTAATTCTCGCAGGTACATGTATTTTTGAGGTTTCTAGGGTATACTTTTCCGAGAAATCAAAAAATCCGTTCGTTAGTTCTATTTCATCCACTTCTCCAATTGTAAGCTCGTTATTTCCGAGTACCGCACATCCCACTTCAAAGCCATCAATATTTTCTTCAATGATAACTTGATTGTCATGAAGAAAAGCATTTTTTACCGCTTCCGGTAAATGTTTATAATCATACACCTTTGTAATACCAAATGAAGATCCTGCTTTTATCGGCTTTACGAACAGCGGATAGGACAGATGCTTTGTGTGCTTCATAATTTCATCATAATTCAGTGTACGGTCAATAACCACTCCCACTGGTGTCTTGATCTCTGCGAGTCCTACCAATTTATGCGCTCTGTCTTTATCCATACATAGAGCCGAGGCAAGCGTGCCACAACCTACAATCGGGATGCCAGCAAGTTCCAACAAACCTTGCACTGTTCCATCCTCACCGTTTTTACCGTGCAATACAGGAAAGGCAATATCAATTTTGGTTTCTTTTATAGTCCCATTACTGATCTGGAGGATATGATGTGAATTTCTATTTGATGAAATTACCACAGGAATACATTGCTCCTTATCCGTATGCCACAGATCTGTCAGAATGTTCGCTGTGTCCCCGTTATAACGATACCAACTACCCTCTCTTGTAATAGCAATCAAAATAGTTTCATACTTATCTTTGTTAATATTTGTTATTACGGAATATGCTGATTGCAGAGACACCCCATATTCCGTTGAGCAACCTCCAAATATGATTGCAACCTTTTTCTTTTCCATCGTTTTTCTCCTTTTCCTATGCATATGTCTCTTAGTCATATTTTTTACTATACTTAAATTTCCGTGAGCGTCTTCCAATCCATTACTTGAATATCCTCTGGCAAATGATAACCAATCTCACAAGTGTTGTTGTATAACAATTTTTCGCTCGTATAATCCTTTTCCGTCTCTGATACTCGCTGCCATACTTCTACTGTTTGAAACACTTTATCATCCTTCTTAAAATAGGAAATATTCTGATCAAATACTTCGTACGAATAAGTTGAAGCATGATTAGCTAAGATTCGTCCATACATAAAGGTGTCATCAAAGGAGATTTCCATTTGATATTTTTCACTCGTATTGTTCTTCACTTTCAAATCCTGCCATCCTTCACTAACCGTCGCATCCGTTCCTTGAGGCAATTCCTGTGTCGTGGATGGAAACGCTTCTATGACATGGCCATGACGCTCCACAATCGTAAGCGGCGTATGCAAAAACATCCAAAACAGCATATTGCTTAGTTGGCAAAGGCCACCGCCATATGCTCCGACTATTTTGCCATCCATTGAAGTCAGACCAACTTTATACGGTTGACGGAGGTCTGCGAATCGGACGAGCTGCCAAAAAGAAAAGGTTTCTCCGGGAAATATAATGATATGCCCTACCGTTTTTGCAGCAAGTTGTAAATTGTGTATCTTTCCCAATTGATACCTCATATCAAATCCACTATTTTCATTCACCATCAAGGACGCTGTTTCAAATACCATATAGTGTAATTGTATTTTTGCTTTATAATTTGAATATTGATTTTGATCAAAGTACATTTTCATATAATTAAATGATTTCTTTTGCTTTTGCCTTAAGGGCAGCAAAAACGGAAATATTTGTGTGACTCGTTTTCGTAACATTTTACACAATCCTTTCTTGAGATCTGCGTAACAAAAAAGCATTCTCTGCTTCGGTATTCTTATCATACCAAAGCAGAGAATGCTTTCTATCCGTTTTCACTTAACAAATATCTATTATATTGTGATGAAATCCTTACGATTTTCCTACAATTCGGGAAGAATAACCTCAAATGCAATTACTTCATTTTCACTGAACGCATTTATTGTTCCCTTATGAAGCTCGACTATCTCTTTGGCAATCGCAAGTCCGAGTCCTGCTCCACCAGTTTTTGTTGTTCGTGAAGTATCTAAACGATAAAATTGTTCAAAAATCCGATTCAACTTTTCTTTTGGAATTGTATTACCGTGATTTAAGAATTTTAATTTTATTCCGTTATTGTTTTGTATCACGATTATCTCAATTGTGCTATCTTCAAAGCTGTAGTTTACAGCATTGCGCAATAGATTATCAAACACTCGCTGTATCTTATTTGCATCACATTTTATTGTAATATCCGGTAATGCGGTTAATGTGCACTGCAATCCTTTTTCGGAAAACATGGGCTTAAACTCATATGTGATTTGCTCTAACATACGTGTAAGATTTACTCTGCTCAATTCAAGCGTTAAATTTGATAAATTAAAGCGTGTAATCTCAAAAAATTCATTAATCAGCTCTTCCAGTCGTTCCGCTTTTTCAAGCGAAATCGAAAGATATTTCATTTGAAGTTCTTCAGAAATTTGGCTTTCATCTCTTAGAAGTGTGAGATATCCGATTACTGAAGTTAAAGGTGTTTTCAAATCATGAGCAAGATATACAACCAGATCATTCTTACGTTGTTCTGCCTCTTTTGCTGCTCGGTCATTATGCCGTACATTCAGTTTAATCTGATTCATTTGACTTTCAACTTCCTTTAGCTCAGCCGGAAGTTCAATTAATTCATCATTTGAAGCATAAATATTTTCCATCGCTTGGATAACATTCTCAAGGTATCCAAGTGTTTTTATCCAATAATGTACAAATATTATAATATAGCCAATGACACATAATAAAATTAATGTTAATCTTATATTTTGGTTAAGCCAATGCAACAATGGATAGATTGGATTACTTGCGTACCATGTGAATTGACTGAAAATATATATACCAAATAAATAAAGTACTACTAATAAAATAGCGAATATGACAACTGTAGTAATGAATTGCATTAGTATTCGAATAGATAATGCCTTTTTAAATTTATTCATCTTACTTTTCGTTTTCTTATTCAACTTGATATCCAACTCCCCATACTGTTTTTATAAATTTAGGATTTCTGGAAGGCTCGTGCATTTTTTCTCTTAACCGCCCGATGTGCGCCATAACGGTATTGTTATTATCCAAATATTTTTCTCCCCACACTGCTTCAAACAATTCTTCGGAAGAAACGACCATGCCTTTATGATTGCATAAGTACCACAAAATGGAGAATTCGATTGGTGTAAGCGGCAACGGCTTCCCATACAAAGTGCATTTGTGCGTATCCTTATTAATGATCAACCCTTTAATATCATACTCCTTCGGAGCTGGAGCTTCACTCATCTCCGTATGGTTATATCGCATATACCTTCGTAACTGAGTTTTTACCCTTGCAATTACTTCCAATGGATTAAATGGTTTTGTTATGTAATCATCAGCACCAATGGTTAATCCCATAATTTTATCCATGTCCTCAACCCTTGCTGTCAGCATAATAATTGGAAAAAAGAATTTCTCACGGATTTTCTGACAGATTGAGAAGCCGTCGATGTCTGGCAGCATAACATCTAAGATCGCCAAATCCAGGGTTTCAGTATTCATACATTCCAATGCTTCTTTACCAGTATAAAATTTATATACATTGTAATTCTCATTTTTTAAATAGACTTCCATCAAGTCAGCAATTGATTGTTCATCGTCTACAACTAAAATATTTGTACTCATAACATTCCTCTCATTTTTGAATAATTAATCCGGTAGAATACTTTTATACTTATTCATTGATTGTATCCTTTTTCCCACGTATTATCAAGAAAAAACATTTATTAGAGAGAGTTTTGGAATACAATATGCTATTTTATAAAGTCTTTTAAAAAATCAGCAAATTCAGTATTTACTTCATGTCTTGAAATAAAGCTGAGGTTTGGATAATACTCTGCATCCAAATATATTCCACTTTGATTATATATTCTTATGGTTACTGAATTATTTAATGCATCCCCCGCAGAGCCTACAAAACCCTCAGTACTTGTTGCTGCTCCTGTTTCGCTTTTATCAATGATGACATCTGACCCAATATCTGCTACTCCCTCTGTATAATCCGGTGGTACCTCTGTTTGTTCTGGGGGATTATCTAGACTCTCATTATTTGAACTTTTGTAATTGAATAGCTTATCGAAATAGTTATCACTCGAATTCTTAATTACAGAATAATAATTATAAAACTCAGTAATTTTTCCGCTATCCGTAATTTCACTTATTATATCAAGTCTACCTTCAATCTTGGCTTCCTCGCTCCAACCAATAAATTGTACTTTCGCAATATCTGTCGCACTTTTTATTCCATAAAGCTCTAGATACACACTAACATCCTCATCTTGATTGTTGTTATAGCTTTCAAAGGTAAAAAATCTGAAAAGTTTGTAATTATTTCCTGTTTTAACCGCAACAACTGCCTCTCCTGCGACAGGTAGATAAGTATAAACCTCGCTGCCGATTAAATCCGCATCAACACTTGTTGTAATTGTAGTAAGCATATCACCTATATCGCTTTCGTTGATTGTGTTTCGTAATCCAAATTCTGATTTTTGCTCTTCCGATAGAATAATATAACTCTTATTATCAATCATAAATTGATCTTTGACTTGAGCAATATCTGCCATATCTAAGTTAGTACTCTCCTCACTATCATCCTCAGTTTTTTGATCTGTGTCTTTATTAGATAGTAAGCTATAGGTTATTAAGACTCCGGTAATTAAAAGCACTATTGCAAATAAAGGTATCACTTTTTTTAGATTTATTGATTTCATAGAATTCTCCTCTCGCATCGATTTTGATTGTGGTAATATTTACATTTATATAAATACCCATCTTCACAGTTTCCAGTACACAAATACTTCCTTAGTTATTAGACGATTTAAAATGATATTTGTTTCATCATGGACAAAGTAATTCAATGTTATACACAAAAAGCCTTCCCACGTAATTAAGCACTTTACGTGGGAAGGTATCATAATGGATTAATAGTGAAATACTTACTCGCTTCTCAGAGCTTCAACAGCATCCTTTTTAGATGCCATTTTAGCTGGAATATGACCTCCAAGCATAGTAAGAGTCGTACTGATAATGATTAAGACTATAGCATGAGTTGGTTGCAGTTGTGCTACATTATCAAGCTCGGAAACCTTAAAAATAACAGCATTAATCGGTATCGTACATAGCATTGCAATGGCTACACCCAGCACTCCCGAAAAAATTCCAAGGATGCACGTTTCTGCATCAAACACTCGCGTAATATCTTTCTTTCTTGCTCCAAGGGCTTTTAAGATGCCAATTTCCTTTGTTCGTTCTAAAACGGAGGTATAGGTTATGATACTAATCATTATGAGGCTGACGATAAGTGAAATGGCTGCGAAAGCAATAAGCACAAAGGTGATACCGTCCATGATGCCACCTGTCATAGCTGACATTGTACCTGCCAAATCGGTATAAACAATTTGATTATCAACTTCCTTACCCTCGTTATAAGCATCCAGATAAGCGATTACCGCATCTTTATCTTCAAAATTGTCCGGATACACCATCACCATGAAGGGAGTGGCATTTCCACCAAGATAGGATAAAAAGTTCGCTTTTGATACTTCATCTTGGTCTTTCATGGTCATGACATTTTTATCGCTCTGTTCCTGCGCTTTCACAATATCGGAGTTGATTGCATTGTCAATTACCACTTGCGAGAGCTCATCACTGTATGCAATACCATTTCCGAGAAGCCCTATGCTGACCTCCTGTTTTTGTCGGACAATACCGACAATTTTTACTGTAATGTTTTTACTTGACGCAAACATTGCGGTATAATCCTGACCCGGTAGATATGAGCCAAACTCTGTTTTAACATAGTAATCATCATTAGAGATAATCTTAAACTTAGTTCCAACGATATCATTAAACTTAATTGATTCTATTTTTTCAACATCAAAACCTAATGCTTTTAACGTATTAAAGTCTATACGGTTCCTTGGGTCAATTACTAGCACTAAATCGGTAGCGCTTTCGGGATAGGAACCCGAAAGAAGCTCATAATTCTTTGCAAGATAAGATTCATCACCCTCTTTTAACTGCTTAGGATAAGAGGACATTCCAGCTCCCTGCATACTAGTCATATTGGCCATGCTACTCGTACCGCTATTCATGGAGGACATTATGTTGGTAAACGAAACCGGTGTGATCGCACCATTTACATCCCGTAATAAATTCATAGCAGCAATTCGGGTGTATCCTATACTATTACATATCTCCGGATCAATCTTGTTCAGATAGTCTATATATTCATCGGTGAATACATTGGTGTGTACAATTGTTGTTTCGGAGGGGTCATAGAGGTAAACCTCATCAGAAACAGAATATTCCGGCGTACCCATCATCTTATCTTCAATTTCGTCATGCAGGCTTATCATGTTCTCTGCATTTAGATTCGCGGCAGTTTGCGATATGATAATCGGGAATTCTGCCATGGCATCGCTCTGGAATTGATTAATTTGAACTTGAAAGCCTGTCGACAAACTCAAGATAACAGCAATGCCAATAATTCCAATACTAGAGGCGAAGGCAGTTAAAAAAGTACGTCCTTTTTTTGTACGTATATTATTATAGGATAGCTTTAATGCTGTGAAAAAGCTCATGCTCGTCTTTTTCAGATGAAACTCATCAACTTTCGGACGTTCCAGGTGTGGATGCGTATCGGAAATAATATTACCATCTTGGAACTGTATAATCCGATCTGCATAGGATTTCGCAAGTTCAGGGTTATGTGTGACCATGATGACAAGTCTGTCCTTAGCGATTTCTTTAATCAAATCCATAATTTGAATACTGGTAACTGTATCTAGCGCACCGGTAGGTTCATCGCAGAGTAAGATTTCAGGATTGTTTACGAGTGCTCTAGCAATCGCTACTCTTTGCATTTGACCGCCGGATAGTTGGTTTGGTTTCTTATGCAGATGTTCTTTTAGTCCAACCCTTTCAAGAACATCAATTGCTCTTTTGTGTTTTTCGCTAGAAGATACACCACTCAGCGTCATGCTTAGTTCTACATTGGCAACTATACTTAAATGTGTGATGAGATTATAGCTTTGGAAAACAAAACCAATCGAGTTGTTTCGATAAGCATCCCAATCCTTCTCCTTAAAGTCCTTGGTCTTTTTCCCCTTGATGGTCATTTCTCCACCATCGTATTGGTCAAGACCACCAACAATATTAAGACATGTTGTCTTTCCCGATCCACTAGCCCCTAAGATTGCAACAAATTCCTTTTCACGAAAAGCAACGCTAATATCATCTAGTGCCAGTGTTTCAATATCTCCTATTTTATATGTTTTTCTAATATGTTTCAGCTCTAACATTGTGGTACCATCCTTTATAAATTATTTTTTTTTGATAATGTTTTTAAAAGATCATTTAATTCACGCATACCATTAATAATGGCTTCTAGCTTTTCTATTGGAACTTGTTCAAAAACAGTTTCCAGTTCCTCTGCTCTGGTTTGTAACTTCTGAAGCTTAATTTTACCTTCTTCCGTAAGGGATAATGTAACAATACGTTCATCATCACTGCTCCGATTGCGCTTAATCAACCCAGCTTTTTCCATTTGCTTACAAAGGGTAGAAACATTGCCCTGATTGATACCGAATTCTTTGCATAGGCTGCTAATATTTGTGATGGTACCCTCTGCAAGCCCCATCAGAATATATGTCTGTATCATAGTAAGACCAGCGGATTGCACAATCGGTTCAACAAACTTTTGCATTCCTAGCTTGACTTGATACATGGTAGACCACATTTCAGTTTTAAAATCACTTCTTAGCACTACATTTCTCTCCCTTCAATATTCTGTCATATATTTATTAAAATTACATTTAGATTAGATTATATTTATTTTAAATATACTATGTTTTAAATATAATATTGTCAATTAAAATTTTATAAAGTTATTATGAAAAAAGACATTACTACTCTAAACAAGATGAATTGGTTTAACAATTCATCTTGTTTAGAGTAATAATGTCTGCAAAAATGCAACTTTTTATGATAATAAGTCACGCCTATTATAATGCCAGATGCCCACAATAATACACACCATAGTTATAATAATTCCGGTCACCAGGAGTTTCATATTAATACTTTCAGTTATTATTACATCCACCGCGTTAGCATAATAGAAAGGTGTTATGTATTTACATGAATCAAGCTGCTCTAATACTCTTGCCATCATGTCAGTAAAATATAGCAAAAGAGCAACTCCAAGTCCGATTCCTACGTTCACCTTCTTAAGAAATGCAGATAATAACACTGCTATTGCACCAATTTCTAAATGCATGAAAAGTTGAGCGATATGGTAAAGGACTAATTTTTTTATCTCTATGTCTTCATGAATCAGTGGAAATGCAATTACTCCGAGGATAAAGTTTACAATATTAAATAACAAAACAATAAGAAACAAGGCTAAAATTTTCTGGATCACCACATTAACTCTGCTAAGCGGAAGGGTATATAAATATTCTGAAGTATGACCGCCCTCTTCCTTTGAAAGTATTCCTGTTCCAATTAGTGCTGCAAACATGGCACCACCTAAGGAAAGTGTTGCTCCCACATAAGCGCCATAAAATCCTAATGGCTTTGCCATACTTAATTTATCCATTCCAAACGCAGTGGAAAAAGCACCCATGTTTGCATATGCTTTTTCCATCTCAATCATAGAATCCTTAAGACTTGGATACATAATCATGAATCCAAAATTCATAATCCCGATAATTAACGTCCATATGAGGAATGTTCTACTATATGCTTTCAGTTCATGCTTTAAAATCATTGCAACCTCCATCTGCCCGCGCAAGCGGGCCCCCAAAATCCATAATGGCTATTTTTAAATGTCTCGTTTGCGAGACATTGACTTGCTTGCGAGACATTGGCTTGCTCGAGCCTATTGCTCCTTTTCATAATAGTGCATAAAAACTTCTTCTAAAGAAGGTTCTTCAATCAGTATATCCTGAATATCCATTCGATGAACCGCAGCAATCAGTTCCTTTGATTTTCCACGGAATAGGAAGCTTATTTGGTTTTCCTCTTTCACTATGTCCGATATGCCTTTTAATTCGGGTAGTTCGTTGGTTCCCACTATTTTAACCTTTTTTGTATTCGTTTTTGCAAGATGTTCAACGGAATCAACAGAAATCAGCTTCCCATCTTTGATGATTGCGGCACGATTGCAATAGGTCTGGATTTCAGTAAGTATATGAGAAGACAAGAAAATAGTGGCACCGTCTTTATGTTTTTCTAATAATAATTGAAAGAATTCCCGCTGCATAAGTGGATCCAGTCCGGAAGTAGGCTCATCTAAAATGTAGAACTCTGGGTTATGCTGCATCGCGCATACAATGCTGATTTTCTTTCTGTTTCCAAGTGAAAGTTCTTCAATCCTCTTTTTCGTATCAACCTTAAGCCTATCACAGAGGACCTCTGCTTCCGCCTTACAATCCGCTTTATAAGCATCCGCAGTCATTTTTATTATTTCACTTACTCTCATTTGAGGATAAAACATAGATTCCGAGGGTATGTAACCTATTCTTTTTAATATATTTACTTTCTTTTCTACGTTGTCCATCCCGAATATACGGATGGTGCCGGAATCTTTATGGATTAATCCTAGCATTGTCCGTATAGTAGTAGATTTACCGGCTCCATTTGGTCCAATAAATCCAAAAAAATCTCCGCACTCTACAGACATATTAATGTCGATTACTCCTCTTGATTTTCCATAGGATTTTGTAAGATTTTTAATCTCTATCACATTTTCCTTCATATGTCTCCCCCGTTCGCTTTATCAGTTTCCTTAATTATATTATTTTCTTTAAAATTAGAAAGCTGCTCATTTAGATTTCTCGTATCATATTTTTTCCCTAGACTCAGGCAAATCCAAACTGTTACAATTGATGAAATTACACCTAAATAAATAACCATTCCTGTCCAGTTCGGCATTCCAACAAACCAGCCTCCAAGTATGCTTACGAAAACCACCAAGGCTACTGCTATAACACTACAAATAACTGCTCTAATTATGAAACCTTTTGGAGTAAAATCCTTTTCATCATCCACAAGCACTTTCTGCAAAACAGCTATCGCATAATTCACCAGGTACATTTCACCAAGAATAATAATATCAACTTGCCGTTCACCGAAAAGCCATCCAATGATGCAATATAATGATAACATAACAGCAAAATAAGCGCTTGATAATAAATCATTTTTCATTTCCCAATTTAACCATTTTACCAACTTTTTCATAGGTTACCGGCCCCCTTTAACATTTGTCTCATTAGTTTTGCATAATGTCTCGAGATAATGATATGCTCCCCGTTGATTAAAACAGCATCAATTCGGTTCCCCAATTCACTTTTTAAACTTTTGATGGAGTGGATATTCAAAATCATAGATTTTGAACACCTAAAATACCCGGCAGCTCTAAATCCACTTTCAATTTCATATAATATGTAGGTTGTTTTATAAACTCTATTTTCTGTATATATGTAGACATCCCCATCAACACTTTCGCAGTAAAGTACCTCAGGTGGCTCAATCATATGTTCTCTGCCTTCGAGTAAGCCTACGAGTTTCTTCTTATGCAAATCCAGATTGGATATGATTTCTTCTACTTCATTATCCACTTTATTGCAATAGATCACAATTTCAGGTTCACTTGCATAGTCTGGACTTTTCTCAATTCTTATCTTCATATTTAGCCTCACATTATAATAAATTTAGTTGCATTAATTAATTTCATTGTTCACAGCTAGAAATATTAAGAACTTTTGTCATTACCCTATAGTTTTAATAACATATTTTGCAAAAAAATACAACCCTTTGCCAATTAAGAAGCTTAATATAAGCTTTAAGTTGCATCTTCTATCATCTTTACCCTACCAATCACGATAGCTGCAAATATTCATTTAAATTCATCCATGTTTACCTGAATATACAAGTAGAAAAACCAATAATCAATTTTGTATAAGATGGTCAAAAGGTGACATACTTGTATAGAGAAAAAATTCCTAGGAGATAAAATCCTATTTCAAGTTCCATAAAACATTAAGTGATATAGGGAGGATTTATATGGCAGATAGTAGAATGAAAAGTACAAAACACAACAGAAAAGAAGATGGCAAATTTGGTTCCAAAAAAATAAAACACAATCCTCAAGCAGAAAGTGCTCGAGCAGTATTTGGACAAAACGAGGATAATCCCCAAAATAAAAGTAGTGAAACTAGTAGATAATGGTGTAGGCCATATCAATATTTACACCTAATTTAAACCAGACGTGCTGAAGGTACGTCTGGTTTAAATTATCTTATTAAGGATTATATTACCCGAAATATTTATTTATAATTTTTACCGATGTACGTGTCGCTAGTGCCTGGGTGGTTAATGTAGGATTCGGTCCACCCAACCCGTTATATAGCACACTATTATCCGCAATAAATAGCCTTTTTACTTGTTTCGCTTCACAATCTGTATCTGTTACATATCCCATACGCATTGTACATTGAATATGAATAAAGACATTCGGTGGCCAATTCGAACGGATTATTGTTTTTGCGCCAGCTTTTCTTAAAATATCTGTAGCAATGGTAGCTAACTGATCTCTTTTCTCTTCATCCTGTTTTGTAGGTTGATAATTAATAACTGGTATAAACCCATTCTCATCTTTAAGCTCAGGGTCCAATGTAATTCCATTCCTTTGATTTACCTCATCATCCGTAAATATTAAAACGCTTAATGTTCTTGGATAATTCCTCATAAATTCTTTCAGCTGTTCTCCTACCACTAGCCCTTCTATATCCCACGGTACCTTTGAATCAGATTGTCTCAAAAAATTATAACCTTTATCACTCGTTGCATAAAGCATGGAAGAATAAATTCCGGGACTCATCCCAAAGGTCTGAATAACACCAAGCCCTGGGTAATCAAATCTTGCCGCAGCATTTTGACCAACAAATGGTTTCACATCCGAAACTCCCAATATATCAATAAGTACTTTTTCGTCAAAAATACCTGCTACACAATCAAACCAGTGATTTACCAATCCTTTACCAACCCAGGCATTTTCTGGTAATTTGGAATTCAGCCATAGACGCGGTGTTTCAATGCTACCAGCTGCCATTACTACTACCCTCGCTCTAAGTTCTCCTGTTTCTCCTGTCCAAGTATCCCGATATAATACTCCAACCGCATGTAACCCTTCCTCCAAATCTTCTTCTGTCAAAATCTTTGTAACAAATGTATTTGGACGAACCTCGACATTTCCTGTATTAAGCGCACGTGGTACATAGCTTACCAAAGTTGATCTTTTGGCCACCCCCTCTATCGTTGGCCCTATGTGACACCCATTAACGCAATGCCCTCTTAGCGTGCAACCTACAGAACGGTTATTCTGTAAATTAAAATCGGGATCGTTCAAACGTGGATTAACACGAAAAATCGCAGCAGGCTGTGGTCGATACCCCGGACTAGTTACATCTGGTGTTTCTAAAAGCTGCCAACCGGCTTTTTTTGCACCATAATAAAACAAGTCTTCTTTTGCCGTTGCTGGTGCTGGATTAACGGGTAACGTTGCCTCGACCTTTTCATAATAGGGAATCAGTTCTTGATAGGATATGGGCCAAGCATTATCTACTGTCTGCGGATATGCCCGAGGAGAATTAGCAAAATAATGAAGTGTACTCCCTCCTACACCTGCATTTTGCCAAACATAGCCTCTCTGCGCCATCTTTCTTATCCATGGACCTTGTTCCCTATTAGCAGGCCCCCAGCGAAATTTACCAGAAATTAAATTATTCATATCATCCTCTAAATCTGTAAAACTTTTCTTTAATATATCGATATTCAAATCTTCATAACTAGCGCTACTTACTGCACCAGGTTCAGCATTTGGATTAGGCCATTTTATATTTCCGTACCATGGTCCTGCCTCAATCAGCAGTACTTTTATTCCATTCTCACCAAGCTCTTTTGCAACAACTGGACCACCGCCACCTGCTCCGATTACTATAACATCAAAATCAATATTCATACAAACTCCCTTCCCTCATATTTAATGATTGTACTATCCTCTTAAGGCACGATAACCAAGGGAAGGACCCGGATATCCAACCTGTTCCCAGGCTAAAGGAAAAAACTCAAGAATGCGTTGATTTGGTGTTTCCAAACGTGTTGAGCCATACCCGGACCATTCAGAATAATACCCCATCATAGTAAATCTATTAAGCAAACCAGTGACAGAAAGTACAAATCCCGGGTCATCTTGAAATGGTATCGGTAAAGTAGCTAGATTTACTTGAAGTTGTTCTAATAGAGTTAATGCGCGTAATCGATCCTTTGGGGCAAGCGCTGCAAAGGTACCCCCTCCTTGAAACATTGAAAAATTTAATAATCCTTCATTTGCTTGTATCAATATTAACTGATCAGCAGCGATATCTAACATTTCTGCTGTGGGTTCTGCCAAAGGAATATAATAATTATTAAGTGACATAATTAAATACTCATCTGTATATAAATCCAAGGCTCCATAATATTGTATTCTACCATATTCTACGGCTAGTCCGGGCGTCCGTGGAATTATTGCATCTACGAAAGCCTTAAATGTTTCTCCCATATGTTGTAGCAAATTTTCCGTTTGATAGTTTATCGATTTATTTTCAGGGTTATAGAAATTCCAATACATTTCTCCACCTACCAGCTTTTAAATCATTGCTTATATTTTAATAATTATGTTAGCTAATCATTCTTTATTACCAACAAGATGAATTAAAAATTCCCCCAAACATTTTGTCTGAGGGAATTTATTCTTTTACTATTTCTAATACCTAGCCATCATAAAACGTACGGTTTTCATGTCTCACTTTTCACTATCTAAACTTACACTCTAATAAATAATTTTTACTTATAGAATATTGCTGTAATCAAAAAATCAGTTCCGTATTTTTCGTTTGTAATTAACCCGTTTTCTGACCATTTACCAAATCCTGCTTCTACAGCTAAAGGCCTCAAATCTCCATAAAACGAAAATACACCTTTGCTCCATATTTTATGATATCCACATAATTTTATATGATTTTTTATTTCTTTTAAGTTTTTATTAGCAACTCTATTAACGTTCAAAACATCACTGGCAACATTAAAAAAATTTTTATAAAATAATGTGCTCTTACAAAAATGTGCGAACAATAAACAATTAACATTCCCACAGATTTTAATATTTCCCTTTAATATAACGTTGTATTTATCACTAATCTCATATGCTTTATTAATTATATCTCTGTTCCTAATTATGGATCACCTCGTTTAAATATTTGTCATAGCGAATACTAATAATATTATCGCCAAAAATCCACACAACTATTTAAACTTGTAAAATTCAATCCTTAATAAATTAAATTACAATTAATCCAATACAAATCCAACACTTAATAGAGTAGCTTTGGATTCAAAGTTATCAATTTTACATCCTGCAATAGGTCTCTTACCCTTCTCAATGCATATCTCCGTTAAATGAATGATGATACTTCGTTCAATTCCATGTCCTCTATTTACCTTTTTTCTTTTTTGGTTTTTTAGTATGTTCTATCTTGTCTTTATTTTTTGGGTTTTTAGCAGGATTTCCCTTGTTCTCTTCTTTAGAATCTATCGTTGGCTCTGTCCCTACAACAAAGTACTCATAAATAATTTCACTACTTGGAGTAGAAACACTAGGAAGTAAACCAGTAGATCGATCTATGCCTATACGAACAACCGAATCTGGTTGCTTAAAATCAGCCTCGTCCCTATCTTCATGGGCATATGTCATTATTTCTTTAAATAACAACCTTGCAATCTGACCATCTGTTGACCCAGAATCCGTATCAATATAGCCATCCGCATTATTTTCATATCCAGTCCAAACTGAAGTGGTCAACTCAGTAGAATATCCTACAAACCATGAGTCCTTTATTCCATCACTGATATTTAAATCCTTTTTTTCTTCATCGGTAAAGTTTGATGATCCAGTTTTCCCTGCAATTTGGATGCCTGATATTGCGGCCAATCGGCCGGTCCCTTCCGAGCCTTCAACAACTGTTCGCAGAATATCCGTAATGATAAATGCTGTATAGTCATTCATTGCAATTACCTCTTTTGGTGTTAAATCGATTACTTCCCCATCCGGATACTCCACTTTTACAACAGTATGTGGGGCATTATAAATTCCGTTGTTACCAAACGCACCATAAGCTCCTGCCATTTGGAAAGAGGATACCCCTGTTTGAAATCCTCCAATGGAATAAGATTCTTCTATGGTATCTAATTCAATACCTAAACGTTCGCCAAAGGCTTTGGCTTTTTCGATACCAACTTCTTGAAAAGCTTTGACTGCTGGGATGTTTCGTGATGTTTCCATTGCTTTTCTTAAGGAGATAGATCCTTTATATTCTTGATCATAGTTGTGAACTGGGGTTCCATCCGAATATGTATGGGGTTCATCCACAAGTTGATGATATGTTGACCATTCAAATTCATCAACAGCAGGTCCATAATCCAAAATGGGCTTAATCGATGATCCTGGTGACCTTCTTGGATTCGTTGCCCAATTCCAGGTTCTTACACCTTCCGTGGGTTTTCTAGAACCACCAATTGCACGGACTTCTCCAGTTTTTGTGTCCATTACCGTAATGCCTGCTTGGTATTTATCATCAGGAAATTTTATCACTTCCCCTGACTGCATCACGTTCTCAACATACTGTTGTAAATCCTGGTCCAGCGAAGTATATATTTTTAATCCCATAGTATAAATGTCTGATGCCTCTATACCTTCAATTGCTTCCACTTCATTTAATACTTGATCTAAAAAGGCCTGATATGGATACACTTCTCGATCGCTTTTTTGAAGTTGTTCTTCAATTGATACCTTCTTAGCAGTTTCTGCTTCTTTCGATGTAATTTTCCCGTATTTCTCCATCATGCTAATAACTATGTTTCTTCTAGTCTCAACTGCTTCCGGATTGTTAAATGGATTAAAGTAATTTGGTCGTTGTGGTATAGCAGCTAAAAGTGCTGCATCTTCTATTGTTAATTCTGAAAGTTTTTTGCTGAAGTAATAATCCGCAGCTTCCAATACACCATAACGAGAATCCGAGAAATAAATAACATTTAAATATATTTCTAAAATTTCATCTTTGGAATATTCTTTATCTAATTTAATTGCTAAATATTGTTCTTGTATTTTACGTGTCCATGTTTTATCCCCTGTTAAAAATAGATTTTTCACGACTTGCTGCGTAATCGTACTTGCACCCTGACTACCGAAACCATTCTTAACATTCGAAAGTATTGCTCCTGCTATACGTCGAATATCTATTCCAGAATGTTCATAGAATCGAACATCTTCCATAGAAATCACAGCATCAATCAAAACTTGGGGTATTTCATCAATATTGGCTGATCGGCGATTCTCAATTGATTGAAGGGTAGTAATTAGTTCTCCCTGATTATCAAAAATTTGCGGGCTTTGTGCCAGAGTTAACTTATCCGGATCCAATTTAGGAGCTTTTCTGATAATTGTAAATACAGTAATACCACCGACTACTATTATGAAAAGAATAAGTATTCCTAAAGTTATTAGTATTTTTTTAAAAATTGCTTTGTGCCTTATTTTCTTAGTGCTTTCTTGTTCTGGAGCTTCTTTTGTTTTTTGTTTCGTTTTAAATTTTTCTAACATTATGCATCTTCCTCTCAGATACTGTTGGATAAACCAGTTCTCATTCATACCTTTGTGTGTTTTAATTTGCCGTCTATTTCTTTCATCAAAAAGAACGTAATTCACCCTCTCCTCAGCAAGTGAGGGTGGAATTACGTTCCCCAAAATCCCATTTTTATAGTGCTTTCGCTTTAAAATTACTTACCACAAACTATATTATACCCTACCTAATGATTTAAAGCAAAGTTTACTGCTAACTCATCTTTTGTGCATCCTAATGGGAAGCTTATTCTTTCAAAAAATACTCAAGCGCTTCATAATATAAATACAATCAAAAAGTGCTTTAGACGATTAAATCTAAGGCACTTTTTTGGTCTCTCATTATATTGATTATTCCTCAGCTTCGATAATTACTATCATTGTATCGGTAAAGCTGCCACAGGTTGCAGTTATTTCAACAGTACCTACTTTTATCGGAATTAGTCCACCTTTGTTATCAACGGTTGCTATTGTCTCATCACTTGATGTAAAAATAATCGGTGTAGTCGTATTGATCGGTCTTATACCATAGGAATATTTTAAAGAATAGTCCCCTCCCAATGTAAAGGTCTGAGTTACCGTATCCTCTGGGTTAATGTCATCAAGACGAAAAACAAAATCCGTAACCGGAAATTCCTTCACTTCTATTGCAATTGTTCCAACTATTCTTTTCTTTCCTTTGTATTCTTCATACACGGTAAGTGTGGTAGTTCCTATTCCTGCTCCTTTTACTACAAGCTTTGGTTCCCAACCACTATTATCAACTTCAACAGATACAATGCTGCTATCTTCTGATTCGCAAGTATGAGTGGCATACTGATTTTTATTTAGAATTGGTATTGTATTATAATATTCATCTATCATATCAAGAAAATCAGTGGTAGAATTTACTCCAATTATAACTGCTTTGCTATTTGGATCGATGGAGGATAGAACTACATTTATCGTGACAGAACCTAATTTTCTTATAACCTTTTTATAAGTTTCTGTTACAGTAATCGTAGCTTTCCCTTTCTTTAATCCTGAGAATATACCATCTTTGTCTATTTTAACAACTTTGGAATCAGAAGATTTATAGGTATAAGTTGCTTTCTCATTCCAACAAAGAAGAGGCACAGAGTCATAGGCATCCTCGTATATCGGTACCTCTAATTCTTTAACTGCTAGTTTAGACTTTATTACCGTAACAGCACAAGTACCTATCTTTATCGTCTTTCCTTTATAGGTTTCTGTTACACTAATGGTTGCTTTGCCGTATTTTAGACCTTTAATATAACCATATTCATTTACACTTGCCACCTTTGAATCCGAAGATTTATATTGATAGGTAGCCATTTCTTTTGTGTAATTTAAAGTAATGGTATTATAACTGCTTAAACCTATCTCTTTTTCTTTTTGATTTATTTGAGCATTTACAATATTTATCTTATAGGTACCAACTTTTGTGGTTTTACCCTTATAGATTTCAATCACAGTAATCGTTGTCTTACCCACACTAGACGCATAGATATAGCCATATTCCGCGTACGCGCTTACAGAAATAATTTTTTTATTTGCTGGAGTATAGGAATACTCAGCACCTAATTTTGCATTTTCAATTACTATTACATTCGGTGGTCCTCCCACTCCCATAGTTCCTTCTGTTTCTACAAGCTTTGCTTCTTCTAGTGTTTCCGCTTTAGCCTGTGGAAAATTATGAATAGACGAAATACTATTTAAAACAGATGGTAAAATAAAAGCAATACACAGCAGTGCTAAAACTTTCTTCAATATTTTATTCATTTTTCCTCCTCGTCTCAATCATTTCTTGAGTGTAATATAAGTTGTCTATATTTTACCAATAATTGATTACACTTACAATATATAATTAAGTATAAATATAAAATACGTTGAATGAAAAACTAAATTCTATATCCCCTAATCATAAGTAGCCTTTACTCTTTCATAAGTTCTATTTATTACTATACTTTATTCCATAAACTCCTTTAC
>Ga0123338_10001517_pt1 | contig 22465 bp, 18 predicted proteins | sample grotaG_FD_89793 | JGI IMG/M metagenome (GOLD analysis project Ga0123338, IMG submission 89793) | Glacier valley bacterial and archeal communities from Borup Fiord, Nunavut, Canada, to study Microbial Dark Matter (Phase II) -... | ecosystem: Environmental > Aquatic > Freshwater > Ice > Glacier ...
ATCCGGGTCGGCGAGCTTCCGCCGGAGGTCGGCCAGGCACTGGAGCAGGGGCGGTGGTACGTAGTCGGCGCGGTGGTCAGTCCTTCGCACCGCCGGGCACGCCGGCGGTGCGAACGACTGATCGGCGAGCTTGTGATTGCCTGCCGCCTGTACTGCGCTGACGGCGGCTTCGGCACCGCTCGTGTCGAGCGTCGCCGCTTTCGGCTGCTCGGCTGGAAGTGGTGGCTGCTTCGATTTGGCGTCGGCGACCGGATCGGTCACCGCGCCCTTGCGGTGGGTGTCGAGTTCGTTCTTCTTGTCGGCGATTGCCCCCTTCGCCTCGCTGCCATCTCCGACGTCGCCAGGTTTGACGCCGCCGATCCCTCCGCCGGCAGCAGCGCGCCACTTGTCGAGCGTCGGGTCGCCGAGGCTCGGTTTGTGCGGCTTGGCGCCCCCGCCCCCGCCGCCGCCTCGGCCACCTCCACCGTTGCGATGGCCGCTATGAGCCGCCGGCTCACCGCCGGCCTTCGCTCCGGGCTGATGCGCGCCAGCCTTCGGAGGCAACGGCTTGCGTTCCTTGAAACCAGGCTTGGTGACCGCAGCCTGACCTGGCGATTTGGCACCGGCCGGTAACGCCGAGACGCCGGCGATCGGCTGTTGCACGAGACGAGCTCCAGCGGCGCCAGCCGGGCCGGCCCCTCCTGCTGCACCGCCGCCGACGACTGGCGCTGGCGATGACGCTGTGGCAACGGTCGAGCCAGCACGCACCCCGGTGGTTCCTGCAGCGCTCGCCCCGCTCCGGGGAAGACCGGCTCCGGCTGGTGCCCTCCCGGCGCCCTCGACTCCGGCCATCGCCGCTGCACCGCCGGCGATCGCCGCCGCTGCCGTTGTGCCGGCGATCGCGCCTGCCCGGCCCGCCAGCGCTGGTGCGCCGCCCGCCAGCGCTGATTGGCCGCCCGCGGCGGTGTCGATACCTGCGGATGAAGCGGTCGACGGCGCGTCGAAGGCCTCGTCCGGCATCCAGAGTTCGCTGGAGTCAGCGCCATCCGTCCCAGAAATTGCCGCCGCCGTTGCCGGTCGGGCCACCGGTTCCGCAGCGGTCGGTCCGACGGCGCTGCGTGCATTGCCGGTGGCACCCGCCGCACTCCCGGATCCTTCGGCCGCGCCAGTACTGGCGGCGCTCGAGGCCCCTACCTCGCCGCGTCCCCCTGCTGACAAGCTCGCTGCCGGATCGTTCCCCGCTGCGGCACCACTGCTCGCGCCTGATGCGGCGCCCGAAGCCCCCCCTGCCGCGACTTCGCGTGATGCGCCGGCAGTTGCAGCAGCACCATCCGGTGCTGCCGATGCAGCAACTCCGGCAGTTCCGGCAGCGCCAGCACCGTCGCCAGCGCTCTCACCACCGACTCCGCTGATCTCGGCTGGAGCGGCATCGGCGCCGACGGGCCCGAGCGGGTCTTCTGCCTCGAAGCCGATCATCGTGGCGACGCTGCGATTGCCGACGCTCTGCTGCCATGCGGCGACCATCGAGGCGAGATTCGGCGAGGCTGCTTTGCGTACTGCGGCAGGTGCCGCAGTCGTTGCTCCCTGGTCGGTTTTGTCGTGGACGGCTTGGTCTGGCATCAGCAGGGTGCCGCGATCGTCGTCGCTGCCGCCAGACGGCGGCGCGGGAGCGCAACTCGTCGGCACGCGCTGCCGAATACGCTGTCGACTGGCGTGTCGAGCAGGCTGGTGCAGTTCAGCACCGTGCTATGCCAGTTCTTCGTCGGGGACGGGAATGACCGCGTCGACAATCGTGTCGACGGCACCGTCGACGTTGGAGTTGATGACCGGCGACAGCAGGCTCATGCTGTCGCGGAGGAAGCCGAGCGGACTCAACGAGACGACGTCCATCGTCAATTTGTAGAGACCCATGATCGCCCGCACGAGCATCATCGCCGTTGGACTCAACACCGGCGGTGGTTTCAGCAACGGCCACGAGTAGGAGTCACCGACACTGACACCAGCGCTGGCGTTGACTTCCTTCGAACTCGTACTGACGCCGACGTTCAACGTCGTGTCCCAGCCGACGAGTGGTGAGCCGCCTGATGTCTGCGGACCCCACAGACCGACGGGGCCGTCTCCGCCGGTATTGAGTCCGGTCGACGTCGCCGGGGTGCCAGGTGTGGTGACCGTCGATCCGGGTGTCCCCGGCGTCGTCGTCCCCGGTGTGACAGCGCCAGGAGTCACCTGGCCTGGCGTCACCGGACCGGGAATGACTGGACCAGGCGTCGATCCCGCTGCGACCTGGACGTTGATGTCGGCGCGCCGGTCGGCAGGATCGTTCGTGTTCGTATCACCTCGGGCGCGTGCGACGCCGACGCCGTGATGTGCCGCCGCACCGTTGACCGGCAGCCCACCGTCGTTGCGGTCGACCTGTCCTGCAATGACGGTGGCGCGCTGATCGGACAGCGTCTGGTTGTTACTGAGCCGCTCGGTGTCGGTGCCGACAGCGGCCCAGCGGTTCGAAGCGTGGCCGACGACATCGATATTGAACTGGTCGCCAGGGTTGGCCGCCACGTCTGATCGCATCGCCTCGACCGCAGCACTCACGGCTGGGTCCGGATTACCGGCGGGGGTCGCCGACTGGGTGGGGAACTGTGCAGAGAACGCACCGAGCGATCGCGCCGGGGTGGCGATCGCTGGGCCCTGGGTGGAAGGTCCCTGCGTTGGGGGTCCTAGGGTCGGCGGTCCCTGTGTCGGCGGAGTCGTCGTGCCAGGAGTGCCCGGTGTCGTCGTCGTCGACGAAGGAGTACCCGGCGTAGTCGTCGCCCCCGACATGTAGATGTTGTCGCCGGTCGACACGGCGACGGGCACCCCCTCGACCGGCCCACCGGCACCGACGGACGCTCCGACGTTGAAGAACCGGCCGCTGAAATTGTTCATGTCGAGTGGCTTGCCGTTGGCGTCGCGTCCGAATGTCTGAATCGTGCCCCAGTTCTGGGCGATACCGCCCTCGAGACCGGGGCCGGTGCTGGAACCCGCTCCGACGGTGCCGGCGACGCCGAGGCTCGCGAACAGTCCCAGTTGGTTGGTGACGAAGTTGGTGACGAGGTCGAGCGTTCCCTGCAGCGTCACGGCACCTGACGCATGACTCGACCCGGTGTAGCTACCGGTGACGTAGAGGCCGGCGGCGATGTGGTCACCCTGCGGGTTGAGTAGGCCGCTGGCGAAATCGCTGCTTGCACTGGTTGCAGCCTGCTGCGCGAGCTGGCCGGCCTGTCCGGCGATCTGCTGCGGGTTGTCGGGGCGGACAGGCAGATCGGACAGGTCGATGTTCAGCGCATCCATGATCCAGCCGACGACGTACGGTTCGGCCTTGTCGATGGCGTATTCCAGCAGCTCCATCGGCAGGTTCATCAACATTGCCTTGATCGCCGCCTCGCCGACCTTCACCGCTGCTGAGATAATCGAGCTGCCGATCTGCAGTGCGAGGTCGATGGCTTCGTGGATGATCTGCTCGGCGTGCTCGCTGATCGTGCGGATCAGATCGAGGATCGTCTGCTTCGCCGCCTCCGCTGTCGCTGTGACAGCTGCTGCTGCGGCGGCGACACCCTGGGTGATCGTCTCGGCGGCGGCGCGGGCTGCATCCCTGACCATCTGGGCGAAGCGGTCGATGGCGCTGCGGAGTGTCGACAGCAGCGATTCGACGAGTGCCCGAGCGGTGTCCGGAAGTCCCGACAGCGCAGATGTCGCCATGTCGAGAAAGCCATCGACGCTGCCTCGAATGGTCTCGACGACACCCTCGATCTGCGCCTCGGCGAGAGCGACGAACGCATCCATCTGCTCCGCCGCCGCGGCCACGACGGCTTCGACGGCGGCCAGTTGTGCCGAGGCCGACTCGCCGATCGCTGCGAGTTCCTCGTTGACACTGCCGGCGATCCCGTGGATCGCCGCATCGATCTGCTCGGTGATGAGGTGGCGGATGGCCTCCATCGGATTCCCCGAAGCGCTCTGCAACATCGACGTCAGCGTCGACTTGATCTGGCCCTGCAGATCCTTCACGGATCCCGCAGCCTCGTGCAGCGTGCTCTTCAGGTGGACCTTGACGGTGCGCAGCAAGCCCTGCAGCACGCCGCCATGGCCGTCGAGGATGCCGCTGAAACCGGAAGTCAGGCTGGTCCCGAGCCCGGCGACCGTCGTTCCGATTCCCGCGAACAGCGATGTCGCCGCCGAAGCGAGAGACGTCGATGCCGAGCCGGCGGTGGACCCGGCGTCGCCCGTGACGCTGGAGACGAGCGAGTGGAAGGCACTGGTGGCTTGATCGATCAGCCACCCGGCGACGCTGTCGTCACCCTGCGCGGAGCCGCTGACATCGACCGACTGTGCCGCCGTCGACATGGCGGAGGTGTCCACGGTGCCAGGCTCGGGAACGCTGCCCATCTCGACAGCCGGAGCGGCCGGGACATCGAGCTCCGGGAGACGTTGCACGCCTGCGGGCATACCTGCCGGCAATCGCTGGGTCAGCCCGTTCAAACGGTCGCGAATCGACGAGCCCGATGCAGCGGCAGGCGCATCTGGCCCGAGGTCGGGGGAGGCATTCGCGGCACCGTTGTTGGCGGTGTCACCTGCCCCGGCCGGGGGCGTGTCGCCTGCTCCGCCCGCTGCTGCCGTCGCTCCGCTCGGCGCGGCACTGCCAGCGATGGTGTCCGGCACGAGGTCCGCCGATTCCATTCCGGCGGCCGAATTGGCGCCGAACCCACCGCCGGTCGCAGCCGCCAGGCCGGTTGACACACCCCCTGCGGCTGCCCCGGCACCGAGGCCTCCGAGCCTGGTCAGGCGCTCAGCGATCGGCTGGATTCGAACTGGTCGCGAAGCGCGGCGAGCTGCCCCGGCGACACCAGCAGCGGCACCGGTGGCACCTGCTGCGGCGGTCGCTGCCTTGGCAGCGCTCTTGAGGTCGCCGTGTTGCGCCGTCGACTTCGTCAGTGCAGCACCGTGACCGTGGGCGTCGGCGACCTCAGCGGTGCGAGTGCCCTTGAGCAGCTCGGCCTCGCCGCCCTTGCCGGCACCGGCTCCGCTGCCTCCACCGTCTGCCTCGTTGACCTTCGGAGCGGCCCCGGCCACACTTGCCTCGCCGCTGACACCCCCGGGACCGATCGGCGTGTCGGGCAACTCACGTGTGCCGTGCTCGTCGCTGATCGCCAGGCGCTGTACCGCCAACAGCCCCGTGACCCGGTTGCCGACAGCGCGTTGCAATGCAGACGCCCGTGCGGATGAGGTGTGCTGATGGGATCCTCGCGTCGGCGACGCCGTCCCCGACTCGTTCGCTCCTGACGATTCGGGGCTGCGTTCGCCAGGGCGAGCGACCGGGGCATGTTCGGTCTCCGGCTTCGGCTGTTGCATCTCCCGCTCCTGAAGCGCGACTGCATCACCCATCCATCTATTGTCGTCTCGGTCTGGTCATGCCTCAAGGGCTGCGACGTTGCCCGATCGGGCAGCCCTGACTGCCCCGGCCCACGAACGTGTGACGGCTAGGTGGTGGATGCTTCGTCGACGGTGAAGAACACCGCGACGCCGTCGACGGCGGCCAGCAGACGATCGCCGGATGGGCTGAACGCCAAGCCTTCGACGAATCCTCCGAGGTCGTCCGTACGGCACAACAGCGATGGTGTCGGGCGTGCATCCGAGCTGGCTCCGACCGCCGACACTGCCCACAGGCTGATCGACCGATCGCCGCTTCCCGTTGCCAGGACTGTTCCGTCGGGGTGGAACGCGAGCACCGGGGAGTTGTCATCGTGCGCCTTCCAGCGGGCGAGTTGCGTACCGCTGAGTGTCTCCCACAGTGTCACCATTCCCTCGGCGTCGACGCCGGCGAGCATCGTGCCCTCAGCGCTGAAACGCAGTTGGCGCACCTGGAAAGCCGGCCCGTGCAGAACATCCGGTTCAACCGTCTGTCCGACCCGCGACCAGTTCCACACGTCGACATCTGCCGCCACGATGTACCGGGCGTCGATTGCGACGACCTGGCACTGAGTACCATCGCCACGGAAGAGCACACGGCGAATCGCCCCTGACCGTGGATCGAGGACGAGGATCTGCTCGGGCTCGGCCGGTCGCTGGCTGCTGGCTCTCGGGCCGCGACCCGCCCGGAACGAGGTCACCGCAACGAGTTCCGCACCATCCGGTGACAGCACCGACGTGACGAGCTTTCGCCCACCTCCGAAGGCGCCCTCTTCGATCGGCGCGTCATCGACGAACCTGCCGCTCGCGGCTGCCGCAGACGACAGTGTCATCCGTTCGAGGTCGATGCGATGCGGGCTGGCGAGCAGGTGATCGCCGTCGTCGCTGAATGCCAAGGCGTGCACTGGCGAGGCCTCGAATTCTCCGAGCTGTGTGTCGCCATCCCACACTGCGACGGTGCCGGGCCCGGCCGCCGCCCAGCGCCGTCCGTCCGGATGGAACGCGACCATCTGAATCGGTGCCTGCGGCTGATCGGCCGCTGAGGTGATGCGCAGGAGATTCATCGGGGAAGGAGCGACGACCGGTGACTTTAGTGCGCGAATTCGACGCCGAGGGCGTCGATCCATCCCTTGGTCGCACCCCTCTTGAAGCCGTAGAACGTTCCGCCGGCCGCCGTCGGGGATCCGACCTCGTCCTCGACCTTGACGACCACGTCGATGAGGTCGCCCACGGCGAGCTTGCCTACCTCCTTGCGTTCGGCGTTGAATGTGTCGTAGAAGCCGGCATCGGCGAGCGTCACCGTTGCCTTGGTGCTCGCCATTCTCGTGACTTTCAGTTTTGTCGCTTCGATGCTGGCGCGCCGCACATATCCGGTGCGGTTCTCATAGGCGATTCCGTACCAGTCCTTCGTGCGCGTCACGATCGTGACGGCGTCACCCATCAGGAGCGCTCCGACCTTTTTGGCGGCGTCGTCAGCGCTGGCAAACACGTCGCACGAGTCCTCTTCCGATACCACCCCCTTGGCGGCGAACGGCAGCGGCCTGTCCGACACCTCCACATCCACCATCGCCCGCTCGATGTAGACGACCCGCAGGTTGTAGACGATCGCGTACCAGTCGTCTGTCTTGCCGACGATCGTCAGCGGCGATCCTTCCAGCAGTTTGCCGACACTGGCTGCAGCGGTGTCCGGCTTCGCGCGCACGTCGATCTCGCCGAACGGCCATGCCGCCTGTCCTGTCAGCTGCACCGGGTCGACGTGGACTGCCGGTTCTTTGTCCTCGGCTGGATCGCCATCCGGTTGATGTCCGGGCGCATGTCCCGGCACCGCTGCCACATCTGCCGCCGGTGGGGCTTTCGGGACGATGCCGAGGCGTGTGAGGACCTTGTCCTCGGATGCGGCGCGCGCGAGGATCGTCGCGGCAGCAGCCGTCAACGCGTCGTTCCTGATGCCGTTGGCCAGCAGGAACGCCTTGGAGTCGGCAGTCGGGCTGTCGTTGCGGGCGGTGTCGAGGAGAGCGACGAGTAGCTGACCGTGCAGATTCGGGGCGTCGAGCGCACCGAGCATCTCTGCTGACTTGGCCATCACCCGCGCGTCGAGGAACTCGTCGGCGGTCTTGCAATTGAAACCGGAGAGGCTGGCGAGGAACTTGGAGGCCGGTCCGATGCCGAGGATCAGCTCCGTCTCGTGCAGCACCAGCGGCAGATGTGGAATCTCGGCCGTATTGACCTTGGACAGCAGATAGCTCGTGACCTCCGGCATATGCCTGGCGATCGTCGCCGGCGGCGTGAGCGGTCCGACGCGACACTCTTCTTTGTGGTTGCCCTCGCCGAGCGACCCGGCCCATTCCGAGAAGTCGTTGATCGTGACGATGTCGTCGACGTAGTTCGCGAGGATGATCTCGAAGATCTTCCAAACGATGTGACTCCGCCAGTCGATGACCGTTCTGGCTCTGACACGGCGCTGCATGGCGTCCAGCGTGGCCCGCTTGTCCAACGCCCACGACTCGACGACCGAACGCATCACACCGAGCGGCTCTGCTCCGGTCTCGGTGTAGGCCAGTTTCGTCCCGGTCGCCGCCTTGTCGAGAGGATCCCTGAGGTCGAGCGCACCGGTCCTGGCATCCTGCAGCGGCACGGTGGCGATCGAGTTGTTGGCACCGATCGCTTCGATACCGGCGACATTCACCACCTTTGCCTGGTCGACGAGCCACGCCGTGAAGCTCGGGCTCTTCTTCATGGCTGCCTTCACGGCGTCCGCCGGGGTCAGGCCTGCAGCAACACCGTCGAGGATCGTCTTGCTTTCGACGGCATTGGAGTTGGTGAGGCAGGCGTTGAACACCACTGTGTGGTGCGGGGACGCCGGGTCCATGTGCGTCAGCAGTCCATCGATCAGCAGTGTAGAGGCATGGTCCGCAACCTTCACGTTGTCGTCCTTCTCCTCCACTTTGCCGGTGCTGCCCATCTCCATCGACCCACCGAGCTCGATGAGGTTGGCGTTGCCATGACCGGCGATCATCAACTGGTCGATCTTGCCCTTGCCGTCGGCACCCGGTCTGCCGTACATGTCGGCGAGCGGGCCGATCTCCGACCTGACATCGTCGAGCTTTTCCGCCCCTTCGATCAGCAGCGTCAGGTTCCGCTTGTCTGCAAGGACATCGCGCATGTTCGGATCGCGGTGGAACGCCCCGTTGTGATCGAGCGCCGAATGCAGCACGAGCGTCAGCGGCTTGGTCTTCGACGTGTCGTTCTTGTTGGCGGCGACCTGCTTGAGGCCGGCGTCGAGGAAGCGGTGATAGCTCTTGACCTCAGGGAGCACGGCCGCATAGTTCTGGAATGGGGCATTCTCCTTGCTCATCGCCGAGATCGACGTGATCTCGGCACCGTTGTCGGCGTCCAGTACGGGATTGCAATACCGCACGTAGGCAATGATGTAGTCGACGAGCGCTTTGTCCCGACTCAGCAGTTTCCAGGCGTCGTCGTCGATGATGCGGTTGACGATCGGTCCGCTCATGACCTCCTCGAGCTTGAAGAGTTGTTCGCCCCACTCGACCATCTGGTCGATGGTCGCGGCCGCCGTCTGGATGCGGGCAGTCGAACGTGCTCCGGATATCGCCCCGGCGTACGAGCTCAGCCAATGCCGTTTGGCGTCGGTGCCGGCATGGCGATCCAGCGAAGCGACCGTCGACTTGCCGCAGCCTGCGAGGTTGGCGTCGTCGTCTCTGGCGAATTGGACCCATCGCCAGAGTGTTTCGCGTTGGGCATCGAGCATCGACGGGTTGTTGGCCCACTCGAGCTGTCCGTCGGTGTAACGCTTCAAGTCCGCAAGTGTCATCGACATCAGCTGCGCAGCCGAGCGATAGTCGACCGGTGCCACCGCCGCAGCTCCGGCCGCCGGTTCGCGTTGCACTCCGATGTCGGCGACTCCGGCCGGGGTGTCACCGTCGCCGATCGCCAGTCGCTGTGCGGCAAACAGGCCCGTCGCCCGGTTGCCGACGGCGCGCTGCAGCGAGCCGAGCGCATCCGGGACACCCGGTGTCCGACCGCTTTCATCTGCATGAGGCTGCACCTGCGGCTGCTCTCGGGCCGGCTCTCTTCGCTGCTGCACGCGTTGCAGGGGAGCGATGGTGTCACCCATCGGTTCGATCTGTTTCCGTGCCGGCGGCCAGTATCTGCGACGCCAGCTGCTTCCAGGCGGAGCCGTCGGCTGACAGGTAGTCCTGCAACAGGCTTTTCGCCTGCTCCGGGATCTCGCTCAACTGCAGGAGTGCGAGGTGCTGGATCTCCGGACTGTCATCGACAAGAGCGAGACGGAATTGGGAGAAGACATCGACGCTGTCCGCCCCGTCGGATCGCTCGTGGCCGTCCAGCGGGACGAAGAACAACAGCTGCTTGCAGCCGAGCGTCTTGACGATGAGGTTGTCGTCGGCGATGCACCGGACGACGACGTCGAAGCCTGTCGGGTCGCCGAGGCGGGCGAGGTCGCCGGCAGCGACGGCGGGTGACAGGTAGGCGTGCGTCGGTCGTTCGAGAGCAGCGCGGAGAACGTCGCGCCCCTCGTCGACGCCGAGCCGGACGAGGGCGTACGCCGCCTCCACCTGCACGAGGTCGTCGGCTGTCTTCGCTAACCTGCGCAGCGCCTCGATCGGTCCTTCGCCGATGAGCGGCTCGGCGAGCGGTATCCGTTCATCCGTCGTTCGCCCCGGGCCACGTGCGCCGAGGGCGCCGGGCGCACCGAGTGCGCCGAGAGCATGGGCTGCGGCGCCGCGAAGAACGGCGTCGGCATGGTCGAGCGTCTCGATCAGCTCAGGGACTGCGGTCCCGACGCCGTTGACGTCGAGCAGCGCGCGCGCCCGATAGTCCTCGAAGTCGGCATACGCAAGATCGTCTGGCGGGTCGGGCGTTTCGAGCTGCACTTCCGGTTCCAGCTCGCCACCAGTGCTGGCGTCACCCGTGGTGTCGTCACCCGTGCTGGCGTCATCGGTGCCTTCGTCACTCATGCGAATCCGATCTCCCCGCCGGGCTGGTATAGATCGGCTTCCCCGATCGCGTAGCCACGTGCTGCGCCCTTGGCGAGGATGGCGTCGGCCCTGGCCTTGTACAGCGGTGCCCCGTCACCGTACGCCCGGCTCTCCTTGCCCGGCGAGTAGCTGGCGGCGTAACTCTCGTTCATCTTCGCCGGGACCTGCTTCGCCAACGCCGTCGCACTGGCGGCATCGTCTGCCGTCTGATTCGCCAACCAGTTCTGGGCGAAGTTGAATGCCGGGTTGCCGTATGTAGTGGCACGTTCGTTGGCGTGGAACTTCTCGTGCCTCGTCGTCAGATCCTGTGCCCAGTACTCGTCACGCGGTGGACGGCCGTTGTCGGAGGACATGTCGGGTGTCAGATCGGCGGCGACGTCGGTGTAGTTGTCCTGGGTGAGGGCGCCGTCGTTCTTGTCTGGAATATTGGTCCTGCCACGCGAGTGCACGCTCCACGTGATTTTGTTGGTGATCGACGCAGTGACGTTGAAGATGCCAGCGGCGGCATCGTGGACGACGGCGATACCCGAGACGGCTGGTTTGGTCCTCGTCAGTCCGAAGAGGTCTGCACCTGGAGGCGTCGGCGTGTTGGTGATCGTCGGGGTGTATGTCATTGCCGTGTTGACAGAGTCGCCCTCCTCGATCAACAGTGCGCCGTCCTCCAACTCGGTCACGACCTCGTCATCGCCGACCTCTTCCGAGTCGGGATCGCTGTTCGTCGAAGCAGGTGATGTCTCTCGTTCACCATCAGTGCCTGCCGGAGTATCGCCAGGATCGGCGGCCTGCGGTGATTGACGGATCGTGGCGCTGAGCCGGTAGCCGGTCACCGTCTCGTAGGTCTGATCGACGTCCGGACCCGACGACGTCGTCCGGCGCGAGACCGGCGCGAGATCGGCATCGACGAGTCGCTCGACAGCACGATTGCCGTAACTGCGCTGCAGAGCTTCGGCTCTCGACGCGCCAGGATCGGTCGATACCGGTGTTCGGTCCGGCACTGGAGTGTGGGCGGTCATGGGAGCAGGGTCCGCGTGCGCTTCGTCGTGCACCGGCGACCGAGACCTTCTCATGTGTCGAATCTCGCCGCTCCCGGTCTGTTGCTCAAGGGCTGCGACGTTGCCCGATCGAGCACTTCTCGTTGCCCTCTGCGAGTCACTCGCACGCCTAGTCGCCGACACCGATCTCGCCCACACTGGTGCCCAGCGTCACTGCGACATGGAGGTCATACATGCCCCAATATCTGTCCCCGGGGGTCTACGTTGAAGAGCTTGAGGCGGGTTCACGGCCGATCGAGGGCGTAGCGACATCCGTTGCTGCGTTCGTCGGTCTCGCCAAGACCGGCCCGGCGAACACGCCGACTCTCGTCACCAACTGGACCCAGTTCGTCCAAACGTTCGGCGACTTCCTCGAAGACACGTACCTGGCTCACGCCGTGTACGGGTACTTCAACAACGGAGGTGGCTCGGCGTACATCGTCAGGGTCGGTGCAAGCGAGGAGAAGGCGACCGTCTCGCCGGCCGCCAGAGCCGAGCTCAACTCCGGAGGAGACAAGGCGCTCCCGGCATACCGTTTCACCGCCCGTGAAGCCGGAGAAGGCGGCAACAACATCTCCGTCGATGTCGAGGGGATGCCGGAGGGCACGCCCGACGACGTCTTCAAACTCGTCGTCAAGCGCAACGGCAACCCGGAGGAGAGCTTCGAGGTATCGACGAAGCGCGGTGCCAAGAACATCGTCACCGTCGTCAATCAGTCGTCGAAGCTCGTGCAGCTCGAAGAGATCGTCAAGGGCGGTGCGCTGGAGAAGCCGAACGTCGGCAGCTCCGTTCACCTCGGTGGGGGCGCCGCCCCTTCTGCGCTGCCGGCACTACGGATTTCGCCGCAGGACTACGTCGGCGACGCTTCGGAACGCACCGGTTTCGCCGGCCTCGAAGCCGTCGAGGAGATCACGATGCTGTCGGTCCCCGACCTGATGACCGCCTATCAGCGCGGCATGATCGACCTCGAAGGCGTGCAGGCAGTGCAGCTGGCGATGATCAGCCATTGCGAACTGATGGGTGACCGCATGGCGATCATCGACACGCCGCCAGGCCTCAACGCCCAGCAGATCAAGGAGTGGCGCGTCGACAAGGTCGGCTACGACTCGAAGCAGGCAGCGATGTACTGGCCGTGGATCAAGGTCTTCGATCCCGCCACCGGGCAGAACCAGTTCGTTCCTCCGTCCGGTCACATGGCTGGGGTCTGGGCACGCAGCGATGCGACCCGTGGCGTACACAAGGCGCCGGCAAACGAGGTCGTCCGCGGTGCCATCACGCTCGAACTGAACATCACCAAGAGCGAACACGATCTGCTCAACCCGCACGGCATCAACGCCATCCGCGCCTTTCCGGGCCGTGGCATCCGCGTCTGGGGCGCACGCACACTGTCGTCCGATCCTGCGTGGCGCTACATCAACGTTCGCCGCCTGTTCAACTTCCTCGAGGAGTCGATCCTCAACGGCACCCAGTGGGTCGTATTCGAGCCGAACGATTTCGATCTGTGGCAGCGCATCCGCCGCACGATCTCCGGCTTCCTCGTCCGCCAATGGCGCGACGGTGCGCTGTTCGGCCAGACAGCCGACGAGGCCTTCTACGTCAAGTGCGACTCGGAGACCAACCCGGCGGAGAACATCGACGCCGGCCAGGTCACCTGTGAAATCGGTATCGCTCCGGTCAAGCCGGCGGAGTTCGTCGTCTTCCGCCTCGCACAGTACTCCGGCGGCGCGGCACTCGCCGAATAGTCGATGCCCGAGTCGATCGCTCGATCCCGTCGGTCGAATCGCACCAGTTCTAACAAACCGAGACATAGAGAGAAAGGTTCGTTCCCATGCCTATTGGCGAAGACGGCGTAGCCGGATACACATTCAAGATCGAGATCGACGGTAAGGAGATCGCCCAATTCAAAGAGGTCTCCGGGCTGTCGGCAGAGGTCCAGGTCATCGAGCACCGCGAGAACACGGCGCTCGGCAAAGAAATCATCAAGAAACTGCCGGGCCAGAAGAAGTTCGGCGACATCACGTTGAAGCGCGGCAAGACCCACTCGACGACGTTGTGGGAATGGCACAAGGAAGTGCAGGAGGGCAAGATCGACGCCGCTCGTAAGGGTGCCTCGATCGTGCTGTTCGACTATTCCCAGGGCGAGATCGCCCGCTACAACCTGACGAACTGCTGGCCGTCGAAGGTCTCCCTCGGTTCGCTGCAGGCCGGCAGCAACGATGTGCTGATGGAGGAGTGCGTGCTGACCCATGAGGGTCTGGCGCTCGCTTAGTGATGTCTGCACAAACCGACGATCGCCTGCAGACCGAGTACGCCTTCGTGCTGCCACGCGGCCTCGTCGACGACAGCGGCCGGGTGCATCGCAACGGCGTGATGCGCCTGGCCACTGCCAAGGACGAGATCATGCCGCTGAGGGATCAACGGGTCCGTGACAACGAGGCCTACCTGACGGTGCTGTTGCTCGCCAGGGTGGTCGTGCGACTCGGTGAGCTGGACTCGATCCACGCCGGCATCATCGAGCGGCTGTTCGCGACCGACCTGGCCTTCCTGCAGGACCTGTACCGCCGGGTGAATTCCGAGGGCCATACCCACGCAGCAGTCACATGTCCATCATGTGGCGCCGACTTCGAGGTGGATGTCGCGGGTGATCGCCCGGGGGAATTCTGACGTACGCAGCTGACCGTCTCATGGAGGAGGTTGCGTACGTGTCCTACTACTTCCATTGGGATCTTGACCGCGTGCTCGAATTGGAGCACCCCGACCGCATTCGTTTCGTCGAGGAAATCGCCTCGATCAACCGGCGCATGAGCGAAGGGAACTGAACATGGCGATCTGGCCCTTCGGCCGCCGCTCGAAGAACGCCGACTCGTCCGGCGGCGCTGACGCCTCGTCTGGCGATGCGTCCGCTGATGCGTCGCCACCGCCGCCGACCGCCCCCGCAGCACCCGCAGCATGGCGGTCGGCTGCACCGATCGAGCGCACCAGCGGTCCGCCACCGTTGACCGCTCCACTCAGCCGGATCACGACCGGGTTGGCCGTGCTGGCGGACCCCGTGACGAGGATCGCCCCGCTCGGACACCAGCGGCTCGCCGACGCTCCGACCGGGGTGGTCAGCGGCACGATCACGCCGAGGCCGCCCTCAGCGAGCGGTGGACGGACGACGGGACCGTCGCTCGATATCCGCCAATCCGCTGCACCGACACCGGCACCGACCGGTGTGCAGCGCTTGCGTTTCCCCGGCTCCGCTCCAGTTGCGATGAGTGATTCGGCACCCGCCGGTCCCACCGCGACAGCTCCTTCTGCGGCGTCGTCAGCGATCCCGCCAGCCACTTCGTCTGCCCGAAGCTCGTTGCCGTCGCACCCTGTCTCGTCAGCGGCCACCGCTGCGGTAAGCGATTCCGTACCAATTGGTTCAACTCACGCCCCTTCGCCGTCGACCCCTGTGCGCCGATTGAGCGCGCGGCCCGACTCGGTCGTCAAGCCAACCGGTGTGGCCTCATCAGCACTGCCCTCGATGCCGGTCGCAGTCGCTCCGGCGGTTGCCGGCGGTGCTCAGCGACTGCCGGACGTGTCGACGAGCGCTGCCATCTTCGCAGGGGCGGCCGGAACGACTTCGACCGGTAGCGCATCGACGAACGCATCGCCTGGCTCATCGACGACATCGCCGGGCGCGGCCGACAGTGTCGGCCCGACCGTCGGTTCGAGCGCACTGCGTCCCGGTAGTCCGCCGATCTCGCTCGGTTCTCCTTCGTCGGATTCGTCCACTGCAGCATCGACGTCCGGGTCCGAGCGCACCGTCGTGCGCCGTGGCATCGGCGCGCCGATGACCCATCGACCGGCGACGATGGTCCCGTCCATCACCCCGCCGGGTGCTGCGGCGACCTCCAATGTGGTGACCCGCGGTGCTGCTGCGCCGGCGCCGGGTGCCGAAGGCGGCGTCCAGCGGACACCGGCAGCTGCGACTGCCCGCAGCCTGCCCCCAGCGCTGTCGCGTCGCGCTCCGGCCGTGTCGTCCTCGGTGAGCGGTCCGCCCGGCACCTCCGGCAGCAGCGGCTCCGGGCCGAGATCCGCCTCGGCGATGCCGGTAGCGCAGACGTCGAGTGCACCGACGATCGGCGCTCGATCCGTCGCCGGCGTGCAACGTGTCGCCGAAGGCCAAGCTGCCGCCTCAGCATCGGCGCCGTCCCGCTTCGACCTCTCCGGCCAGACCGGGCCAGTAGGAGGCACCGGTGCATCGCCCGGATCGACGAACAGCGGTCCCGGCGGCTCGGGGGGGCCATCGCCGCTCGCCGTCTCCGTCACTCCGAAACCATCGTCAGGTCCCACCATCGTTCCGCTGCGCGCCAGTGGGTCGTCGGCGCCGAAAGCTGCGCCGGGCGTGCAGCGTGCACCAGAGGGTGTTCCGTCCGGTCTTCGCGAGCAACTGGAGCCGATGCTCGGCGCTGACCTGTCCAGCGTGCCGGTGCACCGTGGCCCAGAGTCTGCGGAAGCGGCGCGATCGATGCAGGCCAAGGCGTTCACCGTCGGTAGGGAAGTTCATCTGCCGGAATCGCTCGGATCGACGGGGTCAGGCGAGGGCAGGGCGACGCTCGCCCACGAATTGACCCATGTGGTGCAGCAGCAGCGACTCGGCAGCGTTGCGCCTGACGAGAACTCGCCTGCTGGCCAGGCGATGGAATCGGAGGCGCGCGGTGTCGCCCAGCGTGTCACCAGCGCAGGCGCACAGCGCATCCCTGCACCGGCGTTGACGCACACTCCCGTGGGGCGGGGCTCGACCGCCGGCGGGTCCGCCATGACGTCGTCGCTGTCGTTGGATCAGCAGCGGGCCGTGGTCGGTGACGTCCAGCGCGCCGCACTCGGCACCGGTCTCGCCGGCCCGCTGCCAGGTGGCGGCGTCGGCTTCGGCATCACGCCGGGACCGGGAGGCGCGTCTGCGCTCGGTGCACAGCGGGCCGTGGAGATCAATGAACTCAACATTCGCACGACCGCGCCGGGCAACGCATCTGGAGCTGGTGCGCCCGGTGCGGCCGCTTCGCCGGCGGCTGCGGAGGACATGAGCCCGGCGAAGCTCGAAGAACTGACCAATCGCTTGTACGACGGCATTCGCTCCCGACTCCGACATGACCTACTCATCGAACGAGAGCGCGCCGGGTCGCTCTTCAGTTCACGCTGACCACAGAAAGCCGCACCAGCAATGGCAAATCCAGCACAACAGAATCGTTTCAAGGTACAGATCGACGCACTGTCGCTCGGGTACTTCTCGAAGGTCGACGGGCTCAAGGCGACGTACGACATCAAGACCTATGAAGAGGGCGGACAGAACGGCTTCGTGCACAACCTGCCAGGCAGGGTGAAGTTCGAGAATCTCACATTGCAGCGCCCCGTCGACGAGAGCTCGAAGGAGGTCGCGCTGTGGTTCGCCAGTTTCCAGGGCATGGTGAAGCGCTCGTCTGGGGTCATCTCGGCGTGCGATTCTGCTGGCGACGTCATCCACTCGTGGAGCCTCACCGGCATCATCCCCGTCAGTTGGTCGGCGGCAGGCCTCGACATCAACGCAAACGGCGTACTGCTCGAAACGCTGGTGCTCTCCCACGAGGGCTTCCTCGACGCCGGCCTGGCACTGGCCTCTGCGCTGTAATGGCGATTCCCGGAAAGTTCGAAAAGGCGCTGCTCAAGGAGTCCCCTGCTGCCGGCGGGGGGCCGAGCCTCGGCGATGTCGCCGGCGCGCTCGCCGGCGCAGCCGCCGGAGTCGGTGGCATCGGCGGTTTGCTGCCGGACTTGCCGTGGGAGGGCCGCAACCTGTCCTTCAAGTTCAACCCGGACAAACTCGTGCTCTCGAAGTCTGCGAGTTTCCACGAGCAGCCGCGGCCGACGTCGCAGCAGGCGGCCGACAAGACGCCACCACCTCCGCAGTACGTCGGGTCGAGCAACCGCACGCTGTCATTCGGCATCTTCCTCGACGAGTGGGACAAGCCGATCGGCGGGCGCGACGTGACGGAGATGGTCTCCACACTGCAGAAGCTGATGGACCCGGCAACCGACAAGCCGTCCGATCATGCGCCGCTTCCGCCGCGGATGTCGTTCCACTGGGGTTCGTTCGTCTTCACCGGCTACATCACCAAGGCAGACGCCACCTTCACGCTGTTCCGCAGCGATGGCAGTGCGGCACGTGCCGACGTCTCGATCGTCATGACCGAGCACATCGACACCCCAGGCGCGCAGAACCCGACGTCAGGCGGACCAGCCGGCCGTCGTGCGAGACAGATGGTCGAGGGCGACAATCTGCAACTTCTGTCGTATCGCGAGTACGGCAAGGCCGGGTACTGGCGGGCACTCGCCGAGATCAATGGCATCGACGATCCGCTGAGCGTCCGCGCCGGCACCTCCGTATTGATTCCCTCGCTGGCAGATGCCCGTGAGTTGAGGTAGCGGGTCGATCATGCCGAGCCAGGTCCCGCACATCGAAGTCGACGGTTCGCCGCTCGACGAGTCGTTGACGACGTCGTTGATCGACACTGTCGTCGACGCCAGCCTGATGCTCGCGGACATGTTCACGATGCGGTTCTCCGATCCGCAGCGCAGCCTGTTCGACAACTTCCCGTTGAAGATCGGTGCCGAGGTCGTGATCAAGACCGGGCCGCTCGGTGAGGAGCCGACCGACATCCTCGTCCACGGTGAGGTGACGACGATCGAGGCGGAGATGTCGGCGTCCGGCTCGTTCCTGATCGTCCGCGGCTACGACAAATCGCATCGCCTGCGGCGTGGATCGAAGACGAAGACGTTCAACGACATGACCGACTCCGACCTCGTCAACAAGATCGTCAGCGACGCAGGTCTCGATGTCGGTGCCATCGATTCGACGAGCCTCAACCACGTCCACATCGGCCAGGTCAACATGTCCGACTGGGACTTCATCCAGTCCCGTGGCCGCGAATGTTCGCGTGTCGCCAATTTCTTCGACGGCAAGTTCAACTTCACCGATATCAGCAAGGAGACAGACAGCATCGACGTCGTGTTCGGTCAGGACATCCTCGAATTCCGGCCGCGGGTGACCGGCGTCGAACAGGTGCACGATCTCGAGTTGCGTGGCTGGAACTACGAGACCAAGGAGGCAGTTGTCGGCAATGCGACGACGACCGACAACGTCACACTCAGCGAATCGACCGTCCAGATCGCCTCGCTGGCCTCCGCCTTCTCGAGCCCACCACTCGTCTCCGTCGGCCGTCCGTTCGCCAACGACGGCGAAGTCGCAGCGGCGCAGGACGCTCTCGCTGCTGACCGCTCCTCGACCGTCGTCGAGGCCACGGGTATGGCCATCGGCAATTCCAAGGTGCTGCCACCGATCAAGTTGAAGATCGACGGTGTCGGAACGCTCTTCGGCGGCACGTGGTCGGTCTCGCAGGCGCATCATGTCTTCAACCATGACGGGTACACGACGTACTTCAGTGTGTCGGGGATGGAGGACCGTTCGATGCTCGGACTCGTCGGCGGCGACAACGGTGTCAGTTCCAACAGCGACAGCCGTCAGCGGATCAATGGCGTGGTGATCGGTGTCGTCACCGATGCAGACGACCCGATGAAGATCGGCAGGGTCAAGATCAAGATGCCGTGGCTCGCCGACGTCTACGAGAGCAACTGGGCGCGTGTCTGCTATCCGGGTGCGGGGCCGACCCGTGGCTTCATGCTGATCCCCGAGATCGGCGACGAGGTGCTCGTTGCCTTCGATCACGGCGACGTCAACTACCCCTATGTCGTCGGCAGTCTGTACAACGGTGTCGACAAGCCAGCCGACGACGTGACGATGGTCGACGGCAGCGACGGCGCGGTCACCGAACGGCGCTGGGAGTCGCGGTCCGGTGCGATGATCGCCTTCGGCGACAAGGACGGTTCGGAGACACTGCGCATCATCGCCTCCGACAAATCCTCGATCATCATCGACATCGCCAAGGACGAGATCACGATCGAAGGCGGCAACAAGATCACCGTCAAATCCGGTGGTGACCTGAAAATGGAGGCAACGGGCAACTTCGAACTCAAGGCACAGGGCACGGTGAAGATCGAGTCACAGCAGACCGCCGAGTTCAAGGCCTCGATGGGGGCGACGATCGACGGTGGGGCGCAGACCGCCATCAAGGGATCGATGGTGAGCCTCAACTGATGAACGCCAACCCGAACACGAACACGAACACGGACTCGCCAGCGCGGCGCGCACAGCAGATATCCGACCCGTCGGGAGGTGGCAACGATGACTGACGTCTTCGTCGGTAAGGGATGGGCGTTTCCCGTACGCGTCAACGCAACGGGCGGCATTGCCCTCGTCTCCAACGAGCGCGAAATCGAAGAGGCGATCCGGCTCGTGCTCGGCACCGCACCTGGCGAGCGGCCGATGCGACCGGAGTTCGGGTGTCGGATCCACAACTACATCTTCGCCTCGACGGACGCGACCACTGCCGGGATGATCGCCGACGACGTCCGTCGCAGTCTGCTGCGGTGGGAGCCGAGGATCGAGGTGATGGACGTCGACGTCGGCTTCGATGTCGTCACACCATCGCTCGTGTACATCGACGTCCGCTACCGCATCCGCAACACCAATGATCCGCGCAACCTCGTATTCCCGTTCTATTCGATCCCTCATGAACGGGACTGACCGATGCACCGCGTAGCCCTGAACGATGAACAAGCAACCGGCGCTGTGCGCCTGGAAGAGGACTGACCGATGGTCTTGCCAGCACCGAACCTTGATGACCGCCGGTTCCAGGAACTCGTCGACGACGCCAAGCGGCTCGTCCAGCAACGCTGCCCGGAATGGACCGATCACAACGTTTCCGATCCCGGCGTCACACTGATCGAGACGTTTGCGTGGATGACGGACCTGTTGCTGTACCGGTTGAATCGTGTGCCGGATCGGCACTACGTCAAATTTCTCGAACTGATCGGCGTGCAACTGTTTCCGGCGACCGCAGCCCGTGCCGATGTGACCTTCTGGTTGTCAGGAGCGGCGAAGGAACTCGTCCGCATTCCAGCGGGAACCGAAGTGGCGACGGCGCGCGCAGATGGTGATCAGGCGGTGACGTTCGGCGTCGTCAAGGAACTGCCGATCATCCCGTGCGAGGCGATCCACCTCGCCTCGAGCCAATCGGGTGGAGACGTCCGCAACCAGGACCCGACACTGCCCCCCGGCGTTGCGTTCTATCCGTTCCAACGCACGCCGAACATCAGTGATGCCCTCTACGTCGGTCTGTCACAGGCGACGCCGAGCAACGCGGTGACGATCCGTTTCACCTGCAGTATCGAGGGCATCGGTGTCGACCCGAACAACCCACCGCTGATCTGGGAAGCATCGACGGCAGCCGGTTGGAAGCGCTGTGAAGTGGACCGTGACGAGACCGGCGGGCTCAACAGGCCCGGCGACATCGTGCTCCACGTACCACCTGGCCACGAGGTCTCGGTACTCGATACGCAACGGGCAGGTTGGTTGCGCGCCAGAGTGACGTCTCCGGTCGATCAGCAGCCGGGCTATTCGGCGTCGCCGCGTATCGAGGCGGTCAGGGCCTTCACGATCGGCGGCACCGCTGCAGCGGTCAATGCCGAGGTTGTCGCCGACGAGATCCTCGGGGTCTCCGAAGGCGTCGCCGGGCAGCGATTCACGCTGCAACGCGCGCCGATCGTCTCCTCTGGCGGCCTCGTCGTCGAGGTCGCAGCTGACAGCGGTTGGGTCGAATGGACCGAAGTGAAGAGTTTCGCTTCGTCGACACCGACAGACCGCCACTTCCTCGTCGATGCGGTTGGTGGGACGGTCAGCTTCGGCCCGAGCGTCCATCAGCCGGATGGCACGATGACTCAATACGGGGCAGTGCCGAAGAAGGCTGCGACGATCAGGGTGCGAAACTATCTCGTCGGCGGCGGGCGCGTCGGCAACGTCGCCAGACGGCGGATCAGCATCCTGCGCAGCTCGATTCCGACCGTCCAGCGTGTGGAGAACCGTGCAGCGGCGTTCGGTGGTGTCGACATCGAGGACATCGACAATGCCAAGCAGCGCGGCCCGATCGTGCTGCGTACCCGTGACCGCGCCGTGACGCTCGAGGACTACGAACAACTGGCGCGCGATTCTGCTCCGGACATCGCCAGGGTGCGCGCCATCGAATCATCGGACGACCGCGGCACCGGCGTACGAGTACTGGTCATTCCGTCCGTAGCGGACGGCGAACTCGGTCAGCTCCGATTCGAACAACTCGTCCCGAGCGCCGATGTGTTGCAGCGCATCTCCGAGTACCTCGACAAGCGGCGCGTCGTCGGCGCACGAGTGATGATCGAACCGCCGCGCTTCCAAGGGATCACCGTTGTTGCCAGAATCCGTGCACGGCAGCGTTTTGCCGCAGATCGCCTGCGGGCCGACTGCGCCGCAGCCTTGTACGGCTACTTCCATCCCGTAACGGGTGGACCTGACGGTGACGGATGGCCGTTCGGTCGACCGGTGCACGTCGGCGAGGTCTACTCCGTGCTGCAGCGGTTACCCGGTGTCGAGCTGATCGAGGATGCTCGCCTGTTCGCCGCTGACCCGGTCACAGGTGAACGCGGCCAGTCGGTGCAACGATTGCAGATCGATCCGGACGCCGTCGTGTTCTCCTACGAACATCAGCTGCTCGTCGAGGAGGGCTGACGTGGCCCGAGGCGCCGTCGTCGACCTGCCTGTCCGCCATCCGATCGGCCAGCAGCTCCCGGCGATGTTCCTTGAAGACTCGTTCATTCAGCGGTTCTGTGAAGGCCTCGACGAGGTGCTCGCGCCGGTTCCTGCGGCACTGGACAACTTCTGGGCACTCCTCGACCCGGAACTGGCACCGCCTGACTTCCTCGAATGGCTGGGCGGTTGGGTCGGTGTCGAGATCGATCAGACCTGGCCGATCGAGCGTCGTCGGACGCTCGTCAGCAGAGCGGTGCAGCTGTATCGGCACCGCGGAACGTTGCAGGGACTCGCCGATCTCGTCGAACTGTACGCGGGTG
>Ga0123338_10001519_pt1 | contig 22452 bp, 21 predicted proteins | sample grotaG_FD_89793 | JGI IMG/M metagenome (GOLD analysis project Ga0123338, IMG submission 89793) | Glacier valley bacterial and archeal communities from Borup Fiord, Nunavut, Canada, to study Microbial Dark Matter (Phase II) -... | ecosystem: Environmental > Aquatic > Freshwater > Ice > Glacier ...
AACGACGTGTTCTTCGGCGGCACGGGCCAGGCGGCGTTCCTGTGCGGGTCGGGCAACGACCTGATCGGCACGGGGTCGGGCGCCAGCACGGTCAAGCTCGGGTCGGGCAGCACGACGGTGTTCGCGTTCGGCAGCAGCACGGTCACAGCCGGGTCGGGGAGTGCGACGGTGGTGATGGGCGGGACGGTGGCGCTCAACATCGCAGCCGGTGCGGCGCGCAACTTCGCGCTGTTCAACTTCGTCCCCGGGACGGACAAGATCGCGCTGTCCGGCTACGATAGCAGCACCATCGGCAACGCCATCGCCAACCAGAGCAACGGCGGCGGCCAGACTGTGCTGACGCTATCCGACAACACGCAGCTGCAACTGATCGGGGTCGCACGCGCCGACGCAGGATTCTTCGGGTAGGGCTGCCCCGCCCGGCACCGGAAGGTGCCGGGCGGGGTACCAGTTCTATGTTCTGCTGTGGGGTTCAGCGTTCGTCAGGAAGCAGCCCGGATATTGGCCCATGGCGGCAGCGCATCCGCCTTCCCTGCCTGGATATCCCTGGTCCAGCACCCTACACGGGCGCAGCCAGCCCAAGCCCGGACGGTGGACACCCCAAGCCGGCACTTCCTTGGCCAGCCCCAAGGATGTGACGCCCTCCGCGGCCATCCGTGCAGCCGCTTCTATCGTCCCGGTGATCCTGTCCGGCAGCACCGGCAGCCACCTATGGCCGGCGTCGAGTAGGAGCTTCCCAAGCCGCTTCTTGCATATGCAAGAAGATGATCGGCGCCGGTTCCGCACATCGTCCTGATTACGACGGCCGGCACGGTCCGCGGCCGGCCGGCCCTACCGGGGCTGTGCGCCTAGATGTCCTCCATCCAAGTCACGTCACCCTCGGCCAAGCCGTAGCGCGCGGCAACGATCTTGACCTTGCCGCCGGCCAGGGCTGCTTGCAGCACCGGGCTTTGCGTCTTCAGGCGGGTTGCGACACGGCGGGCATTGGCGCGGACGGCATTGTCCAGCAAGTCGCCGCCTTGCTTGCGGACGCTCAGCACCGCGGGAACGATGGGCTGCACCATCTCCCCGATCACGCCCGGGAACGTCGCATCCTTTTCCACCATGTCCACGGCCGCCGACACGGCGCCGCAGCTTTCATGGCCCAGTACGACGACGAGCGGTACGCCGAGGACGCCGACACCATACTCGATGCTGCCCAGCGCCGCCGTGTCCACGGTATTGCCGGCGTTCCTGACGATGAACAGCTCGCCGAGGTCCCGGCCGAACAGCACCTCCGGCGGAACGCGGCTGTCGGAGCAGCCGACCAACACGCAGAAGGGCGCCTGGCCGCGCGCAAGCTCGATCCGCCGGTCGTGCCGGGTGACGGAGTTGAAGGCCGGGACGGCGGGGCGGTCGGCACGGAACGCCTCGTTGCCGTCCTTCAGGACTTGCAGCGCCTGCTCCCCAGTCAACGTGGTCCGGGGCGTCGGTCCAGCGGCCCGCCCACTGCTGGGCAGGGATGCCGCCAGAAGGGCGCCGATGCCGGCGCCAAACAGGGTGCGGCGCGACGGGCTCGCACAGCAGGAGCAGGAGACCATTTGCTTCATCTTTCGTGAAATAGACACACCCCACACATTAGGTGAAAAACGCTTGCATGCCCAGTGCTGGTTGGATTCACCAGAAGCTATTGTGGCGGACACGCCGCCTGGACACGTCCGGGCAGCCGAACCTATACCGGCCCCGCCAATTCCAAAGTACTGGCCGATCCGGCTGCAAGGATGCTATGCCCCCGCTTCCCGCCAGGTTCCCCGCTACCCCCATCGTCCCCGTGATCCTGTCCGGCGGCACCGGCAGCCGCCTCTGGCCGGTCTCTCGCGAAAGCTTCCCCAAGCAGCTCTGGCCCCTCGTCTCGGACCGGACCATGCTGCAGGAGTGCGCGTTGCGCGGCGTCGGCCCGGGCTTCGCGGCACCGATCGTCGTCTGCAACCAGGAGCACCGCTTCCTGATCGCCGAGCAGATGCGCGGCGCCGGCATCGCCGACGCCCAGATCGTGCTGGAGCCAGTGGGCCGCAACTCCGCCCCGGCCATCGCCGCCGCCGCCCTGCTGGCAGCCGAGTACGACCCCGACCAAGTCCTGTGGATGATGGCCGCCGACGCCGCCATCCAGCGCACAGACGCGCTGCACGCCGCACTCGATCTGGCAGCCGCCGCCGCCCGGCAGGGCCGCATCGTCACCTTCGGCATGCAGCCGCATCGGGCAGAGACCGCCTACGGCTACTTGGAAGTCGGGCCGGAACTGCCGGACTCGCCCGGCGTCCACGCCGTCGCGCGCTTCCTGGAAAAGCCCGACGCCGCCACCGCCCAAGCCCTCGTATCCGGCGGCAAGCACCTATGGAACAGCGGCATGTTCGTCTTCACCGCCGGCACCCTGCTGGCCGAACTGGACCGCTATGCGCCGGAGGTGCTGGCCGCCGTCCGCCGGGCCGTGGAGGGCCGGGTGCGCGACCTGGACTTCATCCGGCTGGACGCCGCCGCCTTCGCCGCCTGCCCCGACATCAGCCTGGACTATGCCGTCGCGGAGCGCACGACCCTGGCCGCCGTCATCCCCGCCGACCTCGGCTGGTCCGATGTCGGAAGCTGGGACGCGCTGTGGGAGCAGTCGCCCAAGGATGCCGGCGGCAACGCCACTGTGGGCGACGTGCTGCTGGAAGGGTCAAAGGACTGCTACGTCCGCAGCGACGGCATCCTGACCGCCGTCGTCGGCCTGCAGGACGCCATCGTGGTGGTGACGGAGGACGCGGTGCTGGCCATGCACCGCGACCGCGCCCAAGACGTCAAGAGCGTCGTGACCCGGCTCCGCAAGGCCGGCCGGCCCGAGGCCGTCGCCCACAACCGCGCCTATCGCCCCTGGGGCTTCTACGAAAGCCTGATCCAGGGTGACCGCTTCCAGGTCAAGCGCATCGTGGTGACGCCGGGCAGCAAGCTGAGCCTGCAGAAGCACTTCCACCGCGCCGAACACTGGGTCGTGGTCAGCGGCATCGCCCTGGTCACGCGCGACGCCGAGCAGATCCTAGTGCGCGAGAACGAGAGCATCTACCTGCCGCTCGGCTGCGTCCACCGCATGGAAAACCCCGGTCGTATCCCGCTGACGCTGATCGAGGTCCAATCCGGCAGCTACCTCGGCGAGGACGACATCGTGCGGCTGGAGGACACCTACGGCCGCGCCTGAGCCGCAACGTCCAGCCACGCCGCTTGCCCGCCTGTCATCGCGAGCCGCTTGCCCAGCCGTCATCGCGGGCCGCCCGCCGAGCCGTGATCGCAAGCCGCTTGCTCGTCTATCATTGCGAGCCGCTTGCGGCGTGACGGTCCCCGGGCCAAAAGGGCCGCCCTGGCCGCCTATGGACCGCCTTGCCCCCGCGCCAACGCGCCGCGCACCAGCCGATCATCCCACGGCCCCGCACGCCAGACAGGACCCAACCCACCCATGCCCACCGCACTCATCACCGGCGTCACCGGCCAGGACGGCGCCTACCTGACCCAACTCCTCCTGGACCGCGGCTACAAGGTGATCGGCCTCATGCGCCGCTCCGCGTCCTCGGACGTGATCGGCGAGCGGCTGCGCTGGCTGGGCGTGCTGGACCACGTGCAGCTCGTGGACGGCAACCTCACTGACCTCAGCAGCCTCATCCGCGTCATGCAGGACCACAAGCCGGACGAGGTGTACAACCTCGCGGCGCAAAGCTTCGTCGCCGCGTCCTGGCAACAGCCGCTGCTGACCGGCACCGTCACCGCCCTGGGCGTCGGCAACATGCTGGAGGCCCTGCGGATCGCCCGGCCCGAGGCCCGGTTCTACCAAGCGTCGTCGTCCGAGATGTTCGGCCTCATCCAGGACCCGATGCAGAGCGAGCGCACGCCGTTCTACCCGCGCAGCCCCTACGGCGTCGCCAAGCTCTACGGCCACTGGATGACGGTCAACTACCGCGAGTCCTTCGGCCTGCACGCCAGCAGCGGCATCCTGTTCAACCACGAATCCCCCCTGCGCGGCATCGAGTTCGTGACCCGCAAGGTCACGGACGGCGTGGCCCGCATCAAGCTGGGCCTGGCGACGGAGTTGCCGCTGGGCAACCTGGACGCCAAGCGCGACTGGGGCCACGCCCGCGACTACGTGCGGGCGATGTATCTGATGCTGCAACAGGACCAGGCCGACGACTACGTGATCGCCACGGGCCAGACCACCAGCATCCGCGACCTGTGCCAAGCCGCCTTCACCCACGCCGGCCTGAACTGGGAGGACCACGTCCGCACCGACCCGCGCTTCATGCGCCCGGCCGAGGTGGACGTGCTGCTCGGCGACGCCAGCAAGGCCCGGCAGCGCCTGGGCTGGACGCCGGAGATCAGCCTGCAAGACATGGTCGCCGAAATGGTGGACGCCGACCTCGCCCGGCACCGCGCCCGCCAGGCGCGCTAACCACGTGCCGCCGGACCCCAGCCCCGGCCGCAATCCCAGCCCCGGCCGCGTCCCCGGCCGCATCCTGGTAACGGGCGCAAACGGCTTCGTCGGGCGCCACCTGATGCCGGTCCTGGCCGCCGCCTTCCCCGGCGCTGCGCTGGACCCGACGGCTTTCGATGTGACGGACGCCGCGGCCGTGGACGCCGCCATCGCCGCCGCGCCGCCGGACGCGCTGGTCCACCTGGCCGCAATAGCCGCCATTGCCGACGCGCGCCGCGATCCCGACCGGGCATGGCGCGTCAACCTCGGCGGTACGCTCAACCTGGCCCGGGCCGTGCTGGCCCATGCGCCAGGCTGCACGATGGTGTTCAGCAGCAGCGCCGACATCTACGGTGCCAGCTTCCGCGGTGGGCGCCCCCTGGCGGAGGACGCAATGCCCGCCCCGCTCAATACCTATGCCGCCACCAAGGCTGCCGCCGACCTGGCCCTGGGCGCGATGGCCGCGGCGGACGGACTGCGGGCAGTCCGGGTGCGGGCCTTCAACCACACCGGGCCGGGCCAATCGGAGGACTTCGTGGTGCCGGCGTTCGCCCGGCAGGCCGCGCGCATCGCCGCCGGCCTGCAGCCGCCGGTGCTGCAAGTGGGCGACCTGTCGCCGTTGCGGGACTTCCTGGACGTGCGCGACGTGTGCGCCGCCTATGCCGCCTGCCTTGGAGCGGACCTGGCACCGGGCACGGTGCTGAATATTGCCAGCGGCCAGCCGCGGCGGGTAGGTGACGTGCTGCAAGACTTGCTGGATGCCGCGGGCGTCCAGGCCGCACCGCAAACGGATGCGGCGCGGCTGCGCCCGTCCGATATTCCCCTCGCCGCCGGCGACGCCGGCCTGGCTCGGCGCCTGCTGGGCTGGGCCCCTGCAATCCCCTGGGCGCAGACGCTGGCCGACGTGCTCGCCGACTGGCGCACGCGCGTGCAGGACAGCGCGCCCCAACCATGAAGGACAATCCATGAGCCTGACCCTGGCCCAAGCGCAGACCATCGTAACCGCCGCCCTGGCAGAGGCACGGCGCACCGGCCTGAAGCCGCTCGTCGTCACCGTCCTGGACGCCCGCGGCGCCCCGAAGGCACTTGCGGCGGAGGACGGCACCAGCCTGAAGCGGGCGGAGATCGCGCACGGCAAGGCACATGGCGCGCTGGCGATGGGCCTCGGGTCCCGCGCCATCGCCAAGCGTGCGGCGTCCGACCCGGCCTTCGTAGCCGCCGTCACCCATGCCTCGGGCGGTGCGCTGATTCCCGTGGCCGGCGGCGTGCTGCTGCGGGACGACGAGGGCGCCCTGCTCGGCGCCGTCGGCATCAGCGGCGACACCAGTGACAACGACGAGATTGCGGCCCTTGCCGGAATCGCCGCCGCCGGGCTGCTGGGCGACCCGGGCTGACGGCGGAAGCCCAGTCCGCCACGCGAGTCCGCCACGCGAGTCCGCCACACGATTGCCGGATGGCGGAAAGCACCCGCCGGCTGTGCCCGGGGCTGCCGCCCCGCTTCCGCCAGGCTGCCGCGCGCAACCGTGACCGTACCACCCTTGAGCCGATGTTGTGCCCAGGCGTCACCAAATGGTAAACGCAAGGAAATGGATGGATGATCCGGCATGACCTACGACGCCCCGGACTGGCACAAGCCTAACCCGCCCCGCCGCCCGAACCTGCCCAAGGGCGGTGCCCGGGCCGGCCACGCGCCGCGGCACGTGCTGGCCCTGGCCCGGCTGGCTAGCCACATGGACATCGCCTGGGACCTGGACGGCACCCTAGTGGATCATCCGGCCGCCCCGGTGCTGCACCGCTTCATCCGGGAGACGCCGCACATCCGCCACATCGTCGTCAGCTTCCGCAACGCCCGGCAAGGGGTCCCCTGGGGTCTGCTGAGCGGATACGGCGCCGGGCTGGAGATGCAGCACTTCGACCGCGTCGTCCACATGCCGGATGATCTGTGCGCCGGCATATCGGCGGACGCGGCCAGCCGCCGCGGCGGCCGGTGGCGGAGCCTGGCCGCGCTGACACCGCCGTGGCGCCGCTCGACCGACGCAGCGCATCGGTTGTGGAAGGGGCAGATCTGCCAGCAGGAGGGCTTCACTGCCCTTGTGGACGACCTGACCAGCCTGGTGGCCGAGGGCTGCCGGCGGCATGGGGTCGAGCTGTTCCACCCATCGGACTTCACGCCTGATCCCTGAGCTGTCCTCCTGCAAGGAGGGTGGCCGGACGGCCCCTACCGCACCAGCGCCGCCGAGCGGATGCGGCGATAGACCAGGGGCGGCGGCGGGCGGTCCGCTTCCAGCACGGCGTCGGACATCAGGTGATGGTCCGGAGACAGGGCGCACGCCGGGTCGGTGGCGCCTGCATCCCCTGTCAGGGCGAAGGCCTGGCAGCGGCAACCGCCCCAGTCCACCTCACGCTGGTCGCAGGACCGGCACGCCGACGGCATCCAGGCCGTGCCGCGGTAGCGGGCGAAACCGGGGTCCGTCAGCCAGACTTCACCCAGGGACACGTCGCGCACATTGGGCCACATGAAGCCCGGCAGCGACTCCGCCGCGTGGCACGGCAGCGCCAGCCCGGCAGGCGAGATGTTGATGATCCGCCGCGCCCAGCCGCCCATGCACGCCTTCGGTCGGGCCGCGTAGTAGTCGGGCACCACGTAGTCAATCGTAATGCGCCCATGCAGCCGCAGCCGTGCCGCGTCCACCTCCGCGTTCGCCGCCTCCAACTGCACCCGGGTCGGCATCAAGGCGGCACGGTTCAGCAAGCTCCAGCCGTAGTACTGCACGTGGGCGATCTCGATCCGGCTGGCGCCGATCTCCTCGCCCAGCAGCAGCATCTCCGGCAGGCGCTCCAGGTTCTGGCGATGCACCACGAAGTTTGCCGTCAGCGGCAACCCGGACGCGCGGACCAGCGCCGCCACCTCCAGCTTCTTGCGGTGCCCCTGCCGGTAGCCGCCCATGCGGTCCGCCTGCGCCGCGTCCGCGTCCTGGAACGACAACTGCACGTGGTCCAACCCGGCATCCGCCAGCGCGCCCAACGACGCCGCATCCAGCATGACGCCAGACGTGATCAGGTTGCTGTACAGCCCGGCCCGCGCCGCGCCGCGCACCAAGTCCAGCAAGTCCTTGCGCGCCGTCGGCTCCCCGCCGGAGAAATGCACTTGCAGCACGCCCAGTGCCGCGGCCTCGTCCAGCACGCGCAGCCACGTGGCGGTGTCCAGCTCGGCCGCCGCGCGCTCCAGGTCGAGCGGGTTGGCGCAGTACGGGCATTGCAGCGGGCAGCGGTGCGTCAGCTCCGCCAGCAGCGCCAAGGGCGGATCGGGCACGGGAGCAACTGGCGCCAAGGAAGGCAGCATCGCGTTCATAGGCGGATCGCTCCCTTCTCGGCCAAGTCCTGCAGCATCGCCTGCACGTCGGCGGCAATCACGTCGCGCGGGGCGTCATACTTGGCGGCCAACTCGTCCACGATGGCCGGCACCGTGCGGGCGCCGTCCACCAGCTTCAGCACCTCGACGGCCGGATCATCCAGCATGAACAACCGCTCCGGCGCCAGCACCACCCAGGCGCCGCGCACCTGGTCGTGCCGCAGGCGGAAGCCGCGGTTGAATGCCGGAACGGCGTCCATCACTCCGCCGGCACGAAGGCGCCGGGCGGGACGCGGCCGGGCTCGACGTAGGCATAGTGCAGCGCATCCAACTGCGACCACAGCACGTCGCACTTGAAGCGCAACGCGGCCAGCACGCCCTCCTGCAAAGCCCGCGTCGCCGCATGCTCGTCTATGTAGGCCAGCGCGAAGTCCACATCCTTCGGCGCCTGCGTCAGCCGCGGCGTGAAGTAGGCCAGCGTGTCCGCCGACACCCAGTCATAGTTCCGCAGCATCCCCGACACGCGCTCGGCGATGATCCCCGGCGAGAACATTTCTGTGAGTGACGACGCCACGCCCTCCAGCACTGTGCGGTCCCGCACGAAAGCGACGTAAGCGTCCACGGCGAAGCGCGTGCCCGGCAGGATGCCCGCCGTGCTCTCCACATAGGCCGGGTCCAGCCCGACGCCACGGGCCAAATGCAGCCAACGCGCCACGCCGCCCTTGCCCGGGGCATCGCCGTCATGGTCCTCCAGCCGTGACCGCCATGCCCGGCGCAGGTCGGCCGTGGGCAGCCGGGCCAGCAACGTAGCGTCCTTGGCCGGGATGCGGGACTGGTAGTAGTAGCGGTTCAGCGCCCAAGCCTGCACCTGCCCGCGCGACAGCTTGCCGCCGTGCAACAGGCGGTGGAACGGGTGCAGGTTGTGGTAGCGCTCCGCCCCGATGCCGTGCAGCGCGGCGCGCAACTCGTCCGGGGACAGCAAGCGGCTTTCACCGCCTTGGACCGGCGACATCTCGTTCATACCAAGACCTCCATCCCATCCCACGCCACCTCCCATCCGGCCGCGTTGACCGCGGCTCGTTCGGGCGAGTCCTCCAGCAAGATGGGGTTGCTGTTGTTGATATGCAGCAGCACCCGGCGCCGCACGCCCAACCCCTCGAACGCCGCCAGCGTGCCATCCGGGCCGGAGACGCTCATGTGGCCCATGCGGCGTCCGGTCTTCGGGCCAAGCCCGGCACGCACCATCTCGTCATCCGACCACAGCGTGCCGTCGAAGAACACGGCGTCCGCACCCCGCAGCCGGGCGGCCAAGCGGGGCGTTACGGCGGCGCAGCCCGGGATATAGAACAGGGTCGCCGTCCCGTCCGACACGGCAGCGCCTACGGTGGTCCCGTCCTCCTGCAAGGCGGGCATCTCGTCCGACGTTTCCATGTACAGCGGCACCTTGCCAGGTACGGCAAACAACTCGACCGTCAAGCCGCTCGGACCGCCATCCGGTAGCGGCACGGGCGTCGGCACGCCCAGCGCCAGGCGCTGCCGGGCAACGATGGCCCGGTTCAACACCTCGAACACCGGGTTCGCATCCAGCACGTCATGCACCGTGGCCGTGGCCAGCACCGCCAGGGGCTGCCGCTCCCGCAAGGTCAGCAACCCGGCAATGGCGTCCACGTCCCCGCCGGTCAACACGACTGCTGCAATGGGTGTGGAGCGCAGGCCGTCCCGCGGGTGCAGGGCCGGCGTTTGCTCGATCTGCTGCCGCAGGTCCGGCGACGCGTTCAGCAACAGCCAGTGGCGGCCGTCGGCGCTGACGGCCAAGGACGCCTGGGTGCGGGGACGTGCTGCCAGGTCCCCGGCGCGGGCACGGCGGCAGGGCACGGCGTTGGAGTTCCATTGAGGGAACGCACCGCCGGCGGCGGCACCGAGCACGACCGCATGGATCATGGGTGGCAGTGCCAGGGACAGCTGTGCCGGGTTGCCCCGCAACGGGCCGGAACATGCGCCCGCGCGGCGCCGCCCGGCCCGGTGCGGATGCGCTTTACTTCTTCAGGTCGGCGCAGGCGTAGGCGTTGATTTCGGCGCCCAGGGCGACGACGGTGATCTTCGGGGTATGCCAAGCCATGATGGTCCCTCCGCTTCGTTGTTGAGCCGCGCTTCGATCACGCCACGGGCGTGGCGCGTCAAGCAGTCCGGCAGAATACAGTGCCCGGTCCTCACACGCTCGTGCAAGCGAAAACGGAAACCTGAACGGGTTGCGCCGTTAATTCGCGTGCAACCAAAAAATCGGAGGAGCCGTCCATGTTGTCCCAAACCCTAGCCACCCTCGCCTTGGCCGCCACTTGCCTGGTCGCAGCCGCCGCGCCTGCTGCTGCCGGACCGTGCAGCGATGGCATCGCCGAGTTGGGCCGCAAGCTGGCGCAAAGCCCGGCACTCGGTCCCGTGACGACCGGCGCCCTGGCCGGGTCCGGCCCGGCCGCCGCGCCCGCCGGCATGCCGCAGCCCGGCACGCCGCAGCCCGGCACACCGCAACCCGGCGCACCGCAACCCGGCGCGGTGCCGGCCGCCGGCACGTCCGCCGATAACCGCGTAGGCGGCACGGCAGGGACCAAGGAAATGAACGCCGCCGCCGGGACCATCGCCATGTCCCCGGATGACGTGCGCCGGCAGCAGCAAGGCTTGCCGACCGCGGCAGCCGTGGCGGCGGCGGGGTCGAACCGCTCGGTCGAGACCGCTCCGGGCCAAGCCCAAGCGGCCAGCAACGCCGCGCGTCCAGACGAGCGGGCGTCACAGGCCAAGATGGCGCTGGAGCAGGCAAGGATGCTGGACCAACGTGATGATGCGTCCTGCCGCGGCGCGCTGGACAAGGCACGCGAACTGGCGGGCTGACGCAGGCGGTCCGGCCGGAGGGTGCCCCCGGCCCGGCCGGGCTTTCCAAGCGGGCGCATCTGGCAGGTTGCGCCGTACAAGTTCGGCGACCATGCACCCTTCGATCAGGCACCCTCCCAGATTGTGACAAGCGTCACGTTGCGTTAACAAATTTCTTGCGGTATCATATCGTTCTGTGTTGTCCTTCGTTGGTAGCCGGTTAACGGCCGAAGGAGGACTCTCATGGACACGCAGATGCCGCACCCCGCCCCGCTCGCGTCTAGCCCGCCTCAAACCCAGACGCTCGGCACGATGTCGCACGGTGCCAACATCCGCGGCCTGGCCGCCGGGGCAAATGCCGGGCTGCCGTTCGGGCGCTTCGGCCCAATGTTCGACCTGCCGCCATGCCCCACCCTGCCGGACGCCGGGTTGCGCGACCTGGCCGGCGTCATCGTCAAGAAGGACGACGGCGCCCCGATCAACGCAGCCGAGCCGGTGGACGAGAACAGCCTGATCCCGGCCGGCTACACCTACTTCGGCCAGTTCGTGGACCACGACATCAGCTTCGACCCCACGCCGCTGTCCGATCAAATGGCGGACCGGGACGCCCTGGTGGACTTCCGCTCCCCCACCCTCGACCTGGACTGCGTGTACGGCCGCGGCCCGGCGGACCAGCCCTACATGTACGAGGCCGACCGCCTGCGCCTGCGCGTCGGCACGCCGGTGCAGAACGGCGGTGCGGTGGTGGGCACCCGCCACGACCTGCACCGCCTGCCCGACGGCACGCCCATCCTGGGCGACAAGCGCAACGACGAGAACAAGATCGTCAGCCAAATCCACGGCGCCATCATCGCCCTGCACAACAAGGTGGTGATGGACGACGCGTTGCTGGACGCCTTCGGCGGGGACCGCAGCACGCCCGGCGCCCGCTTCACCGCCGCCGCCACCATCGTGCGCTGGCACTACCAGTGGGTCGTGCTGCACGACTTCCTGGAACGCATCCTGGAACCCGGCATGGTGACGGAGGTGCTGAACCCCGGCGGCACGCCGCGCCTGCAGCACTACCTCAACGACGAAGCCAAGTACCCCTACATGCCGCTGGAGTTCGCAGGCGCAGCCTACCGCCTTGGACACTCCATGGTGCGCCCCAGCTATTCGCTCAACGCCGTCGTGACCACGCGCCAGGGGGGCGCAACCCCGGCCGAGCTGCAGGAGCGGGAGAAGAAGGAGCGCATCCCGACGTTCAGCCGCGCGCCTAACCCGCCCAACCCCGGCGGCACCGAGAACCTGAACGGCTTCCCCGGCACCCTGCCAACATCCTGGGGCATTGACTGGTCGTTCTTCCTCGACGGGGTCGAGCATCCGGCCAACCTCCGCCAGGTTGACGCCAAGGACATGCAAATCCCGCAGCCGTCCTACCGCCTCGATGCGCAGATCGTGGAGCCGCTGGCCGACCTGCCGGAGTTCTTCGACAAGGGCGTGCCGCCGGGCGGCATCGCGGGCATCGCAGGCAACCTTGCCTTCCGCAACCTCAAGCGCGGCCAGTTGCTGCACCTTCCATCCGGGCAGGCCGTGGCGTGCGCCCTGGGCATCACGCCGCTGCCGGACAGCGTCCTGTGGGGAACGGGATCGCGCATCCCGCTGCCGGCGGATGCCGACCAGGACATGAAGGACGCCTTCAAGACGACGGATGACAAGCGCCGGGCCTTCCGCGCCAAGTGGGTGGACGACCGCCATGCGCCGCTGCACGGCAACGCGCCGCTGTGGTACTACGTCCTGCGCGAGGGCGAGCACCACGGCGTGTCCGACCCGAACCAGCCCGGCGCATCCTTCGGCGGCCAGCATTTGGGACCGGTGGGCAGCCGGATCGTCGCCGAGACGTTCATCGGGCTGCTGTGGCTGGACAAGGCGTCGTTCCTGCACAGCTCGCGCGGGTTCAAGCCTCTGCCGGCCATCAGCGGCGGCGGCGACCTGACCCTCGGCCGCCTGATGACCTACGCGCTGGCAGCCGTGTGATGCGCCGGTCGGGGCTGGGCTGGTGGGTGGCAGCGGCGGCGCTGCTGCCTATCGCCGGGGCAGTGGCGTCGCGCTACACACGCTACGCGGTCGGAGTGGAACTGGGCGCGCTGGCCCTCGTGGTGAACCTGGCGGCGCTAGGTTTGGTGCTGGTGCTTATCGGGAAAGCGCTGACCGGGGACCCCTTCGGCGTCGCCCTCGGCGCGCTCAACCGCTACAGCCTGGCGCGCGCCCAAGCGGCGTTGTGGACGGTCGTGGTGTTTGCCACCCTGCTCACCGCCGCGGAGTGGAACCTCGCGATGCCGGCGCCAGCCATCGTCGCCAGCCCGCTCGACCTCACGATCCCCCCTGAACTTTTGACCGCGGTGGGCATCTCGCTGTTCACCGCCGTGGCAGCGCCGGCCATTGCAGCGCTTCGCGGCGACTCCTCCTGGCAGGCATCCGACGCACAGATGGCCGCCGCGGCGGACCGCACACGGGCGCTGACGGGGACCGAGCCGGACCTCATGCGCAAGGGGCAAGTCATCTCCAACCGCAGCGCCGGCGACGCATCCTGGCGGGACCTGCTGACGGGGGACGACGTGTCCCTTGCTGGCCGGGTGGACCTGTCCAAGGTTCAGCAGGCGCTGTTGACGGTGATCATCGTCGGCATCTACGTCGCATCGTTCGTCGAGGCGTTGGCACCGGTTCAATGGCTGCCTGGACTGCCGAAACTGGGCGGCGACGCCGTGCGCCTGCTGGCGATCAGCCACGCCGGCTACCTCGGGTTCAAGGCGATCCCGAAGCCGGACGCCGCCCTGGCGGACAGCCCCGGTGCGAGGGCCGCCCCGGCGAGGATAGCCGCGGTGACAGGCCAGCCAGCCGCGGAATAGGGTGCAACGGCTACCGCCGCCCGGCAAACTGGGCGGCCGCCTGCTCCGGATGTCCGCTGATCTCTGTGATGAACTTCCGGCGCATCGCCCGCTCGAAGTCTTCAAAGCCGTGGGCGGCGATCAGGAAGCTCGCGTCGCCGCCGATGACGTGGGCGCGGTACCATGCCTCCAAGGTGTCGGCCTCGTCCCCTTCCAGAATGGGCAGGCCGTTTACCGTGACGCCGGCGGCCACCAGGTCGTCGCGCACGGCGTCCACCGGCTCACGCGGGTTGCAGTTCTCGGCGCCGTCGCCCGACACGTCCACGACCGTCCGGCCCGCAGGCACCGGCAACTGCGTCAGCAGCTTGTCGGCGATGCTCCGCAGCGCCACCGACATGCAGGTGAACCCCTTCTCTGTCCGGCGCAGCCGGCGCACCTGGGCCGCAAAGGCGTGGACGTCCTCCGGGCTGGTCAGCAAGGTCCAGGGCACCGACAGGTTGGGATGGTTGGACCACTGCACCAGCGCGATCAGCATGGCGTGGTTCGGCCCGGCCAGCACGGCGCGCTGCACCTCCGGCGCTTCGAACGCCGCGGCGATGCCGGCCATCTGCAAGGTGAAGCGGGCGCTGTCCACGGACTCCGACACATCCACCGCCAGCACGAGCGCCACGTCCACCCGCTCCGCCGCACGGGTGGCCACGGGCAGCATAGACAGCGCGCACCCCAGCAAGGTGCAGGCGAACAGCAGCCAGGAGGGAAGCGGCCCGTTGCGCAGGGACCGGACGGGCAAGGGCTGGGCAGACCGGACGGCGCGCACTGCCCCTACCGCTCCGCCAGGTCCAGGTTGCGGATGCCTGCCACGCCTTCTGCCCGGTCCAGGCCGAGCACGCCGCGCAAGTCTGCCCGCTCCACGTTGGCCCGGTCCAGCCGCGCGCCGGACAGGTCCGCCCCAGCCAGGCGCGCGCCGGCGAGGTCTGCGCCGCGCAGGTCGGCCCCGCGCAGGTTCGCGCCGCGCAAATCGGCAAACGGCAGCAGCACCCCCACCAGGTCCGCCCCGGACAGGTCCGCGCCGCGCAGGTTGCTGCTGCCCAGGTCGGTCCGCGCGTTGGCCAGGAACTGCGTACCGCGGATGGACAAGTGTGCGCCGGACAGGTTGCTGCCGGTCCAGTCGCCATCGCCCAAGTGTCCAAACAGCCGCGCCCCGGCCAGGTTTGCGCCGCGGAAGCGCGGGGCGTCGCCGGCCAGGGGTGCGCCGGGAATGGCGGCCGTGGCCGGCAGGAACATGGTGGCCTGGCGCAGGTCGGCGCCGCTGAAGTCGGCGCGGACCAGGATCGTGCGGTCCAAGTCGGCGCCGTGCAGGTCCGCACCCACCAGCCGCGCCCCGGTCAGGTCCGCGCCAAACAACTTTGCGCCGTGCAGGTCCGCCCCGGACAAGTCGAGGTCGGCCAAGTCGAGCCGGGACAGGTCACGGCCATGCAGGTCCGCAGGGACGCTGGTGCGCTTGGCCTCCCGCAACACCGCGATCACCTCGCGGACCGAGATGTCGGCCGCCCACGCCGTGAAGGGCGCGGCTAGGAGGATCAACACGAGGCTAAGCCGGGCCGCCTGGTTCATGCTGGCAGAATAGGCATAGCTGCGTGCTGGGCGCCACGACTTGCTTGCTCCGAGAAAGGCAAAGCCTCTCAGCCTCTCCCGTGGAGGGCTATGGTGAGAACGGTAGGCTTACAGAACGAGGCCCGCCTCAGCGGAACTGGGCCGGATGTGCCAGCGCCTCCGCCTAACGACCTCCTCATACCAACTGCCCTTCGCTCTGACCTTTCTGTCTGTCATTGCGAAGCGCGTGGCGCCGTCGCAATCCAGGGGCCACACGAGCGGGGGTCGGTCCTCAAGGCCCCTGGATTGCCACGCCGCAAGTGCGGCTCACGATGACGAACGGGTCAGAGCATCCGTCGTTTGGTGTTACCCCGGCCCACTCCCAAAGGGGAAAAGGGTCACCCCTTCCCGCTATCCTTTACGGCAGTCTCGGACGCGCCCCGGTCGGAGGTCGGCGTCCCCGTGGCGTCCTGATCCTCCATCCCGTTCGGGATGCCGTGCGGCATGGTGCCGTCGGGGTTATGGTCGGGGCTGGCACCCTCAGCGGGGATTTCGGTCTGGACTTTCGGCTGGTTCATACGCGTCCCAACACCCAGCCGCCCGCCCGGTTCCGTCAAGCAGTGCCACCGAGCACCTCGGCAACTGCGCTGCACACCCGCTCCGCGTCCGCATCCGTCAGGTCCGGGTGGATCGGCAGGGCCATGATCCGGTCAGACAAGTCATCCGACACCGGCAGCGCCGCGCCGTCGTGGTGCCCGGCATAGGCGGGCTGCCGGTGCAGCGGCAGGGGATAATAGACCGCGGTCGGCACGCCGCGCTCCTTCAGGCCGGCCTGCACCCGCTCCCGCTCCGCCCCGTCCCGCAGCAGCGCGGCGTAGATGGCCCAGGCGCTGCGCCCGCCAGGCACTCGGGCAGGGATGGTCAGCAGGTTGCCCAGCCGGGCGTCATACAGCCCGGCAATGCGCTCCCGCACCGAAAGTTCCCAGTCGAACACCTCCAGCTTCGCCAGCAGCACCGCGGCCTGCATGGTGTCCAGCCGGCCGTTCATGCCGGTGCGCAGCACCTCGTAGCGCGTGGTGCCCTCCCCGTGGGACCGCAGGCTCCGGTACAAGGCGGCACGGTCGTCGTCGTCGGTGAACAGCGCGCCGCCGTCGCCATAGGCGCCCAGCGGCTTGCTGGGAAAGAAGCTGGTGGCGGTCACGTGCGCCTCCGTCCCCAAGCGCTTGCCGTGCAGGGTCGCGCCGAAGCTCTGGGCGCAGTCGTCGATGGTGAGGAGGTGCTCCCGCGCGGCGATCTCGGACAAAGCCGGCCAGTCGGCGGGCTGGCCGAACAGGTCCACCCCCACCAGGGCGCGCGGGCGCAGCCGTCCGGCGGCGCGGACCCCGGCGACGCGCTGCTGCAAGTGCGCCGGGTCCATCTGGAACGTCCTGGGGTCCACGTCCACGAACACCGGCGTTGCACCCAGCACCAGCGGCACCTCAGCCGTCGCGGTGTAGGTGAAGGCCGGCAGGAACACGGCGTCGCCCGGCCCAATCCCCTCCGCCATCATCGCGATCTGCAACGCATCCGTGCCGCTGCTGACGCCGACGCAGTGGCGCGCGCCGCAATAGGCTGCCAGCGCGGCTTCCAGCTCCGCAACTTCCGGCCCCATCACAAAGGCGCAGTGCGCCAGCACGGCGTCCAGCCGAGGGCGCAAGCGCGGCGCGATGCGGGCCTGCTGCGCCTTCAGGTCCAGGAACGGAATGGGGGTCACAGGTGATACTCCGGAAGGGGCAGACGGCTCCCTCTCCCTATGGGAGAGGGTCGGGGTGAGGGAAACAGCCAGCGCGGACGTGGCCCAGCAACAGCCGAACCGGAACGGGCCGGGCCGGGCCGGGCGGATGCGTGCGGCCTCCCTCACCCCGGCCGTAAACCGTTTCACGGTTTGACCCCGGAGGAAGAGAGAGCAGCAAATTCCAAGGCCGGCCCGCTGCCCGGCGCATGGTCGAACTCCGGCACCATGCGGGCCAGCAGCGCCAGGGCAGCGGCCTCGTCTCCGGCACGGCAGGCCGCGCCGATGCGCTCGATGGCGGCGCCCACGGCAGCGGCGTCGGCGGTGCGCGGGGTGGCCATCAGCAGGCCGGGGTGGCCGGTGGGCGTGGGCGGCTCGCTGCCGTGGAACAGCTCCTCATACAGCTTCTCGCCAGGACGCAGGCCGGTGAAGCGGATGCGGATGCGCCCCGGTACGTCAACAGCTGCGTCAACAGCTGCGTCAACGGCCGCATCAACGACCAAGCCAACGGGCGCGCCGGCAGGTGCGCCGGGGCCACCGTCCTCCGCCGGCCGCAGCCCGGCCAGGCGGATCATCTGCCGGGCCAGGTCCACGATGCGGACAGGCTTGCCCATGTCCAGCACGAAGATCCCCCCGCGGCCCACCCCAGCCGACCCGGCGCCGGACACGCCGACGACGCTGGCCTGCAGCACCAGGCCCACGGCCTCCCGCACGGTCATGAAGTAGCGGCGCATGTCGGGGTGCGTCACCGTCAGCGGCCCGCCGCGTTCCAACTGCCGGCGGAATAGCGGCACGACCGACCCCGTGCTGCCCAGCACGTTGCCGAACCGCACGGTGACGCAGCGCATCGCGCCCTCCCCCTGCCCCGCCGCTGCCATATCGAGCGCCTGGCAGTACATCTCCGCCAGCCGCTTGCTGGCGCCCATGACGCTGCTGGGGTTCACCGCCTTGTCGGTGGAGATCAGCACCATCGCCCGCGCCCCAGCCGCCTGGGCCGCGTCCGCCACATGGCGGGTGCCCAACGTATTGGTCAGCAGGTCCTCCGCCGGGTTCTCCTCGCCCATCGGCACATGCTTCAGCGCGGCGGCATGGAACACCAGGTCCGGCCGGAAGTCCGCGAACACCGCGCCGATGCGGATGCGGTCGCGCACGTCCGCGATGCAGGTCCGCCGGGGTCCGCCGGGGTGCAGCTCGGCCAGCTCCTGCTCGATGCTCCACAACGCGAACTCGCCGTTGTCGAGCAGCATCAGCTCGCCCGGCGCCAGCGCGGCGCACTGCCGGGCCAGCTCGGACCCGATGGTGCCGCCCGCACCCGTCACCAGGACGCGCCGGCCACGGACCAGGGTCGCCATGCCATCCCGGTCCAGCGGCACCTGCGGGCGGTTCAGCAGGTCCTCGATGGCGACGGGCGCCAGCTCCAGCGAGGCGGCGCCCTGCGCCGATTGCAGCGCCGTCGGGCGGGGGACACGGCGGACAGGCACGCCCTCCGCATCGGCTTGCGCGAGCAGGTCCGCCAGCACCGGCCCGGCCAGGTCCGGCTGCGTCACCACCAGCGCCGCCGGCAACCGCCCCTCCGCACGCAGGCGGGCGAGCACGGCGGCGGTCTGGCCGACGTCGCCCAGGATGGCCTGGCCATGGATGCGGCGCCCGGTCTGGCCCTGGCGCAAGGACAGCAGCCCCAGCACGCGGTAGCTGGCCCGGCCGTGCCCAAACTCCAGCGCACGCAGGAACAGGTCCGCGCCGTCGCCCGCGCCCACCAGCAGCACGGCCGTCTGCGCGTCCGTCCCGTCGCGCCCGCGGCGCCGGGCCATCTGCAGGCGGTACATCACGCGCGGCGCTCCCAGCGCCACAATCAGCACGAGCGCATGGATCACCGGGAAGGTCGGCGTCGGCAGCGGGAAGCCGGACACAGTCAGCAGCAGCGCGAACAGGGCGGCGCTGCCGATGCTGCTGGCGACCAGGTTGACCAGGTCCTCGATCCCCGCGAAGCGCCAGTATTGCTGCGGCATCCGGAACGGCAACCCGGCCAGCAGCAGCGTGATCGCACCGCCCGCCACGAACCACAGCGGGCGCAGCAGGCCGCCGCCGGGGTCGGCCAGGTACCGGGCCAGCGGGGTCGCCACCGCAGCCAGCGCGCCATCCAGCAGGACGTTCAACAGGATGCGGTTCACGGCCGGGCGCGCAGCACTGGGCGTAAAGCCGGACCCGGGGCTGGGCGCGGGATTGTGCTCTGGACTAGAGGACGAAGGGGGGCGTTGCGGGGCCATCGTCCGGCCCCTATAGCCCACCCGGCCCCGCTTAGCAGTCCCCCCGCTTGGCGCCCGGAGGCGCCCTGCCCTGACCGTCCAAGCCGTCCTGACCCACCTGCTGTTCTTGCTGGCCCTGGCCGGGCTGTCGGCCCTCCTGGTGCGCGTGATGGTCGGCGTCGGCGTGATGGACCTGCCCGACGCCGGCCATGCCGGGGGGCGCAAGGCCCATGCCCGGCCAGTCCCCAAGGGCGGCGGCGTGGGCGTCGTCGCGGCATTCCTGGTCGGCACGCTGGTGCTGTACCGCTACGCCGAGTTCTCCCGCATCGCCGACCCGTCCTTCCGCGGCGTGATCCTGGCGGCGGCGGGCATCGCGCTGGTGGCGTTCCTGGACGACATCCGGGACTGGCCGTTCGCCATCAAGCTCGGCGCGCAGGTGCTGGCGGCGGCCGTGGCGGTGGGCAGCGGGGTCGTCGTGGATGCTCTGAACCTGCCGGGCGTTGGGCCGGTGGCGCTGGGCTGGGCGGGGATGCCGCTCACGTTGGCCTGGATTCTGTTCGCCACCAATGCCGTCAACTTCATGGACGGGCTGAACGGCCTGGCGTCCGGAGCCTGCGCGCTTGCCTGCATGATCCTGGCGGGGATAGCGGCGGCCTATGGTGGCTGGTTCGTGTATTTCGCGGCCCTGCTGCTGGCGGCGGGGCTGGCGGGCTTCCTGCCCTTCAACTTCCCCCGGGCGCGCATCTTCATGGGGGACGTGGGCAGCCAGTTCTGCGGTTTCGTGCTGGCGGTGCTGGGCGTGGCGGCGGGGCGGCTGCAAGGGGCGGAGCTGTCGGTGCTGCTGGTGCCGATGCTGCTGTCCGGGATGCTGTTCGACGTGGCGTTCACCCTGGTGCGCCGGCTGGTGGCGGGGGACCGGCTGACGCAGGCGCACCGCAGCCACCTATACCAAGTGGCGCATCGGGCCGGGATGCCGGCGGTTGCGGTCACCCTGGTGCAGTGGAGCTTCGTGGCCTGGGGCGGGCTGTGCTGCGCCGCGTTCCTGGCGGCGGACGCCGGCTGGAAGCCGCTGGCGGTTCTGATGGTGCTGCCGCCGCAACTTGCCTGGGCCGCCTGGGTCGCCCGGCGGGCGCGCCGAGCCGGGCTAGGACGGTGGTAGCGGAACCGGCAGACTGTGGCTAAGTTGAGGGGCTGCAACCCTGCCCTGCACGGAACCGAACCATGACGCGTTGGATGCTGGCTGCACTTATGCTCCTAACCGCTGCGGCCACGGCGCCGGCCCGGGCGCAACCCAACCCGTCCTTCAACGTCGCCAACGGCGCCCGCGCCCTCATCACCGAGGTGTATGCCAGCCCGGCGGGCGTCACCAACTGGGGCCGCAACCGCCTGGTCGGCGTCGCCGTGCCGCCGGGCCAGCGCTACGCCATACGCCTGCCCTTGGGCGGCTGCACCTACGACGTGCGCGTGGTCTTCGCCAACGGCCAGTCGGACGAGCGCCGGTCGGTCAACACCTGCGACGTGGACGACCTGGCCTTCCCCGCCTCGGCCGGCCCGGCGCCGCCACGGGACGGGCGCGGCGGGCGCAGCGCCGGCCGCCAAGGGGAGTCGTCCGATGACCCGTCCTTCCGCCTGGTCAACACCGGGCGCAGCGAGATCAACGAGGTCTATGCCACCCCGGTCGGCGACGACGGCTGGGGCCGGGACCTGCTGGGCGACGACACCGTGGCCCCCGGCGCCAACAAGGTGATCCGCCTGCCGGCCGGCGAGTGCCGGTGGGATGTCCGCATCGTCTATGCCAACGGGAAATCCACCGAGAAGCGCCGCCTGGACCTGTGCAGCATCACCGACCTCCGCGTGCCGTAGCGGGTGCCAGGGTGGGCACCGGAGCGGGGCGACGGTTTCCCCTCCCACTCTGTGCCGGTTCCATGATCTAATCGCCCTGCACGCGGCGTCATGCTGGGGCAGGGAGGAATGGCAATGGGGACGACGCTTGCCGCGGCCGTAGTGTCCGCACCGGTCGTCCTCAGGCGCAACTACGTCCGGCGCTACTGGCCGTTCATCGTGCCGGCGGGCGTCGTCGTGTCCGCCGTCATCCTATTCCCTTGGGCCTTCACCCTGTTCATGTCCGCGCACGATTGGCACATCGGCGGCGGGATCAGCTTCAACGGCGCAGGCAACTACCTCCGCATGTTGGGGGACGAGCGGTTCGGCCTGGCCGTGCTGCGGACGCTCTACTTCACCGCTCTCTCCGTGCTGCTGCCGATGGTGCTGGGCGTTGCCGCCGCCGTGACCTTCCACCGCGAGTTCCCAGGCCGCGGCCTGGCGCGCACCGTGTTCATCCTGCCGATGATGGCGACGCCCGTGGCCGTGGCGCTGGTCTGGACCATGATGTTCCATCCGCAACTGGGCGTGCTGAACTACCTGCTGACCAGCCTGGGCCTGCCGCCCAGCGAGTGGGTGTACGCCGCCAGCACGGTGATCCCCACCCTGGTGCTGGTCGAGACCTGGCAGTGGACGCCGCTCGTGATGCTGATCGTGCTGGGTGGCCTGGCCAGCCTGCCGACGGACCCCTACGAGGCCGCGGACCTGGACGGCGCCAGCGGCTGGCAGGTGTTCCGGCACATCACCCTGCCGCTGGTTTGGCCCTTTGTCCTGTCGGCGGCGGTGATCCGCGGGATAGACGCGCTGAAGGCCTTCGACACGATCTTTGTCATCAGCAACGGCGGCCCCGGGACATCCAGCGAGACCCTGAACATCCTGCTGTACCTGCAGGCGTTCAGCTTTTACGACATGGGCTATGCCTCGGCGGTGGTCGTGGTGTTCTTTGCGCTGGTGCTGCTGTTCACGCTTCTGATGCTGTGGACCCGGCAGCGTACGGCGCAATGATCGGGACCTGTCTGGCAGTGGACATCACGCCGGCAGGCGACCGTGGGGTCCGGGCAGGCGGGCGCCAACACTGGCGGCCTGGGACCGCCACGGCGCAAGCACCTGGCAGTGACGGGACAGGCACGGCCCGAAATGGCAGGACCTGGGCAGCCTTCCCAATCGGCAACAGGCGACGCGGATGACCGGGACCAATGGGGGTGCAGCACTGCGACACAGGCGGCCCGCATGAGCAAGGTCGGTTCCCGGCGGTTCGGGCGGCGGCTGGGGCTGTATGCGTCCGTGTTCGCGCTGGTCTCCCCGGCCATCTTGGTATTCCTGTGGATGCTGTCGTTGGCGTTCAAGAACGAGGTGGACAACACCGCCTTCCCGCCGGTGTTCATCCCGAACCCGCCGACGCTGGACAA